>JGI994J12354_10004344_pt1 | contig 12782 bp, 12 predicted proteins | sample IntmicLarv3ML3BL_FD_12354 | JGI IMG/M metagenome (IMG submission 12354)
AAACCACAAGAGGGAGAGTCTGTGAGAGGTGTAGGCAGATTTTATTTGCGAGAGGATTGACGAAACAAGATATCTATGCGAATATGAACATACGAAACGAAACATACGAAACGAAACATACGAAACGAAACATATGAAATGAAACATACGAAACGAAAATGTTGAATCACGCTAGGAGCTTTTATGGAACGAATTATATTTCACATAGATGTAAATTCTGCGTATTTAAGTTGGACGGCAGTAGAATTGCTTCGAAATGGAGACGAGATAGACTTGCGAACGGTACCAGCAATTATTGGTGGGAATAAAGAAACACGGCATGGTGTGGTGTTGGCGAAGTCTGTTTCAGCAAAAAAATACGGTATTCGAACAGGAGAGCCGGTTGTGAATGCGATGCGTAAATGTTCGAATTTGCGAATGGCATCGCCAGATAGAAAACTGTATCACAGATGTAGTGAGGACTTGATGGAATATTTGCAAAGCTATACATCGGAAGTTGAGCAAGTTAGTGTAGATGAGTGCTTCTTAGATTTTACAGGGATTGCACATCTTTATGAGTCGCCATTAATAGCAGCAAAGCAGATACAGACAGGCGTATATGAGAAGTTTGGCTTTACAGTAAATATTGGTATTTCTGAAAATAAAGTATTGGCGAAAATGGCGTCAGATTTTGAAAAACCAAATAAAGTACACACACTATTTAGGGAAGAAATACAAAAAAAGATGTGGCCATTGCCTGTCCAAGAATTGTACATGGCTGGGAAATCAAGTGTCTCGGCACTTCGAAAACTAGAAATAGTAACGATTGGTGATTTGGCAAATGCAAATCTGGATATTCTTATGTTACATTTGAAAAGTCATGGAAAAACCTTATGGAATTTCGCAAATGGCATTGGCGAAAGCCGATTGAATGCACATGTGGTGGAGAATCGTGGAATTTCCAATTCCACTACTTTGGCAGAGGATATAACAACCTTAGAAGAGGGGAAAGAAGTATTGCTATTGTTGGCAGAAAATGTTGCAAAGCGTCTGCGAATGGAGGGGCAAAAAGCAAGTATGGTTAGTGTAGAAGTGCGATATTTTGACTTTCAAAACATATCACATCAAAAGCAATTTTTGCGTGCAACACAAACGGCTAAGACAATATATGATGTGGCATGTGAACTTTTTGAGGAAATGTGGGATAAAAGGCCTGTGCGTTTACTTGGAATTAGAACGGCAAAACTGGTAGATGAAGAAGAGCCACAGCAGATGACATTGGCAGATTTTGCAAATGAAAAACAGATTGATGAGCGACATGAGAAGTTAGAAAAAGCTATGGATAGAATAAAAGAGCGATATGGGAAACATATCGTAACAAAAGGACGGCTGTTATGATTTTTTTTGAGAGAATATAATTTGTTGAAAAGGGAAAAATTGTTAAAAAGTAGCTTTCTTTATGTTAGTGCTTGATAAAAAGAGAAGATTGTGTTAAACTGAATAAGGTTTTATAAATTAGGAGGTGTTGAAATGGCTGTATTGAAAACAATAATATTTATTTTATTTGCAATAGATTGTATCGCATTAACAATTATCGTATTACTTCAAGAGGGACAAAAACAAGGACTTGGCTCAATCGCAGGAGCTGCAGATACATTCTGGAGCAAGAACAAAGGACGTTCAATGGAGGGTGCTTTGGTAAAGATAACCAGAGTATTGGCTGTCTTGTTTATTCTGTTAGCTGCAGTGTTAAACTTGAGCGTATTTGCATAAGTGATAATGACGAAACACTCTATCGAGCATAGGGTGTTTTTTTGATGAATAGGAAAGAGAGAAAATGAAAGATAATTTTGAGAAAAGAAAAAAACTCCTTTGTGAGTTTGTGAATGATCGGGCATATGTTCCGATGAAATTTAAGGAAATAGCACATTTGTTGCAAGTGGCGAAAGATGGTCGTGCAGAGTTGCGAGCGATTATAGATACACTGATGATGGAGGGGCGTATTTCCCTAATGAAAGATGGGCGTTATAAAAAAGGTTCAGAGCGACAGTTACGTGGAATTTATCGGGCAAATGAGCGAGGTTTTGGTTTTGTAATATTAGAAGAAGCCCAAGAGGATATTTTTATAGCAGAGTGCAATAGCAATCATGCTTTGCAAGGTGATTTGGTAGAGGTAATGTTATTGCCAGCTACAAGTGGAAAACGACAAGAGGGAAAGATTGTAAATGTTGTAGAACGTGGTATGAAACAAGTAGTAGGATTGTTTCAAGAGAATAAGAACTATGGGTTTGTCATACCAGATGATGTACATTTTTCAAAGGATATTTTTATACCAAAAGAAAAGATGAAAGAAGCAAAAACAGGGCAGAAAGTTGTTGTGGAATTGACAACATATGGTGATGAAAAGAAGAAACCAGAGGGTAAAATCGTCGAAATACTCGGTTTTGCAAATGAAGCAGGAACAGATATTTTATCATTGATAAAGAACACAGATATTCCGATTGAATTTCCAGTACGTGTGTTGAATCAAGCAGAAAAAGTGCCAGATAGTGTCAGTGTTGCTGATTGTGAGGGCAGGCGAGATTTTCGGAATTGTTTGACGATTACGATAGATGGTGAGGACGCCAAAGATTTGGACGATGCGATTACACTTACAAAAGATGGTGATATATATACTTTGGGTGTGCATATTGCAGATGTAACGAATTATGTACAAGAAAAAAGTGCATTAGATAGGGAAGCGCTAAAAAGAGGAACGAGTATATACCTTGCAGACCGTGTGGTACCAATGTTGCCACAGAAGTTATCAAACGGAATCTGCTCCTTAAATGAGGGCGTGGATAGACTTGCTCTTAGTTGTATTATGCAAGTCGATAAGACAGGTGAACTAATCGGACAAGAAGTTGTGGAGAGTGTTATTTGTGTAGATAGACGTATGTCCTATACAGAGGTGAGCGCGATTTTAGAGGCACAGATACCACCAGTGGGTTATACAGACGAATTGTTAGAGATGTTGCTAGAAATGCAAAAGTTGTCAAAGTGTTTAAGAGCGAAACGATACAAGCGAGGTGGAATTGACTTTGATTTTCCAGAGGCGAAAGTTTTACTAGATGAAAGAGGCAAACCAACAGAGATACGAGCTTACGAACGAAATGTTGCATCAAAGATTATAGAAGATTTTATGTTGCTTGCAAATGAAACAGTAGCTGAAACATATTTCTGGCAAGAGATACCATTTGTGTATCGTGTGCATGAAGCACCTGAAAATGAAAAAATTCAAAAACTAAATTTATTTTTAAATAATATTGGATACACTATGCATATTGGCAAAAATGAGGTAAAATCAAAAGAAATGCAAAAACTACTTGCAAAAGTAGAGGGGAAACCAGAAGAGCCTCTTGTTAGTCGTTTGGCATTGCGTTCTATGAAACAAGCCAAGTATACGCCAGAGAATTTAGGGCATTTTGGATTGGCTGCGACATATTATACACATTTTACATCACCGATTCGTAGATACAGTGATTTACAGATTCATCGTATTATCAAAGAGGTACTTCGAGGGCGTATGAATCAGGATAAACGCGACCATTATACACACATTTTGCAGGAAGTGACAAAACATATCAGCATGGCAGAACGACGAGCAGAAGAAATAGAGCGAGATACGATTAAGCTGAAAAAAGTTGAATATATGCAAGGCTATGTAGGCGAGGTGTTTGATGGTGTGATTTCGAGTATCACAAAGTGGGGAATCTACGTGGAATTACCAAATACGATTGAGGGCTTGGTGCATGTGGTAAATATGAAAGATGACCATTACGATTATGTGGAAGAGAGATGCGAAATGGTTGGCGAGCATACAAGAAAAACGTATCGCTTAGGCGAAAGTGTGCAGATTCAAGTTTTAAATGCAGATACACTACGTAGAGTAATTGATTTTATATTTGTATAGATGAAAAGGGGGAGTGACGGTATGGGGAAATTAATAGCAAATAATAAAAAGGCATACCATGATTATTTTATCCTTGAAACATACGAAAGTGGTATCGTGCTACACGGAACAGAAGTGAAATCGTTACGTATGGGAAAAGGTAGTATTAAAGAAGCTTTTGTACGGATTGATAATGGCGAGATGTTTTTGTATGGTATGCACGTGAGCCCATATGAAAAAGGAAATATTTTTAATAAGGATCCGTTGCGTGTGAAAAAATTACTGTTGCATAAAATGGAAATCAATAAAATATTAGGAAAAATGAAAGAAAAGGGAATGGCAGTAGTTCCTTTGAAAGTGTATTTTAAGGATAGCCTTGTAAAAGTAGAAATCGGTCTGGCAAAAGGGAAGAAGTTGTATGACAAGCGTGCAGATATTGCGAAGAAAGATATGCAAAGAGAGGCACAAAGAGATTTTAAGATTCGCAATTTAGGTTAGAAAATTTAGGTTAAAGATATAACTTGAAAACAAGAAATAAGTATGATATGATTTCCGTGATAATAAAGAGGCATAATAGGGAAAAGCGAGAATATGAAAAAAATAAATATAATTATGCTTATAGGAATATTGGCATTTGGAATAGCAGGTTGTACACAAGTGAAAGAGGGAATGGAGCAAGTTCTTGGAGAAACTATGGAATCAGCGACTGTTGATAGTGAAGAACTTTATAGAAGTTTATCATCTATAGTTTCCGCACCAGAGCATATAGATACGTTTCATAGTGAATATGTTGGAAAAGAGGTAGAATTTGCTTTATATGTATTTGGAGAACCAGAAGAATATACCTTTGAAGATGAAGATGCAAGCGATATAAATGGACATAAATTTGCGCCAGCCTCTCTTGCACGTAATAATGACGCTTATTTTTTACTAAATGTAGAGGAGATTACGCAACTACAAGTTGAAGCAGGCAAGTATTACAAAGTAAAAGCATCATTAGAGGGGACAATGTATTCCACAGAGGGTGGAGAGCGTGAGGATATTGTATACTTTGATGTGAAAAGCATGGAAGAATATATACCTACCAATCGTGAAGTTTCCGAATCTACATTTTCATTAAGTAATGGAGATGTTACATTTTTCGATTATGAGATAATACAAGATATTTATGGAGGAGATGTATTTGTGCTTTATTTTGAATTTGAAAATAGGGCAGAAAGCGAACAAGCTCCGATATTTTCTGAAATAATAGTTGACCATGCAGATATGTTCTTGTCAAGTGAGGGGTTACTACTTACAGATGCAGAATTAAAGCACACAAATGCATTGTCATCGGGTGGGTACGTCAATGACGACCCTACACCACCAGGTAAAGCTTTACCATACTACATTAGTTATGAATTAGAAGATGCTACACAACCAATTTGTTTTACAATGTATGATGATGAATTCAATATGTTAAATACCTTTCTTATCAATCCATCGGAAAGTTCAGAGGGATTGACGAGTGCAGAGTAGCTAACAAATGAATGATAGATTGCAACCGGTGTATTGTTTGTGAAGAAATAATATGAAAGCAAGTAAAGAACAATATACTTCGGGACGAGGGCTAGTACTGGTTTCGACGGGGGCATAGAAGTAAAAGAAGCCATCTGCGGGGCGGGACCGCGTAACAATCCGTACAAAATTATAAACGCAGACGAAAATTTAGCGTACGCTGCCTAGTGGCAGCAGTCGACTCTAGGCAACTCGCGACTTAGAGACCCGGCTTCAAATGGGCGAGGCACTTCGTTTCCAAAGCTTTGAGGAAATGGAAGAACTTATGAAGCTACTGAACCTATTAGCCTGTCATTAGGCGCATAGCAGAGGGAATGTAAAAATAATGACTGTGATGGGAGATGCTTTTGTGGAAATGTCTTCGGACGCGGGTTCGACTCCCGCCTAGTCCATATGAGTCATAGGGTACAAAGTCTGTAAATACGGGACTTTGTACCCTATGATTTTTTGTATGAAAATTTGAATATTGCCCACTGTGTTACAATGTGTTACAATATAGAAAACATTGTAAAGGAGGTATCATGATGACCGTTACGATTAGATTGACAAAGGAAGAAAAGGAATTATTCAAAAGTCATGCGGAAATAAAACAAGTATCATTAAGTGAGCTTTTTCGCATATCGGTTTTAGAACAGATTGAAGATGAAATTGATATAGCAGACTACTGGGAAGCTATGAAGGAATTAAAGAAAGACCCTATTACCTATTCACACAATGAAGTTTTTGGTGATGTGCTATGAAATATACTGTAGAGTATAGCAAACAGGCAAAAAAAGTCATTCAAAAACTAGATACCTACACAAAAATATATCTCAAGAAGTGGATTGAAGAAAACTTAATAGATTGCGAAAACCCTAGACTACATGGAAAAAGTTTGGTTGGCGAATTTAAAGATATGTGGAGATACAGGGTTGGTAATTATCGATTGATAGCAGATATAAGTGATAATAAAGCCACAATCCTAGTTGTTAAGGTGGGTGACAGAAAAGCAGTATACAAACGGAAGTAACAGTAAAAGACAAGTTGTAAAAGACATATCTAGTCCATATGAGTCATAGGGTAACAAAACCTGTATTTACGGGGGTGTTACCCTATGACTTTTTTCATATAATAGGAAATTACGTCCTATTATATAAAAAACCTCCGGTGGAACACACTGCGGCGTACAATGTAGATGTCGCAAATTGCGACCGCCGCAGGTGAGAGTTTCGCTTGCGAAACTCTATTGTACTGATCCAAATTAGCTATCAGCATTTCGATATTGATTCGGTGTAATACCATACATTGCTTTAAATTGCTTGCAAAAGTAGGCAGGAGAGGAAAAGCCAGTGGAATATGAAATAGTCGTGATAGAAAGCTCTTTTGTCTTTAGCAATTCACAAGCTCGCTGTAAACGAATTTGATTCGCAATTTGTGAGGGCGTTCTGCCATATTGCTTTTTCATACATCGAATGACATGAGTAGGGTGGCAATTCGCTATTTTTGCAAGGGTTGAGAGCTGGATTGAATCGGCATAGTGTGAGTTGATGTACTGCATACATTGGTAAGCAATATCATTGGTTTCGGAATCCTCAGGAACGATACTAACAATATTTAATATTTTCATTAAAAGCTCTTGCTGGTAAAAAAAGTTCACATTTGACTTTATGGAAAAGCGTGACTTTTCAAAGAAATCAAAGGATACAGTTTCTAATATTTTTGCCGTTGTAATAACTTGATTTGCTATATCAGCATTTAAAGATTGAAAGATTGGAAGTGAGATAATCTCTTCGGGAACATCGTACACGCTTTTACGTCTGGGTTGTTTCACAGAGTTGTTGACAGGGGTGTCGGAAATGTCATAAGAGTTATAATTGACAAAATGAATCCAGTGAAAGATAGTTCGTTGGTTACAGATACGGTGGCTATAATGGGGTGTTTCTGGTGGGATAATCAGCACACAATTCTCACGTATGGTGTAATGCTTGTTTTGTGAGCATATAAATAAGTCTCCTTTTTCGACAATAATTAAATCAAAGCAAGGAAGTGAAGAACGGCGAGGGTGCGTATCGCCAGGGCGATATGTGGCATTTCCCGATATCAAAAAACATGGAAATGGTGGAACGGAAATATTAAGATAGGACATGGTATACCTCCAGAGTAAATTTGTTATATGAAATTATATGTAAAAAGGGCGAAAATGTCAATATTTCAAATATGAAATGCTAATATAGTCATATATAATAAGCTAATATAGTTATATTAATTGCTAAAAATAAGATTTTGTGAAAGCATTATTTTGAGTAATATAAAGGAACAACAGTGAAAAGACACAGTGGTTGTGACGTTTTTGTCGAAAAAATGTACAAATTAAACAAAGGAGGAAAAGAAATGAAAGTATTGAGAAAGACGATGAGTGTGTTATTAGTATGGGTGCTAGCATTTGGACTGGCTGCTTGTGCAGGAGGAACGAAACCAGCAGTAGAAACGGGTGAAAGTAACGAAAACACGAATGTAAGCGACAATGGTGAGGCTTTAGAGGTTTGGGTTAGAGATGGTAATTTCTATGAAGCGATAACAACAGCAGCAAAAGGTTTTACTGAAAAAACTGGAATTAATGTAAATGTTGTAGAACCATCAGATATGTCAGATGATTTAGCAATGGCATTATCGTCAGGAAATGCTCCTGATATTGTATCGATTGACTGTGTCTTAGTTCCATATTATGCGTCAATCGGAGCATTAGCAGATGTTACAAGTGAATTTGAGGCACTTTCTTTTAAAGAGGCGTTCTCTGGCGGGTTATTAGATTTGGCAAGTTATGAAGATAAACAATATGCAGTGCCATTTGCACCAGATTTATCTGTTTTACTATATAACAAAGATATGTTCATAGCAGCCGGCTTAGACCCAGAAAAGCCACCAACAACATGGGAAGAATTAATTGATTATGCGAAGAAACTTACGACAGATGATACATATGGATATGTCTTTGCAGGTGGAGACGCAGGTGGCATGATGTTTACATTTGGACCATATGTTTGGAGCAATGGTGGAGATTTTACAAATGCAGAGGGTACAGAGTCAACTTTAGATTCTAAGGAAGTGCAAGGTGCAGTACAGCTTATCGTGGATATGGTATATGAACATCATGTAACACCAACGAGTATTGCCTCTTATGATTGGACTACTGCTGGTGATGCATTCAAATCACAAAATGCTGCTATGATTGTTCTTGGATCACACGCAGTTGGTGATATTGTAAATGGAGAATGGGAATTCGAAGCTGGTTGTGCATTAGTACCATCACCAGACGGAATAAATTATGCATCTTTTTCTGGAGGTGATAGTATCGCTATTTTAGAAAGCAGTGATAAGAAAGAAGATGCATGGAAATTTGTCGAATTTTGCTTGTCGGAAGAAGTACAAGTAGAGGGACTCATTCCAATCGGCAACATTCCAGCTCGAACAGATTTGTATGATAACCATTATTTCGAGGGGAATGATGAATATCTAGTTTTACAAGAAGCTCTAAAAGTTGGGCGTGCACCATATAGCTTTAAATACAATGAAATGTATGCACCGTGGCTAGATGCACTACAATATGCACTTAATGGAGAAAAAAGTGTAGAAGAAGCGATGACAGAAGCAAAAACACAAATTGATGCAATTTTAGCGGAATAGTATTATGGATACCCCTTATTACTTGATAAGGGGTATCGTATAAAAAGGAGGTAATATGGGAAAAGCAGTTTTATCTAGAAAAAGGATAAAAAATCTAACTAATTTTCTTTTCATTGTTCCCTTGCTAATAGTAAATATCACTTTTTTTGTGGTGCCTTTTATAAGAACGTTATATATGTCTTTTTATGACTGGCAGTTGTTGGGTGATAGAAGATTTGTCGGTTTTGAAAATTACGTGCGTGCATTTGCAGATTCAAAAGTAATTTCTTCACTACTTTTTACGGGGAAATACGCTTTGATGGTTACACCGATGTTATTTATAGTAGCGATGATTATGGCACTTTTAGTAAATCACAAATTTAAAGGCGTTGGAGTATTTCGAACAATATATTTCTTACCAGTGGTAATATCGATGTCTGCTAGTGCGAATATGTGGTTGTGGATTTACAATGAATTGTATGGTGTCTTGAATTATATTTTGTTAAATTAGGTTTTATAGATAAGTCTGTTGCCTGGATGCAACATGCCAATGTATCATTAGTGGCGATTTGTATTATGATTACTTGGAAGATGTCAGGCTTTACGATGTTGATGCTCTTGTCAGCATTTCAGTCGATTGATGGACAAATTTATGAAGCGGCAAGCATAGATGGTGCGAATGCCGTACAAAGATTTTTTCGAATTACACTTCCAATTATACGGCCAACCATTGGACTTTCTATGATGATATCTATTATTGGTTCTGTACTAGCATTTGAGCAATTTGCAATTATGACAAGGGGAGGTCCGTCATCGTCTACACAGACAACGGTATACTATATTTATGAAACATCATTTAAGAACTTCAAATTTGGATATGGTGCAGCGATATCAATTATTTTGTTGATTATTTTAGCAATTCTAAGTTATTTGCAAACCAAAGTAATGAGGGACCCATCGGAATAGGAGGAGTAGATGAAAAAAGAAAAACGCATTGGAATAATAGCAGTGCTGAATATAATTATGGGAATGCTGTGGTTATCACCAATTTATTGGGCACTTGTCACCTCACTGAAAACCGATAATGAAATATATGGTGGAATTACACTATTTCCCGAAACATTGACATGGCATAATTATCAGGAACTTTTTGAGCTAAATGAGGGAGTTTTTTATACATATTTGATGAATTCGATTATCTTAACGTTAGTGACTGTGGTTGGAGTGGCAACAATTTCTGTGTTAGCTGGTTTTGCGTTTTCTAAGCTTAAAATTGTTGGAGCAAAACTGTGGCTTGGAATGTTATTATTTACAATTATGGTTCCGGCACAGGCATTGATGGTTCCTCTGCATAATACGTTGACATCGTTAGGATTATTAGGAACCATTTCAGGTATGTTTTTGATTTATATAACATTTCAAACACCATTTTGTGTGTTTATGATGAAAAATTCATTTGACATGGTACCTAATGCACTTCGTGAAGCGGCAATTATTGATGGTGCTGGAGCTTTAGATATTTTTAAAAATATTTACTTGCCATTGTCGATGCCAGGAGTCATTACAGTTATTGTATTTGTAGCATATGGTACTTGGAATGATTATGTGGTTGCGTTGACATTTGGCAGTAATAGTATCAAAACGTTTAATGTTGGTTTGGTAGACGTAATTACCAGTGGACGCAGTATCAGTTGGGGAACATTGACATCTGGTTCTATCGTTGGTATGTTACCAATAGCAATCTTATTTTTGCTATTACAGAAATATTTTGTTAAAGGTATGATGAGTGGTGCAGTAAAATAAGAAAAGAGGACTAATTTATGTTAAAAAAAGAATTATCAAGACTTAAGATAGCAGAAGTAGCACCAAGTGGTTGGTTGGTAAATCAGTTGAAAGCCCAAATGGAGGGATTGACGGGAAAGCTATATCATATGTGGGATAGTGTCGGCAGCTATTCAGCTTGGTTAGGTGGAACTGGTGAAAGTTGGGAAAGAGCACCGTATTATTTGGACGGCTTGCTACCGTTGGCACATTATTTGGAAGATACGAATGCGTGGGATATATGTATGCGATTTGTTGAATGGACTTTAAATAGTCAAGATGAAGATGGTAACTATGGACCATTAGCGACAAAAGATGATCAATGGTCACGATTTGCAATGAACAAAGTTTTGATACAGTATTATGAAATTTCTAAGGATACCCGAGTCTTAGATTTCATTAAGAAGTATTTACAATATTATAATGAGCTTATCAAAGAAGTAACTATTGAAAATTGGTCAAGGGCAAGAGTGACAGAGTTGCTCTATGCACTCAAATGGTTGTATGAAGAAAGTGGCGATGAGAGTTTACTTGCATTGGTTGAAAACATAGATGCAAGTGGTCTTGACTGGAGTGATTATTTAGAAGTGTTCCCGTTTCCTAGACCAGCGAAAGATTATATTAGCTGGGAGAATCTTATTAAAATCAATCCTNCAGTGCATGATAAATTATTTCCATATCATGCAACTCATATTGTAAATATTACAATGGGCTTTAAACACCCAGCACTGCGTTATTATTTTACTGGAGAGGAACNGATTAGAGAGAGNGCAAGGAACGGAATTTGCGATGTTATTAAATATCATGGTGTTGCTTCGGGCTGTATCAATGGCGATGAACATTTAGCAGGAAATAGCCCTACGCAAGGNTCAGAACTTTGCTCGGTAGTTGAGTATATGTTTAGTTTGCAGACATTAATGGAGGTATTTGGNGAAAGTTTTTATGGTGACCTAATGGAAAGACTTGCCTATAATGCNNTGCCTGCAACGATAACAGAGGATTTTATGGCACACCAATATTTGCAACAGGCAAACCAAGTCCTTGTTGATGTATCAAAGCGAGATTGGTTTAACAATGGAGATGATGCGAATGTTTTTGGTCTGGAGCCTAACTTTGGCTGTTGCACAGCGAATATGCATCAAGGGTGGCCAAAGTTTGTGAATGCATTGTGGTATAAACGAGGAGACAATGAATTAGTCAATATGGTTTTAGCGCCGTCGATAGTCAAAACACAATTAGGCGAAGAGTTATTCGAAGTGGAATTAGAAACACAATATCCATTTAAGAACGTTTTAAAATACAAAATTATCAATGCTCCAAAAAGGAAATGCACCTTATGTATTCGCATTCCAGAGTGGTGTAAGGACGAAGATATTAAAATGCAGAATGCGTTTGTTGATAAGGAACAAGGCTTCATCAAAATAGAAAAAATATTTGTAGAAAATGAAGAATTAACGCTGGTGCTACCAATGACATTAAAACAAAGCCAATGGTATAAAGGAAGTATAGCGATTGAACGTGGACCGTTAATTTTTGGCTTAGATTTAAAGGAAGAGTGGAGGGTACTCAAAGAAATTCAAGGAGTAAAGGATTATACAATATCTACGGCAAGTGATTGGAATTATGCATTAGCAAATGATAGAAATGGAAATGTGCAGGGGGACATACAGGAAAGCGAAGTATCGAAACGACCATTTTCGAAAGATAATCCACCAGTAGCAATTACTCTTCAAGCAAAAAAAGTAAGAGATTGGGAAATGGTGAGAAACAGCGCAGGTGATATTCCGAAAGCACCTTTGAATTTAGGTGAGATAGAAGAAGTGAAATTGATTCCGTTTGGTTGTACCAAATT
>JGI994J12354_10004345_pt1 | contig 12781 bp, 9 predicted proteins | sample IntmicLarv3ML3BL_FD_12354 | JGI IMG/M metagenome (IMG submission 12354)
GACTCCGACCAGCTCGTGATATCAATGCAGATGATTCCGCCGGGTACGGAGGTGGAGCACGGAACTGTTATGGAGGTCACTCTTATAGACACCTCAAAGCTCGGAAGATATTGATTCCCCTGCGCGGGAACGCAAGCAGTATGAGCGAAGTCTGGAGGTTGAGTTATGAAACTGCGTGAACTGCTCAAAGACATTGAAGTAATAAAGACAAACGCCGATCCCGGCGCGGAGGTGGCCAACGTGCGCTATGACTCGCGCTTGGTCGGGAGAGGCGACATGTTTGTGGCGATAAAGGGATTTGAGGCCGACGGGCACGATTATATCGGGCGTGCGCTCGCTTCCGGCGCGGTTGCAATTATTTGCACGGAGCCGCAGGGGGAGGATATACCATATGTTCAGGTAGAAAACTCCAGACTTGCCCTCGCCCTCGCCTCCAGAAATTATTTCGGAAATCCCGCCGCCGGAATGAAGATTATAGGAGTAACGGGTACAAACGGGAAAACCACGACCACTACGCTTATAAAATATGTGCTTGAGAAAGTCACGGGAGTGAAGGTCGGCCTGATTGGCACAAACGGGAATATCATAGGCGAGCTTGTGCTTGAGACTGAACGCACGACGCCCGAATCATATGACTTGCAGGCCCTTTTTCGCCGGATGGCGGACGCGGGCTGTGAGTATGTTGTGATGGAGGTCGCGTCGCACGCGCTCGCGCTCGACAGAGTTGGTGGCGTGGAATTTGAAGTCGGTGTGTTCTCGAATCTCACCCATGATCACCTTGACTTCCATGGTACAATGGATGAGTATGCCCGCGTGAAGAGCCTGCTTTTCCGTATGTGCAAAAAGGGCTGCGTTAATATCGACGACGAATACGCGGGACAAATTACCGACGGGGCGACAAGTGAAATAATGACCTTCTCTACCCGGAAAAACGAGGCCGACATCGTGGCTAAGGACATCAAGCTCTCCGGCGGCAATGTGAAGTTTTGCGCGGTTTCAACGGGCATGATTGAGCGGATGACCCTCAATATCCCCGGGCTGTTTTCGGTTTGCAATGCGCTTGCCGTCGTCTCGGCCGGCTTATGCCTGGGGCTTGAGGCATCGGATATCGCGGCGGCACTTGAGACCGCAAAGGGTGTCCCGGGCAGGATGGAGACGGTCCCGACGGACGGGGACTATACGGTCGTCATAGATTATGCACACACACCGGACGCCCTTGAAAATGTGCTGAAAACGCTGAGAGAAGCGGCCGTTGGCCGCGTCGTTGCGCTCTTCGGCTGCGGCGGGGACAGAGACAAAACGAAACGCCCTCTGATGGGCGGCATCGCTGCCGCGAACGCCGACTTTGCGATAGTGACATCGGACAATCCGAGAACAGAGGTCCCGCGCGCCATAATAGATGATATCCTCGCGGGAATGCCGGGGGCGAAATCGCAGCGGGTTGTCATCGAGGACAGACGCGAGGCAATAGCATATGCGCTCGACAACGCCCAGCCCGGAGATGTAATCCTTCTGGCGGGCAAGGGACAGGAAACATACCAAATCATTGGAAAGACAAAGACGCCGATGGATGAGCGCATCATTGTTGCGGAGCATCTTGCGGGCAGAAAATAAACATCAGGGAGCAGCTTAATGACTACTAAGCTCGTGACGGCCTTACTTATTTCATTCGCAATCGCCGTTTTATTCGGGAGATTTCTCGTGCCGTGGCTGAGAAAAATAAAGGCAGGGCAGAGTATCCGTGAGGACGGCCCGGTCTGGCATATGTCGAAATCGGGAACGCCGACCATGGGCGGAGTGATTTTCATAGTTTCGACCACGATAACCTGCCTTGCGGCGGGCTTTCAGGAGATTGAAAACGGAGACTACGCGCACCTTTTCATACTCGCGTTTGCGCTGATATACGGCATGATTGGGTTTCTCGACGACTATGAAAAGCTCAGGAAAAAGCAAAATCTGGGCCTGACCGCGTCGAAGAAATTCCTGCTTCAGCTCGCCGTGGCGGTGGCGTTTGTCATCCTGCTCCGCAATTTCGGATATCTGAATCCGCATCTCTATGTGCCGTTTTTCGATGTGACCATCGATATTCCGGCACCCCTGTATTTCATTTTCACGGCCTTTGTCATAGTCGGGACGGTGAACGCTGTCAACATCACGGACGGACTGGACGGACTTGCCACGGGAACAACGCTGCCCGTCGTCATCTGCTATTCGGCGATAGCGTTTTGCTGGGGGGACCGTTTCGCCGGAACCGGTATATTCGCGGCGGCGCTGACAGGCGGCCTCATCGGATTTCTCGTATATAATTTCTATCCGGCTAAGGTTTTTATGGGGGACACGGGCTCGCTCTTCCTCGGGGGGGCTGTCTGCGCGCTCGCGTTTGTATATGACATGCCGCTGATATTGGTTCCTCTCGGAATGGTATACCTGCTCGAGACATTGTCGGATATAATCCAAATCGCGTATTTCAAGGCGACGGGAGGAAAACGGATATTCAAAATGGCTCCGTTTCACCACCATCTTGAAATGGGCGGCTGGTCGAAGAGAAAATGGACGGAAAAGGAGATATTTTCCCTTTTCACTACAGTGTCCTCGGTATTTGCGATAGTATCGTTCTTCGCGGTCTATCAGAGATACTATTAAGCCGCAAAAAATATGTTTTGACGATCTACATTCGAAAAGCAGGTGCTTTTCGACAGGCTTCATTGGGGAGGCAAATTAATGACAGAGCAAGGCGGAAAATCGACTTTTTATAACGATTCAAGGCTGGCGGATTACAGCGAGGGAGTGGATGTGGCCGAGAGGGGAACGGTCGACCTGCCTTTCATGCTCCTGACACTGTTATTGCTCGCCATAGGGATAGTCATGCTGCTCTCCGCGAGCTTCGCGGGCGCTTATTATGACGAAAAAGGCACAGGCGGAGATCCTACCTATTATTTTACGAGACAACTCATGTTTGCGGCACTTGGGCTTTTTGCGATGTATTTCGCCACCAGGTTCCCGCTTGTATTCTATCGGCGGCTCTCGAAGGGCGTAATGACGACGGCCCTTGTCCTGCTTGTGGTCGTCGCGGTAATCGGGCTCGTGGGCGGCGGCGCGCGGCGCTGGATAGGCGTCGGAAGTATTACGATACAACCGTCGGAGATTGCAAAGCTTGCGGTCGTCCTGACCTTCTCGGACATGATATGCAGGAGAAGGAACAAGATGTCGGAGCTCCGAGAAGGCTTTATACCATTTTGCGTAATTCTCGCGGTTTTGGCGGGGCTGGTCGCGTTGCAGCCGCATCTGTCAGGCGCTATCATCATAGCCGCTGTTGGAATGATAATGCTATTTCTCGGCGGTGCGAGGATAAAATGGTTTGTCGTCATTCTCATTCCGCTCATATTACTGGCTGCCGGGCTTGTCGTTTTGTTTCCGCACGCCTCGTCCAGAATCGTGGTTTGGCTGAACCCGCTGGAGGACCCGCTGGGTGACGGATGGCAGGTTGCGCAGTCGCTTTACGCAATCGGTTCAGGAGGCCTCATGGGACTCGGACTCGGCCAGTCACGGCAAAAGTACCTGTATCTCCCGGAGGAGCACAACGACTTTATCTTTTCCGTCATCTGCGAGGAGCTGGGCTTCATCGGGGCGCTCCTGATTCTCGCCCTCTTCGCGCTCCTCATAATGCGCGGCTACTGGCTCGCCATGCATGCGCAGAATAAATTCGATTTTCTGGTTTGCAGCGGCCTGACGTCCCTGCTTGCGATGCAGGTCATATTGAATGTCGCTGTTGTCACGAGCCTCGTGCCCTGCACGGGAATATCACTGCCGTTTTTCAGCTACGGAGGCAGCGCGCTCATAATGCAATTGGGTGAGATGGGGCTGATACTCAGCATGTCCCGAGACATACCCGCAAAAAAATCCGGCTGAGAGGGGAAAATAATGAGATTTTTGTTCGCGTGCGGCGGAACCGCCGGGCACGTCAACCCGGCGATCGCGGTCGCCGGACGCATAAAGGAGCTGCTCCCGGAGGCAAAGATACTGTTCGTTGGGGCGGAGGGAAATATGGAGACCGAGCTTGTCCCGATGGCGGGATACGACTTGGAAACCGTTCGGATAACGAATTTGCAGCGCGGATTTTCCATGGAGAAAATCGCCCATAACCTGCGGACGGCGGCCAATGTTGTCGTGTCCCGCACTCAGGCGGACAGGATAATCCGCGATTTCAATCCCTCTGTCGTGATCGGCACAGGCGGATATGTCTGCTATCCCGTTATATCAGCGGCGGCGGCCCGAAAAATACCGACGATAATACACGATTCAAATGCCGTTCCCGGGCTGACTACAAAGAGCCTCGCGAACAGCGCCGACCGAATCCTCGTGGGATTCGAGGAATCTAAGATGTATTATAAGCGCCCCGAAAGAGTGACAGTGACGGGTACGCCCGTGAGGATGGACTTTTTCAAGAATTCGCAGAGCGAGGCGAAAGAGGCGCTCGGCCTGCCTCAGGAGGTGCCGCTTGTCGTGGCTGTATGGGGTTCTCTCGGCGCGGCAAAAATGAACGAAATAATGATGAATCTCATCGAGAGGGCGGAGAAAAAACCATTTTTCCGCCTTATACATGCCACGGGCAAGCTTGGTTTTGAGGCGATACGTGAGAAGCTTGGCGAGGCAAGGCTTGAGGAGCTGAAATCCGCGGGCTTTGAGATTCGGGAGTATATATATGACATGCCTCTTGTGATGTCGGCCGCGGACCTTGTGATGTGCCGCGCCGGAGCATCGACGCTCGCGGAGCTGGCGGCCCTCGGAAAGCCTGGCATACTCGTCCCGTCGCCGAATGTGACAAATGACCATCAGGGCAAGAACGCCGCCGTTCTGGAGAGGCGCGGAGCCGCCATGCTCGTGCGCGAGGAGACAACGAGCGCGGAAAATATGCTGGCGTTGGTTTCGGAGCTTTTGGAGAACGAAAACAGGTTATCGGACATGGCCGAGAAAATGCGCCTTGTCGGCGGACGTGACAGCACTGACAAGATAGTGTCAATAGTGCTTGATGCCGCGAAAAAAATAGAATTTTGATCGTCATTCGCGGCGCGGTCTTGTGTGGCGCGCCGCGATATTGCGAATTTAGGCCGGACAAGCCGCCTATGGAGATGGAGCCGAACGGGTTTTTGAGCGAAACTGTCAAAAACCATAAATTACGCATAGTATGGTTTGAATTTGACTATGCGGAGGAATGATTATGAGCATATGGCGGATACGGGGCGAACTGCCGCTGGAGGGAAGCCTTCGAATACACGGTGCGAAAAACAGCGTCCTGCCAATAATGGCTGCGGCTATAATCGCCGGCTGTGAAACCCGGCTTCAAAACTGTCCCGACCTCTCCGACGTTGATGCGTCGATAAATATCCTGCGCCATCTGGGCTGCGAGGTTTCCCGTGAAAGGGATGTTGTGAACATCGGTTCGGACGGCATAACAAACTGCCATATACCGCATGAGCTGATGCGGGAGATGCGCTCGTCCGTGATATTCCTCGGCGCGATACTCGCCCGCTGCGGTGAGGCGGTCCTGTCGACCCCCGGCGGCTGTGAGCTGGGCCCGAGGCCCATCGACCTGCACCTTGCGGGCCTGCGTGCGCTCGGCGCGGAGATAACGGAACACGGCGGCAATATCCTCTGCCGCGTGGGTAAGCTACGCGGTGCCCGCATAAATCTGGCCGTGCCGTCTGTCGGAGCCACCGAGAACGTGATGATAGCGGCGTGCGCGGCTCAGGGAGAGACGACTATTACAAACGCGGCTCAGGAGCCCGAGATCGTTGACCTCGGGGGATATCTGCGCGCACTCGGCGCGGAGGTTGCGGGCGACGGAACATCGACGATAACAGTATCGGGCTTCAGGCCGAAAAAGAGTGTGGAGCACCGTGTAATGCCCGACAGGATCGTCGCCTCGACGATGCTCTCGGCCGCGGCCTCGGCGGGAGGAATGGTTGAGCTGCGCGGCGTTATGCCCGAGACCTTTGAGACGGTCACCACGGCGCTTCAGGAGATGGGCTGTGACGTCTCGCGCGGGGCGGACAGCGTCACTCTCAGGCGCTATAAGCCCCTCCGGGCGGGGAAGCCCATCAGCACAAAGCCATATCCCGGATTTCCGACGGACGCCCAGCCGACACTCATGGCGGCGGCGCTCAAGGCGGATGGCACGAGCGTGTTCGTGGAGAATATTTTCGAAAACCGCTTCCGGCACGTCGGTGAGCTACGCCGTCTTGGTGCGGATATAAGAACGGAGCTGCGCGTCGCGATGGTGACGGGAGTTCCCCATCTCCACGCGGTGCCGGTCAGCGCGACCGATCTGCGCGGAGGAGCTGCGCTTGTGGTCGCGGCACTCGCGGCGGAAGGAGAAACGGTCATCCACGACACGGGGCATATCGACCGCGGATATGAGAGCCTTGACCGCCGTCTCCGCGAGCTTGGCGCTGATATTACCAAGGAAGAAACCTGAAGATAATCCGACTTGTCGGGGGAAGGAACGGCGGCTATGCCGGACAGCAGTAACGCGCGGCCACGCAGGCGCAAAAAAAAGAGAAGCGTCCTATACGCGCCCATGTCGTTTATCCTGATTTGCGCCGTGATGTTTTTCGGCATGAGTGTGTTTTTTCGCGTCTCGGTGATAGAGGTGGAGGGCTCCTTTACGTATTCGGACGAGGAGGTCATCGAGGCCTCCGGTCTGGAGATGGGAGATTACATGCTCTTCATCAACAGGTTCACTGCAACGTCAAATATTTTTTCGAAGCTGCCGTATGTTGAAAAGGTTGTCAGCATTGAAAGAAAACTCCCGAACAGGGTAGTGATTACGATAGCGGAATCCGCTGCGATTGCCTATGTGCCTCTGGACGGAGAGTTTTGGATAATGGACAGAAACTGCAAGCTCCTGAAAACGGTCGCTGCAGCGGAGACACAGGGGCTCATCTCCCTTCTGGGCATAACGCCCGTGGCACCCATGACAGGAGAGGGCCTCAGCGTGGAATCCGGTGAGCTGCCGAAGGTAGAATATGCGGCGGCGATATTGGGTGAACTACTGGAGCGAGGAATGAGCGAGGATGTCAGATGGCTTGATATGAACAACGTCGGCAGTCCGTCGTTTGACTACCTNGGCNGATATGTAATTAGGATGGGAACGAACGAAAATATCAAGTATAAGCTCGACCGCCTGCATGCGGCAGTTGAGCTGCTCAAGGAGGGCGACAGGGGAATAATCGACCTTTCTGTTGACAGAGCGGCGCAATTTCTGCCCGAATAACAACTGTTTTTCGTTGAGATTCAGAAAAAAAGTTAACATAATGCGCGGAAAAAGCAATCAAGTATTGACCTCAGTGCAATTTAGTTATAAAATAAGACGAATTATCAGAAATTGCGGCCCATCCGCGCTATCGCGCTTCGGGCATATATAAAACTAATGGGAGGATTCGGATATGTCGTTTTCTTTGGAAACCGGACCCGAAAATGTTGTAACTTTAAAGGTCGTGGGTATTGGAGGCGCGGGAAACAATGTTGTCAACCGCATGGTAGTGTCCGGGACAAAGGGCGTTGAGTTTATTTCCATAAACACGGACAAGCAGGCGCTCTCCGTCTCTTCTGCGAATCAAAAAATACAAATCGGCGAAAAACTGACGCATGGTCAGGGCGCGGGCTCCGATCCTGAGGTCGGCAAACGCTCCGCCGAGGAGAGCCGTAACGACATAGCCAAGTGCTTTGAGGATGCCGACATGGTTTTCATCACCGGCGGAATGGGTGGAGGAACGGGAACCGGCGCGGCTCCGATAATAGCGGACATAGCGCGCGAGGCGGGACTTCTCACAGTCGGCGTTGTCACAAAGCCGTTCTCTTTCGAGGGCAAGCGCAGAATGGATCAGGCTTTGTCCGGAATTTCCGAGCTGCTCGGCAAGGTCGATTCACTGCTCATAATCCCGAACGACAGGCTCAAATTCGCGACAGACCAAAAGGTCACGCTCGCTAACGCTTTTGAGATCGCGGACGATGTCCTGCACCAGGCCGTGACGAGTATCTCCGATCTCATCAAGAACACGGGATTCATCAATCTCGACTTCGCGGATGTGACGTCGATTATGAAGAATGCCGGATTTGCGCACATGGGAGTTGGCCACGCCGCCGGAAAAGGCAAGGCGGAGGACGCCGCGAAAGCTGCCGTTGCAAGTCCGCTCATGGAGACCTCAATCAATGGCGCGAGAGGAGTTCTCATCAACATCACAGGCTCGAAGGACATGGGTCTTGAGGACGTTGAAGCCGCGGCGAATCTCGTGCAGGCCGCCGCGCACCCGGACGCGAACATAATTTTCGGAGCGACTTTCGACGAGGATATGGACGACGAGATCCGCGTTACCGTTATAGCCACCGGCTTTGACGAGAATCCGTCAGTTCCGGTGACGCCGGATGCGGGCTCGAGCGCCATTCAGCCCCGTGAGCCGGCCCCCGGTCTCTATACGGCCGCTGCGGATAAAGCGGCGCAGCAGCCGATGCAGACGCAGACTTTCACTTTCACGCCTTCTTCCGCGCATGAGCCTACGGCACCGGCTCAGCCGAATGCGCCCGTTTCCGACGATACGGAGGAAGATCCGTTTGACAGCATCTTCAAGATATTCAATTCGAAGTAAAAACAACAAAATACAAGAAGCCGCAGACGGAGTCTGCGGCTTCAGACTGTAGAGAAAGGGACCGCGAAGCGAAGTGCGGTCAGCACGAGCCGCGCTTCGGGGAAGCGCGCAAATTCAAAAGCCTTGATTCATCAAGGGTTTTGAATTATGCTAGGGTGGGCTTTGCCTACCCAAGCAGATTAAATAATCCAGCTTGAAGACGTTTGTCTTCAAGCTGAGCCGCAGACGGAGTCTGCGGCTTCTTGCTTTTCAAAATCCAGAGACAGGATGCGCGTAAAAGTGAGTTTTACTAGCATGTGAAAAAATCACAAATTCTACATAATATGGTAAATGAAATTTCACACATAAAGCGTTAAATTTTTTATTGCCAAAGGAATATTTATGTAGTAAAATAACTGCAAATAGGTGGTTTTTGGTTAGTGAAGAGGATATAAGGCTTCAACAGCCACGGAGAATTAATCATCTCTGTAAAAATTGAATATTTTGCCATAATTGTTATCTTAAAAAGAAGTAGCTATTATCATAATTTGGGATACGGGATGAACGGCAAAAGAGACGCGAAATATTCGAAAATCGCTTTCCCGAAACGTTTCGGAAACCGCAATTATCAGGGGTGCTTTGTTGACAAAACAGGTTGGCGCGCCCGCAACATTCTTGTATGTGCCGAAAATGACAGCGTTGAATTGAGTGGTAACAAATGGACACATTTAATCAAGCTTCCAATGATACAAACAAAACACGGGTCCGCAGATTCTCTCTGTTCTCTGCGGGCGCGCGTAATAACGGCGGCAACAAATACTCATATTGGCGAACGGGGAGCAAATTCAAAATTATGATTCCCGTTGCTGCCGCAATCGCGATATTGTTCCTTTTCGGCCTGCTCAAGGAAGAGATAGAGCGGATGCTTCTTGCGGAAAAGCTGATTGAGAAAAAATTCGAGATCGAACTGGTTGCCGCCCAGACAGACCGCTTTATCGCGAAGGACAACGATTGGGCAGGCGAATATGACCACTATGCCGACACCATTATGCACAGTATGGAAATGCTCGACAGGGTCGAGATGACATACGCGGCGGTGTTTGACGAGGATTTGCAAAACATGTCCGCGCGCTCGCCGTCATATGAAGGATCGCCGTTTGAGCCGACCTTGCATGAAGCCTTTGTCAGGGCCGCTGCGTCAAATGAAAGCGGCGACTTGGTGTTGCCATTTACTCCGCCCGGTTCGGAGGCGCGGGATATGTATGTGCACTTCAAATGGCTGCCGTCAGATACCGCGCTGCAAAACCGTTTTCTGGCAGTAGTGGCGATATCAAAATACAGCGTCAATACGAGAATATCAACGTGGGTTCAGGCGACGGCAATAGTGCTTGTCTTGGCGTCGTTTGTCATAACGGTGTTCATCTGGCGCAAGCAGATGGCCGAATCGCTGAACAAGAGGCTTGAAGCAACGGTACAGCAGAGGACGGCGGAGCTCGAACAACAGACGGCCTCAGCGGAAAAGGCATCTATGGCGAAAAGCGATTTCCTTGCCAGAATGAGCCACGAGATCAGAACGCCTCTCAACGCCATAATCGGCCTGTCGCATATCGCGATGCATTCCTCAGACGAGGGCGGAAAGGCACACACTGCCATCGGGGATGTCATCAAAGCCGCGATGCATCTGACCGGCACCCTCAATGACGTGCTGGACATGACAAAAATCGAAAAAGGAGTGCTGGCGTTGGTGATTGCGCCCTTTTCACTTCGTGAAGCTATGAGGGACGTCGCCGGTATGATCTCCGACAGCGGCAAGGAAAAGGGAATCCAATTTGAGCATAATATAGACGAGTTGCCGCCTGTGGTCATAGAGGGCGACAAGATGCACCTGAACCAGATATTGATGAATCTTCTGAGTAACGCGGTGAAGTTCTCGAGCGCCGGAGGCAAGGTGACTTTCATTGTGGATTGTGAGATGCAGACCGAGGCGCAGACCGCGAAGATCACATTCACAGTCTCGGACGAGGGAATAGGTATTTCCGGAGATCAGCTCGAGAGGATATATTTCGCCTTTGAGCAGGCAAACGCGTCTATCGCCGCAAATTTCGGTGGAGTTGGGTTGGGGCTGTCGATAAGTCAGGAGCTGGTGAACCTGATGGGAGGAAGAATTTCGGTTAGAAGCATGGTAAACAGCGGCTCGACCTTTGCGTTTAATCTGACATTCCCAATATCGGCGGAGATTGCGGAAGCGGACGGCGATGTGAAGCCGCCTGATCTGATTGGCAAGCGCGTTCTGATAGCTGAGGATGTTGAGATCAACCGTTTTATTCTGATGGAATGCCTCGCCGGAACCAACGCGGAGGTCGAAGGCGCGGAAAACGGACGAGTTGCCTACGATATGTTTGCACAGTCGCAGCAGGGATACTATGACCTCATTCTTATGGATATACGGATGCCGGAAATGAACGGATATGAGGCGACGGAGAAGATACGCGCCCTGGACCGCCCGGATGCGAGGGCTGTGCCGATTATTGCAGTGACGGCTAACGCCTATCAGGAGGACATCGACAACGCGCTTCGTGCCGGAATGAACTGGCATCTGCCGAAGCCCGTTGATTTCGATCAGCTTATGCGGACTATCAGGGAAATATTGCTATAGCAAAATGGTATAAATATATAAATATTCCCGCATCCCAAAAAGGGTGCGGGATTTTTGCGCTTGTGATGTGGTTTTAGTTTTGTTCAGGCGTTGATATGTGAATCGAATTCGCGGAGAGGCCCTGAATAAGTGCTTCGTCGAAATATGGCCTCAAATCATGAGCCTTCATTAACGCTTTTTCGGGATTTGTCTCGCTGACGAGCCAAAAAAGCTCCTCGTATGGCTGAACCATGGTCTCGAAATCCAGAGCGGCCAATTGCTCGTCGCTGTAGGCGGAAATAGTAGTCCGGCATTCACCGAGCTTTTCGGAGCAGGCGGGGTCGTCGGAATACAATAGTTTGAAATTATCGAAAATTTGCTTGACACGCTGGATATCCTGTGCCATTTCGCGTGAGAAATGATCCTCCAGAATGAGCCCCAGCTCCTCAGTCGGAATGTCGTATTCCATAGAGAATCCGACGATTGAAGAGGCATAATTCACGCAATTTTCGCGGGTTTCCTCAAACAGCTCAAGCAGTGAGAGCATTGAGGTGATGAAGTCGGACGGCTGCTCTGCGGCCGCGATATGTCCCAGCGCTTTTTCCAGCTCCAGCCTGACGCCGGAGAGGGGGTCGGAGGAGTTTTGAAAAAACTCATTCGTCATGTAAACACGTCCCTTTTCGAGTTTTAGTTTGTAACACACATTAAAGCTATTATAGCACGTTCCACTCCGGCTTGCAACGACCCTTGCGCCCAAGCCCACGGAGCCCGGAAAAAATAAGAACAGCGAAACGGTGCGACTTTCCGTTTCGCTGCTCTTGTACGGGATGAGGACAAAATGAAAAAGATGATACTGTCTCTTGCACTTATATAGTATCAAAAAAATGTTAAGAGAAAAACAGGCTTAGCATTAAGAAAATATTAAATAAGAGAGAGGATCGCTTAATATGTGATATTCAGTCGAATGTAGGCCCCCAATATGCTTTGGGCAAATCGGGGAGCAATTTGCCGGGCCGCGCTGCCGCGACCACGGACGGACGGATTTCCCCATGAGTTTCGTCCGAGCCCCAAAAGGCAGGGGAGCGCACGATGCAGCTTGCTGCGCCGAAAAAATCGGCAATTGCGGCGGCGGCGTCCTCAAATCCACCCCGAGGACAGAGAAGCTCGTCTATTCTGATGTCCGTGTCCCGACGTGAGACGGCGGCGCAGGAATTATCTCCGATTAGGAAAAGAGTGCATTCATACGCTATCCAGCCGGGAAAGCGTCCCTCGAAGCTGATGTGCGGCTCCGCCGCGAGGAGTTTTTCTCGCAGGGAGCAGTATTCGGCAGCTCCCTGCGTTGTGAGCTCAGGGAGGCAGGGGCGCTTGCTGTACGCAAACACTCGTTCGCGGACATGGAAAAGAGGCTTTGCACCAATCGCTCTTTCATACCACGCGAAGAGTGTTTTGTTAGCCGGCGCGAGACAGGCGAGCGCGGAGCCCTGAGAGAATGCCAGCTTCGCCGTTTCGCGCGCGGTGTCCG
>JGI994J12354_10004346_pt1 | contig 12780 bp, 8 predicted proteins | sample IntmicLarv3ML3BL_FD_12354 | JGI IMG/M metagenome (IMG submission 12354)
TTGGATAACGAGTTCAAAGCGTTGCTGCCGTTATATGCGCTGTTTATTTGGAAAAATGCGGGATACTGTATCATTTTACTCCTCGCCGCCATCAGCCGCATCCCGAAATCCGTTGCGGAAGCGGCTGACCTCGACGGTGCTTCGGGCTTTCGGCGTTTGTGGTATATCACGATTCCACTCATCAGCCCGGTTTTATTTTTCGCTTCTGTGTTGATGTCGCTGTTTTCGCTGCGTATTTTCCGCGAGAGTTCGCTGTATTACCAAACGGCCTTCCCGCCGGACGCGGTGTATTCCATATCATACTTCATCAACAACCATTTTAACCGTTTGGACTACCAGCGATTGTCCGCCGCGTCCGTGATTTTTTCTTTGGCGGTGCTGGTTGTCGTCAGCATCGGATACCGGTTTGACAAGCTGTTCACGAACTCGTCAGGGGGTGACGAGGCATGACGCGCAAAATATCAGCCACCACTGTTGTTATCGCAACGGCCATCCTCACCCTTCTGTTTGCGGCACCGCTATGTATGCTTATACGATATTCATTGGTGGCACCGCCGGAAATACAGGCTACGCTTGCGGCAAGAGATATCTTCAGCGTTCTGTCAACCCCATTATCCTTTGAACAGTTTTATGAACTGCTGGTGGAGAATTACCCGTTCATGCGGCATTTTTGGCTGTCGCTGCTGTACACTGTTTGCACGACAGGGATAACGCTTGTGACCTCCATACCGGCCGCATTCCTGTTTGCAAAGGTGAAATGGCGCGGACGCGATACGGTTTTCTTTGTGTATATCGTGCTCATGATGATGCCGTATCAGGTGTTGATGGTGCCGCTATACAAGCAGTTTTCCGACATGAACCTGCTGGACAATCCCCTTGCGGTGATGCTCCCGGCCGCGTTCCAGCCTTTTTGGGTATTCATGCTCCGGCAATATACGAAAAGCATCCCCGATAGCTTGATGGACGCAATGCGGCTGGAAACAAACTCAGTTTTTGTATGCTTCCGTTACCTGGTGGTACCATTATTGGGCGATTGTATTGCTGCGCTCGCTGTTCTATCTTTTGCGGACAACTGGAACCTGTTTGAGCCCGCACTCATTATGCTGCGGACAAAAGCGCTATTACCGCTCCCCATCATATTGTCGCAACTGATGGAGGCTGATATTTCCATCGTTTTCGCGTCCTCCATTGTATACCTCTTGTCGGCGGTTGTGCTGTTTATCGGCGCAAAAGAAAAGCTGGCGCAGGGTGTGGAGGTGATGAAATGGTGAAACGATGCATGAAGTTTTTACTATTTCCGTTGTTTTTACTGGTTATGCTTCTGATTACAACCGGGGGAAAGGCCATCTTCCTCGCCACAAGAACCGTTGTGGATACGGTCAGGCCGGAAGCCCGGCGGGAAACAACAATTTTCGTCGCGGCATCGGAGGAGATAACCCTAACCTTGGCAGACGATACAGACTCAATCCTGTCATTCATTTTTGATGAGCATTTGTATCCCATCCGCGCAGGGTTCCATTGCAATGTTGTTTTTTCCGATGAGGCCGCGCCCATTCAATCACAGATTGCAATGGTCACGCAAAGCGGCGGGCAATCATCCGCAAGTGTCCTCGTCCCGGTAGACTTGTTGCCGCCCGACAGAACAACGCTGCTGGCCATCATCACCCTGCCGCCACCCGACGGCGCGTATACGTGGTTTATGCTTCCGGCAACAGCCGTGACGAGTGATTCGGCTGTATATGTGGTGTTGACGGAGCAAGGATATTTTACGGAGCGGTCCGTCGTAACAAAGGTCCCTGTGGACATTCGAGAAGCCGGAGAAGAGGCGTATGTTCTCGTCACCGGCGGAATCAACACTATAGACTTGGTTGTGACGGATGCAAGAATGATTGTTTCGGATAGGCAAAAAGTTCGTCTCCGTTGAAAAGCGAATAGACAAGGCTGTTTTAACTTTGCAACACAGTGATGTACACACAAAATAACAACGGCGCTTTCGGTAAAATCCGAAAGCGCCGTTGTATAATATTTGCCTTTACGCCCCTAACCGGTTACTTCCTCATAACCGCCCATCCTTCATCAAAAGCACAGTATCCGCGCTTTCTGCCACCAATGGGTCGTGCGTAACCACCACCACACAGTATTCCTTCTCATGCGCAAGCTGCTTGAGCAGGCCGATGATGTTTGCACTATTTTCTGAATCCAAATTGCCCGTCGGCTCGTCGGCAAGGATAACGTCCGCCGGTGTGCCCAGTGCGCGTGCGATTGATACTCTTTGTTGCTGGCCGCCGGAAAGCATCGAGGGAAAACGCGTGCATTCTGCCTCCGTCAGACCGACAAGCGCTGCCAGTTCGCGGGCGCGCTCACGGGCGGCTCCGGCGTTCATGCCGTTAAGTTCCATCGGCAGCATGATGTTTTCGGCCACTGTGAGCTGCGGCAGCAAATGGAAGCTCTGGTAAATAACCGCCACATGCTCCCGCCGGTGTTTGTCTAAATCCATACTGTGCGTCGCTTGCCCGTGATAGCGCAACTCGCCCTCCCCCGGCAAATCAAGCCCCGCCATCAAGGACAGCAGCGTCGTCTTACCGCAGCCGGATGCACCGCACAGCACATAGAATTGTCCCTTCTCAAACTGATAGGTAACACCGCGCACCGCCTCCACTGTGACGAACTTGGACGTGTAGCTGTATGATACATTGGATAATTCCAGAATCGGCATAAACTCACTCCTCAGCGGCGGCGGCAGCCTGCATGGCGGCCTTGCGGTATATTTGGACAATCGCCAGCATCAAACCGGCGTAATAGCATATAGACAATAGTAAAATGCTTATGACATCCATCGCGCCCCAGCCGCCCCATATGCATATGGCAGCTATACCGGCACTTATGCCGATAAGTGAGAGCAATAGCTGCTCATGAAAAAACGAGAAAAAAACGGAACGTCTCGTCATACCGATGCTGCGCAGGCATATAATTTCGCCGACGCGCCCCTTGAGCAAGAGATGCGATACAATGAAGCCGATACCGGCAACCAGCGCGAGAATCACAGGGTACAGCATGTCCATATAGCCGGTGTAACGAGCTAAGCTGTCCACCGCGCTATGCAGCGCTTCATCAGCAATGACAATCCATACGCGGTTTGTCCCGGCCCTGCCGAGCGGATCCACAAATACCCCCAGCATGTCCTTACAGGTGCGCAGGTTCTTCGTGTCATTGATTAAAAACCCGGCGGAGTGATACCGGTACTGCACATGCGTGCGTTCTGCCGCACCAGACCATTCGTATCCATCAAGCCAATTACCGCCGCTGTAATAGGTATACGCGTTCGAATGGTATGCCGTACCAGGATAAACGCCCGCAATGGTGACATTGGTTTCAAAATATCCGTTGCCATTCATAAACGCATCCGTTGATGTCAAATACAGCACCGCCATCGTGTCGCCGATGGAAACATTGTTCTTTTGCAAAAACGTTTCGGATACGACAATGGTAGCAAATGCTTCGTCGGAATCCGCATTACTAAAAAAACGATTCTCGTCATACCCTTCCGCCCAAGTGATTTCCTGTGCGGCGGTAAAATTAAATTCCGGCGCGTTTGCAAAAACAGCAGGGCCGCCGTCGATTCGTAAATGGACATTTTCCTCCGACGCGCTGCGCCATTGGTCGAGAAACGCAATACGCCCAATCAAGCTCTCCGGCGGCACAAAGCTTTCAAGCGGAACAGCCGGATATGTCCCACCTGCGTATTCTGTCACACCGAGAACCATGAACCGCAAGTTCACCGACGCCCACATCTGCTCCACGAAGCCTGTTTCCAGAACGGCATCTGTCTGACGCGATGTGATAAACAAATCGTCAATCCGCCTCCCGTTAATATCGCTGAACTGCATCGTAACCGGCGTACTGGCATACGCGGCATCCATTTCCTTTTGAAAACCTGCGTTGACGCTGCTGAAAATGCAAAGGAAGAAAACCATGACAGCAAACACCGCTGGTACCGCGAGACTGCGCATTCCGCCGCGCAAAGCGGATTTCACGCCGTACCGCAAAGCCACCGTCGGCAGCATAAGCCCTGCGCCGATGGCTTTGTGGGATTTTACTGGTTTTCGTTTCACCTTCATTTGCGCGGCGAGCCTACGGCGCGGGTTCATTTTCCGAATCGCCGCCAACGCAAAATACGTGCAAAACAGGAGCGACACAAGCGTAACCGCAGGCGCTAGAAGTAGATAAATCTGTGGTGAAACCGAACGCACGGAAACGGCAAGCCCATTCTGCGCATGGAAGCCCGTCGCGCTGAACCGGGAATCGTAGGCGGAATTTGCCATGGCCATTGTGTAAACCAACGTAAATACAAGACGGGAAATGCAGTATCCCACAAGCGTGCCGGTTAAAGCAGCTGCAGCCGTAATCATCCCGCCAAGCGATAGGAAGAATCGCATGACGCGCTTTTTCCCCGCACCCAGCATCAACAGCACCTTCGCGCTGCGCTCATTCCGCCCGATAAACAGAAGGCCGAACAGCCATAACGACGATATGCACAGAAACAAGCACAGGAACGTCACCACCATCGACGTTCCGCGCATGGCGCTGATTGTATTGTCCATTGCTTGATAACCTTGGTCATTCAATGTTAAGTGTACGCCCTCGATAGAGGCGACGGCGTCCCGATATGCTTCAAGGCGATGCTTGTCCACCGATACGCGTGCAAGAACAGGGTCATTTGCGCTGTGTGCGAGGAAATCCTGTCCCGTATACGGAATAAACACCGGTAGGTCAAGCGCATCTGCCTGGTATATGCCGACGATCGTATACGCTATATCCTCGGCAGCAAAACCTATTTCCGGATGGTAGCTGAAAAGCCGCGCGGTATCGCACGCCGGATAATGGAAGCTCATGCGAAGGGTATCCCCCACTGTCAGCTTCATTTGCGCCGCCATACGCAGCGGAAGAATGCAGACGTTTTTGTCGTTGCTTTCGAAAAAGCGCCCTTCGAGCAGCATGTAGCGGCCATTGTGGAAGTTTTCAACGATATGGATATGACTTGTTGCCGTCACATCGACGGACTCATTGAGGATTCGGAATGTATCCCCAGCCTCTTTTATCACATGGCTTTCGGCGCTGTCTAAAAAGGTCTGCGTATCTCCGTATTCTGTAATGTCCACAACTGACGGAAACGCGTAATGGTAAGTACCCGAGGACAGTCCAGTGGCGGGCATAATTTCAAAGCCCTTGATTGGTGTGACTATTAAATCTCTGACCATACCGGCCAACGCATACCGGCGCCCTGGCGTAAACCGCGCGTCCTCCGGCCCGCACAATACATATACAAAGGTGTTGTCCAAGCGATATTGCGAATAGAGTTCACCCGACACATACGCGCTGTATGCACCGATTTCTTCGTTATACTGTTGAATGCTCACGACGATAACAGCAAAATCCTGCGAGAACGCGCCATATACCGAAGGTCTGTAGTCTGATACATAAGCACGCTGCGTAATGCTTTCTTCCGCGAACAGTGTATCCTCCGTAATGATATCCGCCAAATCAAAGGCAGCGGAAACGGCCGCAAGCCGTTCATCAAAAACCGATGCGTCGCTTGTCCCGTCATACGTAAACTGCCCGGCCGTCGTGAGGGCGGCTTCCGCCTCGCGCGAAAGCTGCTCCGAGGATTGCCACATGCCGAGACCAAGCGAAAGTGAAATCGTCACGGCGGTGATGAGCAGGAAGAACGTGATTGTCTTCACCGGGGTGCGCAAAATCGTCATAAGACTATATTTAACCAACGCAATCCCCTCCTACCGTCATTCTCCGCAGATGTAGTATAACAGAAATATAAATGAAAGGAAAGCAGTATTCTATAACCACCAATTTTACGATTGCTGCGTCTGGCGATTTGCCCGTAGATATGCTACAATCAATGTAGCTGTCGTTCGTTTGCCTAAAATCTTTTAGACAAACAATACCAACGGCCAATGTATATGAAGGAGGTCGTGATAATGTTTACGATTGATTGCACACCCGCGGACGCTGTGCTGTGGTTTTTGGGGCAGGCCGGGTATTTACTGCGTTCCGGCGGACGGTCTGTATTGATTGACCCATATCTGAGTGACAGCGTGGGACAATCTGATTCCCGCTTTACACGGCGCTATCCCGTACCTGTTGACCCTAAAGATTTATTTGCCGATGTGTTCATTGTCACGCACAACCATTTAGACCATCTGGACCCGGAAACCATCACGCGGTACGGCGTGGAGAAGGACACCATCTTCGTCGCGCCGCACTTGACGGCGCCGCATCTGTCCGCGCTTGGTGTACCTGATGAACGTCTCGTCGTGCTGGATTGCGGCCAAACGCAGGTGATTCGTGATGTGGCCGTTACGGGCGTGTTCGCACTTGGTACAACGAAAAGCGCAGCAGACACAACGGGCTACAAAGTGCAATTCGCAAACGGCAAATCCTTCTACCACACAGCGGATACGAGTTTTTGCGATTTACTTTTACAAGCAGCAGAACCGGCGGATGTCCTGCTTGCCTGCATCAATGGAAAGTACGGGAATATGAACGCCGAGCAAGCCGCCACCCTGGCGAAAACGCTGGACGTGCGGTACGCCGTGCCAAACCATTATGATATGATGGAAATGAACCGCGAAAATCCGGAGGTATTCCGCTATGCGTGTGAAGCGCACGGTATAGGCGACCGTTGCCGGATTCTGGAAGTCGGTAAAGCATATATTTTTTAGCCGCTGTGCAACCTTTTTAATATGACACGTAACAGCCCCGGCTCATACATGAGTCGGGGCCGTCTTTTGCAATCGTTACCGCCGTTCCCGCACCAGTGCCCATGTCAGCATCTCGCTGACCCCGCGGTTGGCAAACGCAAAATACGGTATCCATTTTATCTCCGCCGCCGTCGCCGCGGCGTTATATGCCGTGTATAAGCCTTCCGTCTCCGCCAGCCGAAAGCCCTCCGTGAAGACGATATTCGCTTGGAATGTCTCATCGAACGCCACCCGTGCACGCAAATCCGCATACACGCCCAAGCTGCGTAAATCCACGCCATTATCGGCCGCTTCCAGACAATACACAATCGGCCCCATCTGTAAGGCAACGCGCCCGCTGACCGCCGTCACACGCGGTGATGCCTGTACCAGTGTCGGCTCCATCGAAAGCGTCAGCACAATTTCACCCTGCGTATCCGTCACGATGGCGTAACCCTTTTGTATGATATATGGTTTGTTTAGCGTGAACGAAGCGCACCACGCGGGGATTCGCAGCGCGACGAAGGCGCAATCCGTCGCTGTCACTGTAATACGCCCGTCGTTCGGATACATTGTCCGCACCGCAACGCTTGCGTTCCCCCAAACCGCATTGCTGTCCGCGTACTGATGTACAAATATCCCGCCGTCCTTTTCGCTGTAAAAATAATCGCCAAGGGACGCGAAGAACCGCACGAGATTCGGCGGGCAGCAGGAGCAGAAGAATATTTTCGCACGGGTATAAATAGATTGGCGCTGCTTGTGCTCTTCCAATATCGACGCGTCGCGTTCATGTAGAACAGGCTTAATTTCCATCGGGTTTTCATAAAAAAACGCATCGCCCGACAATGATACACCGGAGAGCATACCATTGTACAACACACGCTCCACCACGTCCGCGTACATGGCATCTTCTTCCATTTCAAGCATGCGCGAGGCGAAATACGCCAGGGATATGGCCGCGCATGTCTCCGCGTACGCGCTGGAGAGCGGCAGGTCATACGGCAGAGTAAATGCCTCGTAGTTCGGCGTAGGGCCGATACCACCCGTGATATACATTTTTGTTTCCACTATATCGCGGAAGATAGTGCGGCACGCTTGCAGGAGCGCTTCGTCCTGCGTCTCCCGCGCCAAGTCCGCCATGCCGCTATAAAGATAGCACGCGCGTACGCAATGTCCCTCCGCCGTCGCCTGCTCCCGCACAGGCGCATGGCTTTGGTCGTATTTCGCATTGGCAAAACCACAAAAGCCTGCGGCATCAAGCGCATTGTTTCCTCGCATATTGATAAAAAAGGCCGCCAATTGCAAGTCTCTCGGATTCTGCGTGCAATGATACAGCCGCACAAGCGCCAGCTCAATTTCCTCATGTCCCGGTGTCACAAACGCGGCTGTTTTATCTGTCACAAACGCGCGCTCAATACAATCCACATACCGAATCATACATTGCAGAAAACGGTTCCGGCCCGTTGCCTCAAACCACGCCACCGCCGCCTCTATCAAATGCCCTGCGCAATACAGCTCGTGAAAATCGCGCATTGCAAAGCGCTTCTCCGGCTCAACGACCGTGAAATACACATTGTAATAGCCATCCGGATGCTGATTCGCTTCGATGGCATCTATGATTTCCTCCACGAAAGCTTCCAATTCAGGCGCGGGTTCTTTGGCGAGCAAATAGGCCACGCCCTCCATCCACTTCGCCACATCGGAATCCCAGAAGAAATGCGGCTTATTTTCCATACCCTCACGCCACTTGCATTGCATGGCTTCAAAGCGCCCCGTCTCCGCAAAGCGCTGCTGCACAGCCGGTATAATTTTTTCGCGGTTCAACGTTTGCTTGCGTTTCCAAAAACCGTTAGTAATTTCAATATCTTGGAATGAGAGATGCTGCATTTGATTGCCTCCTGTTCATATATACCGATGTATGCGTATTCCGGCTTCTACACATCTGTTTGCGCGGGATGCTCCGCTTCCCACGCGCGTATTTCGTTCAACCTATCCTCTGCCTGGCTGCGTATAAGCGCACCGCCGTCCCGGTTCGTGCGTGCGGAATAAAAGAATTTTTTTGCCGTCCGAATGTCTTCCATGCGATATGCCAAATCACCGATGATGTAGCAAATAGACTGCATAGATGCCTCAGGAATTTCGACCGTTTCATACGCCTTCATATATTGTTCGTACGCCGTACGTATCGCCATTTTTTCCATCTCTTCATCACCGCAATCACGGTACAGCCAGCTGAGATTCCGCCAGATCCGCGCGACAATCAATTCCTTACCGGCGTAGGCAAGCGGAACGCATTGCATTGCCAAATACATACTTGCAAATATCGTATCCGCCGTCTGCGGGCCTTCAAAATCAAATGTCAAAGCCTCCTTAACCGGCTTGAGCTTCTCGTCAACCTGCGGACGCCGGTTGGACATGGCTTTTGAAAACGTATCGCGTATACCGGAAAAATAGCATTTCGGGCAGGTCATTGTCAAAAAATACACCGGGTCAACACCTTGGTACCGGTTGCGCAAATCAACATCTGTTGAAAGAATCCGCAGCTTTGAGTTGCGGATTTTTTGCGTTTTGAATTCATAATCGCACATCGGGCAGGAACATCGTGCATCGCCGACAATCGCGGCATCCGCCTCCAGCCCGGAAAGAATGTAGTGTTTATGCCCCGGCGGGAACAACGGGTTCGCCGGATACGCATTAGGGGCTGCTGACCCGGCAGCAGCCGACACAACAGACACCGCGGACACAGCGGGTGCTTGTTCCGCCTCCTCCAGCACTTCGTCAAGGAGCACAGGGGTTGCGCTGGGCGCATCCTCAATCAACGCAAGGAAATCAAGCAGCTCATCCTGCTCCTTACTCATACGCATCTTCATGTACAAATCAGCATATTTCTCGTTATATTCTTGCAGCCGCGCGCAGAGCGTCCGGATAATGGCGTACGCCATGGACGGCTTTTTGCTGAACAATTCCGCTATATTATCCCTATGGATTTCGAGCACCGTAATGTCCGTCAACGCCACAACACTCGCGACCCGCTGGGTATTGAGAAAAACGCGCATCTCACCGAAAAAGTCACCCTTTTTCAAGCTCGACACATGGACTTTATCCTCCTCACCACTTGCACGGTATACGCCCGCTTCGCCAAGCAAGATAATATACATGGATTCGCCCGTCGTATCCCCTTCGCGGAGAATCATCTCCCCTTGCTTGAAATTGTGTATTTTAGACACTTCTTTCAAATGCTCCAGGTCGCTCATTCCGTCCACCCCATTCTTCTCTCAACCGCGCCATACCGATAAATCTATCATATCAAATGAAGCCGGTAATGACAACACCCAGTTTTCGAAGCGAAACGAAAATGCTGTTCCGGCTGCATCAACAAAGGGCGGAGCATCATGCCTCGCCCTTTGTTGCAAACGCTGTTTTCCTTATTGAATCCCGCAGTGTATTAACGGGGTTGTTCTCACTCCACCGTCAGTGTTCTGGCTACCTGTAAGATGAGCGCCTCGTTGTCGTAAAACACGCTCATATCTGCGTCGTGGTTCAGGCTGAATGACATCCAGTCCTCACGCACCCACATGATATGGGTGTCAAAGAACAGCATATACCCGACATGTCCGTCGTCGAACACAAATTGCTCTGCGTAATTGCTGTTTTCCACCACCGACTCGACGGAATCCGCCATGATCCACCCGGCCCACATGATGAGCGGTTCATACATCCCATCGCTGACAATGGTTATATCGTCATGGATATGCATTTCATATGTCCAGGAAGATGGCATCTGTATGATACCCAAATCAATCCACGCATCATCTGGCGAATACGCGGCATGTGCCTCTGCGCCTAAATACACAACGGCTTCATCATCGTCTTCTAATAAGATATATGTGATGATTTGATGCATCCCGTTTGTACCTATCGTTCTCACCAATGTCATATCCGTATACTCGGCAACCCATATGCCCGGTGTATCTATATACCCGACATCATGCGTGATGCCGAACTCTGCAAGTGCTTCAAGCGCTTCAGCACCAAGATACCTCTCGGTGAGATACTGATACACCTCCCACCCCGGAAAGCCACGCAGGAGCGGCTGGACACCAACAAGATGGTATTGATACGGACGGTGAATGTCAAAGGGTTCTTCCAGCCGCCAATCCACACGATACATATTTTCAAACCAACTATCATCTTTTTCGTATACGATACCAACAATCACATAGCCGGTTTGCCCGTCGGCAGACGCTGCTGTCAGCAGGATTGTGGAGCCATTCTGCCACGCTAACAGCTCCTCACCATTGTTGGTCAGCGTATCCGACGCGGACAGCGTTTGTATATCAATACCCGGGAAGAAGGCTTTCGCCATTTGCACTGTCTTTTCAGTGTATGCCGGTTCCGGTAAATACCCATAAAACATTCCAACCACATTATCCAGTGCATTCCGGCAGGATGCCTGCGACAGCGCAAGCTGCGCCGGGGTAATCGGTGTAGCTGACAAACCAATTTCATCCACCCAGCCGAGTTCAGCCCCATACCGCCACACGGCACCCGCCGCCATGCCGGAAAGCAGACGTATTGCGCTTTCTTCAAGCCTATCCGGTGCTTTCGCTGCCATAACAATATATTGACCGCTTTCGCCATGCTCCGCATGGTCATACACATACACGCCTTGCTCAATACCGTCCTGGGCAACAATGCGCAGGTAGAAATAAGCAGGATATGACTCCTCCGGCCCTATATAACCATTCACTTGGTAAAACGCGCCAAGCGCCGCTGTAAATTCATCTATCGCGGTGTAGGACTGCTCCCCAAAAAACATACCCATATCATCCTTTATTTCAACGGTGATACGCATATTGTCCCGCAGCGGAACCACATAAAATGAATAGTTCGCTTCTTCAAACTCCGAGTTTTGGCTGTCTATTATCCTAGCCGGTTCCCCCATCCCATCGGGCGCACCCGTAACAATTGCAAACATGGCACCGCTTTCTGTATCCATTTCGAACCCGCCTGGTATTTCTACCACAGGCACATCAATCACTGGTGTCTGTGTGGCGGGCAGCGTTGACGTAACTTCGGGGCTATTCGTGACCGGTGTATCCGTATTACGCGTTTCCAAATTCGGTTCGTCAGTCTTTCCACTGCAAGCGGTAAGACTCAGCAACACCATCACCAACCCCGCGAAACGTATTGCTGTATCCCAATTCCTTCTTTTTTGCATTTGCATTCCATTCGCCTCCCTTATGATTTGCTTATTCCAAACCATGGTATGCTTATTATACTATAATTCCATGCATCCCGGTAGTCCCATTTTCACGAATCATACAAATTCCCGCATGTTTCCTGTATAATATCGTAGCGGTACAAGCGCAGGGCTGTGATGACAAACAATGTATCCCGGAATAAAATTACACCCCGAGAAGGACTGTAATAACAGTCTTTCTCGGGGTGTAAGCAACCACGTATATTACTCCCACTCGCCGAGTTAATCTCGTTTCTAAACTTTTTTGTTTAGATATTTTGATTCCATTTGATACGATATAGCTTCTGGTATCCTTATCCTAACGGGTTGCCAAGCTTTTGCTATCAAAAATCTATCAGTCAGTCGCTATCGCAGGTCGCATTCACTGCGCGCTTGCGGGTTATCCATCACAATACACCGGTCTTCAATTACCGTTCTACTTTCCCTCATCGCTCGTATCGGGCGGTAAGAGGTTGCTTGATGATAGTGCTATGTTAAGCCTTTGTGCTGCCGCACTGTCTGCTAAAGATTTCATTTGTTCTATCGCCATTTTATTAAGATATTTTAGCCTATCCTTTTGAGAAATCTGTTGTTTAATCAGTTCAGCATTCATACTTTCTAGATTTACAAGGACAATAAGCTGATAAATAGTTGCATTATCTCGAATGTTCCCGTCGGCCTCGGGGTTATTATCTCGCCATTCTTTGGCGGTCAGGCCGAACAATGCCACGTTGAGCATATCCGCTTCGTTCGCATATGTATAGTTGATTTGCTTAGGCGTAA
>JGI994J12354_10004347_pt1 | contig 12780 bp, 11 predicted proteins | sample IntmicLarv3ML3BL_FD_12354 | JGI IMG/M metagenome (IMG submission 12354)
GTCTGCCCCCGAAGCCGGCGCCGGACAGCTGCTATGCCGCCCTCGCCGCGCTGGGCGCAAGTACGCAGGCCACCGTTTATGTCGGCGACTCCGAGGTGGATATCGCCACTGCAAAAGCCGCAGACCTCCCGCTCATCGCCGTTAGCTGGGGCTTTCGCGATGCGGAGGTTCTTCGCCAAAACGGCGCGGCGCAGATTGTGGAAAATTGCGCGGAGCTGTGGGCGCTGCTGTACGAATGGGCGGAGTAACCGTGCGCACGGATTTTTATCAGGAATTCGTATAACAACACCAAAATGAGAGCAGGGGATGCTGCAAAATGAATTATTTTGCAGCACCCCCTTGGGAAAAACCATTTGCGAGCCCGATGGGGCTCGCATTTTGCATCTTTTCAGATGCAAAACCACGCTTTTTCTCACGCTCAATGCATAAATATACGTTTTGCAACAACCCCGGATTTTTGTGAACCTTTACGGATACCACCTATGGGCACACTCTTGGCAAAGGGCAACGGTCTTGCTCTTCGTCTTTGTTTTCGTGGATGCCGCTTTTCTTCCGAACACATTCCAAAGCCCCAAGGTACAAACAACAAGTATCTTGCGACCCATCCCAAACAAGCAGCCTTTGCCTTTCGTACTGCTTTTCGCTGATGTTTGCTCAATCGAGACGGCAACATTTTGACAACCACATTTTGGACATACCATGAATTTCAACCTCCATTTATCTTAGTGGTTACCATTATAATCCACACTTCGTGGCTTTGTCAAGTATAAAATCATCTTTTCGTGTCCGTTCTTTCTTTTCTTTTTCTTTCTCACACCGTCCATGCTATAATGAAGCCAATGGAGTGATTGCGGTGTACGGTAAAGTGATAGCGAGCCTTCGAAAAGAGATGAAAATGAATCAGCACGAGCTTGCGGATAGGTTGAAAATCTCCAAAAGCAGCATTTCTATGTATGAGACAGAAAAGCGTGCACCGGATATCAACACAATTATCTGCCTGGCTGATTTTTTTGATGTTTCGGTGGATTATCTGCTTGGAACCACCGCAGAAAGAGTCCGCGCGGAGGAGCAGCTCATTCTCAGCAGCGAGAATGAAAAGGATTTGATACAGCGGTACCGCAATCTGAACGCACAGGGCAAAGCGGAAATCCTCGGGTACATTCGTGGCTATGCCGCATGCTGCGGCAACTTGCTCAAATAAAAGAACACCGCTGAAGCAACTGCGCTTCGGCGGTGTTTCTATTTTTGGAAAGTTATTTCCCACTTTGAGCGATTTTACCGTTTTGTTCCGTATTATCGATAGAGGCGGAAAGGCATATCAACGTGATACCGAACACAGCGCAAAACACACTGCAGACAGCAGCGCGTTCGTTCCTGCGGTGGGGCAGTTCATTCACAAGAACTTCGTCGCCGGGTCTAATACCCCGCCGCTCTGCGGCGGATTCCGATATTTCCCCGGCGATACCTCGCCGCTCTGCGGCGAGGAAGTTCATTTTACGCCTGTGAAACCGAAACCGAACGCTCGTCCTTCACCGTGGACAGCACCACGGAAACCTTGGTACGGCATACGCCGTTGATGCACTTGATTTCGTTGAGCAGCTCCTCCAGCGTTTGGGTGGACTGAGAGATGATTTTCAGCAAAAAGTCAAAATCCCCCGCAATATATTGGCATTCAATGATCTGCGCGTTTTCCTTCACGTACTCCGAGAACTTTGCCGTGTATTTGGGATGCTCCAGGCTGACCATCATAAATACGATCAAATCCAACCCGAGTTTTTTGGGGTCGAGTATCACGGTGTATTGCTGGATGATGCCGTTGCTTTCCAGCTTTTTGATACGTTCAATCACCGCAGACACGGACATATTGACCTTTGAGCCAATGACAGAGGCGTTTTCCCGTGCATTGTTTTTCAGGCATTCCACGATTTTTATATCGATTTTATCCATTCCCGCCATCCTTTCTATGAGTGAACGAACCGTTCACTCGCTCTTTTTGCTTAAACAATAGTATAGCCCTTTGTGCCGGAAAAGTCAAGCGAATTTGCATATTTTTTCCAAAAAGGTGAATTTTATGAAGTGTTTTTGGCTATTCTGGAGTAAAAATTTGGGGGAAATATGGGGAGAATTCCGTCCTTTGCGGCCTGGCGGCAGCAATTCCGCTGCGCGGAACCGGATGGAATTCCCGCGCGCGTTGAATTTATGTGTTCGCAATTGGAAATTAACAATTCTCAAACAATTCCCTGCTATAATGAAAAAATCCATGATATGGGAGGGATATTGCCATGCTTAACATCCTTGTGGTGGAGGACGACATTCAGTTCAACCGAATCGTCTGCAGTTCCCTGAACAGCAGCGGCTATCAGGCAAGGGGCGCGCTGAGCGCCGCAGAGGCCTATGAGCTGATGTACGATTCCCTGTATGACCTGATTGTGTCCGACATTATGCTGCCGGGCATTGACGGCTTTGAGCTGGCGGAAACGGTGCGGGCGCTGAATCAAACCATTCCGATTCTGTTTGTTTCCGCGCGGGACGACTTCGCCGCCAAGCAAAAGGGCTTTCGTCTGGGAATTGACGACTACATGACCAAGCCCATTCATATGGATGAGCTTTTGCTGCGCGTGGGGGCGCTGGTGCGCAGGGCGCAGATTGCCGCCGCAAAACGACTGAGCGTCGGCAGCCTGTTGATGGACGCGGACGAAATGACCGCATCCGTGGACGGCGAAGCGGTACCCATGACGGTGCGGGAGTTCCACATCCTCTACAAGCTGCTCTCCTACCCAAAAAAGACCTTTTCGCGTCAGCAGCTCATCAACGAATTCTGGGATTTGGGCAGCGACACGGGTCTGCGTGTGGTGGACGTGTATATCACCCGCATCCGCGAAAAATTCGCCCACTGCGCGGACTTCAAAATCGTTACGGTCTACGGCCTGGGCTATAAGGCGGTGACGCAATGAAGCCTATCCAAAAAGCGGAGCACGACCCACGCGTCAACGCGCGTTATCCCGTGCGGCTGGAATACACCGGTATGCTGATTATCATCATGACCATGGCCGCCGGACAGCAAGGCATCCTTTCCCTTTTGCAGGCCTTCCCCCGGCTGCCCGCTGCCATTCAGGTAGGCATCCTGTTCTTGTATTGGTTTTTGCTGGCGCTGAGCCTGATTACCGGGACGGTGATGCTGCGCAAGCGCAATTACGACATTCCCCTAATTACCCTAAGCCGAGCGGCGCGGAGCGTGGCCAAGGGGGACTTTTCGGTGCGCATTCCGCCGCGCCGCAAGGACGGCAAGAAGGATTACATCGAGGTCATGTTCGACGATTTCAACAGCATGGTGCAGGAGCTGGGCAGTATCGAGCTGCTCACGAGCGATTTCGTTACCAATGTCTCCCACGAAATTAAGACACCGCTCGCCGTCATTCAGAGCTATGCGGCTGCGCTGCGGGATGAGCCGCTCTCCCCCGCGCAGCGCAGCGAATACTGCGCCGCCGTCATTGCGGCGTCCGAGAAGCTGAACACGCTGGTGAGCAACGTTCTGAAGCTGAGCAAGCTGGAGAATCAGACCATCCTGCCGGAGCCGCAGACCTTTGACCTTTGCGCCCAGCTCACGGAATGCGCGCTGGGCTTTGCGGATTCGTGGGAGCGCAAGGGCATCCGCTTTGCCGCTCACATGGAGGAGCGCGCCGTGATTTGCGCCGACCGCGAAATGCCGGTCATCGTCTGGAACAATCTGCTCGCGAACGCCCTGAAATTCACGGAGCCGGGCGGCAGTGTCACGCTCACGCAGCAATCCGACGAGAGCGGCATCACCGTCACGGTCGCCGACAGCGGCTGCGGCATGGATGATGCCACCCTGCACCGCATTTTTGACAAATTCTTTCAGGGCGATACCTCCCACGCGCAGGAGGGCAACGGCCTGGGGCTGGCTCTCGCGCTGCGTGCCGCCCAAATGCTCGGCTGGGAGCTGAGTGTGCAAAGCAGCCCCGGCGAGGGCAGCGTATTCACCGTAACCTTAAAAAAGTGAAGCTTTCATATTTCTGCAATCATTCTCAAATATTTCACAAACAAGCATGGGTTATGCTGGACGCATCAAAACGAAAGGAGGCATTTTCCATGTCCGGATTCTTTCAAGCCATCGTGGATTATCTCACTTTTTTGGCGGACAAAATGTCCTTTGCGCCCAGCATCGAGAGAGTGAACGAGCTCATCGAATTCTTCAAAGGCTTCATCTGATGCGCAAAAAATCCGCGCCGAATCCGGGGCGGATTTTTGTTTTTCGACAGAGCCGTATTTTCATATTTCCGCAACAATTCTCAAACTTTTCTGCAACAATCGCGGCATATGCTGGAGGCATCATGAATGAAAGGAGGCATTTTCCATGTCCGAAATCTTCCAATTCCTCGTGGATTACTTGCAGTTTTGGGCAGACAAAATTACATTTGAGCCCGCTTTGGCAGCTCTGAATTTTGTGATTGAGTTCTACAAAAACTTCATCTGACGCACAAATGCCGCCGCAAAAAATCCGTCCCGTGTTTGGGGCGGATTTTTGTTGCTTGGACGAAAACGACTTTTACAATTGACAAGCCGATGCGGCTGTGGTAAAGTTTTCTCGTGTGGTACTGCCTATACCGGAAAGCACGAGGGTGCTCGTGTGGTTATATCCCCGTCCTCTTTATGAGGACAATGCCCCGCCGCAAAGCCAATTTTTTTGTTTTCTAATATTTGCCGGCATCTTTCTTGACACCAAGCAAGTGTATCTATATCACCATCTAAAGCGTTTTCATATATTTCTTCCAAGCCTATATGTAATTGGTAGCACAATATCCTCTCGTGGTAATTTGGGACTTTACTTAAAGTTTCATCCCAATAGTTTGAAGTCTTTTCCATGCACATTAACCATGTACTCCAAAAATATGCTCCTGCAATATCATAATAGGGATCACCATACGATGCGTTATCCCAATCTATTATCGCAGTTATCTTTGGTACATCAGAATCCACTAAAACATTATTTGACCCAAAGTCACCATGTCTTAATTTTCTATCTTCAGGACAATACTGAATCAATTCCATAAATATAGACTTTAAATCATCCACTAATTTTGAATCAACGAATTCCATGCTTTGTACTTTTTTCCAATCATATTTTTGTTTATCTAATACTGATGATAAACAATCACGCCAACTACGAAATGGTGCATTACCATCTTTGCTAGAGAATTTGCCATAACCTGTAAAATTAGAAATATCAATTTCACGAATAGAAGTCCAAACATTCGTTATATCAGAAAGTAAAGAGTTCACTGTTATCTCACTTGAATCCTCAAATGTGATTCCGAATGCCTTTTCACTGATACAAAACGAATGATTATCATCAAAAGTACCATATTCAATTACTTTAGGAATCGGAATTGCAGATGACAAAAAGTTCCTATAGGCATAATCATCTTTTTTGAATCCCTCAATGATCGGATTAATTCTAACAACATAATCTCTATTTTTATATTGAAACGAAAAAACTTGAGATTCTTGTCCCTCAACCATAGGAATCAAAACTATTTCTTCGCAGTATTTTTCGCTTAAAAATTTAGCAATATCATTTTTATCATATTTACTCTTTTTCACTTTATGCCTCCGCTTTTTTGATAAACATAAACACTTGTCAAGTCTAATTTCTCAGCCGAGCGGGCGTTTTGTCTGTTCGGTGCTTTTTTTATCCCGGCGCGGGTATTCGCGAATTTACAATTGACAAGCCGACGCGCCTGTGGTAAAGTTTTCTCGTGTGGTACTGCCTATACCGGAAAGCACGAAAGCGCTCGTGTGGTTACATTCCCGTCCTCTTTATGAGGACAATGCCCCCACCGCAAATCCAAACGGATCTGAAATTAGGGGGTGATGCCTTTATGGAAATGGCGTTGTTGGCTCTGGTTTTGTTTGCCGCAACTGGGTTCATACTGGCGATAAAAAGGAATTAGCCGCCCATCCCTCACAAAGATAGCGGCTAATTTCTAAGCATCTCGTGGGGGCGCAACCGCGTATACGGCAGTGCCACCGCTTTTATTATATGCAAAAAGCCTACAAATGTCAAGTCTATTGTGATATAATAATCTCAGGCGGTACAGCATACAGCGGTACGCGGAAAGGGTACAGCATGAATTTTCTTGTGATTGACGGCAACAGCCTCTTGAACCGGGCGTTTTACGGCATCAAGCTGCTCACCACCAAGGATGGGCGCTTCACCAACGGCATTTACGGCTTTTTGAATGTCCTTCTCAAGCTGGAGGAGGAATATGCGCCCGAGGCCGTGGCGGTGGCGTTTGACCTGCGCGCGCCGACCTTCCGCCACAAAATGTATGCCGAATACAAGGCGGGGCGCAAGGGCATGCCCGAGGAGCTGGCGCAGCAGCTGCCGGTGCTCAAGGAGCTGCTGGACGCGCTGGGCTATACCATTATAGAGAAAGAGGGCTATGAGGCGGACGACATTCTGGGCACGCTTTCCGCCAATACCGAAAACACCGTATACTTGGCCACGGGCGACCGCGATGCCCTGCAGCTGGTGGACGAAAGCAGCCGTGTGCTGCTGACCGCCACCAAAATGGGCAGGCCGCAGACCGTTTGCTATGACCCGGAGCGCATTGCGGCGGAATACCATGTTGCGCCCCTGCAGCTCATTGACATCAAGGCGCTCATGGGGGATGCCTCCGACAATATCCCCGGCGTTGCGGGCATCGGGCAGAAAACGGCGGGGGATTTGATTGCCCGCTTCGGCTCGCTGGACGCAATTTACGCGGATTTGGATGCGCTGGACATCAAGCCCGGCGTGCGCGAGAAACTGCGCGCAGGGAAAGAATCCGCCTATTTGAGCCGCACGCTCGGCACCATCTGCCGCGAGGTACCCATCGCACGGGACGCGCAGGACTACCGCAAGCGCCCTGCCGACGCACGGCGCGCGGCGGCCATGCTGGCGGACTTGGAGATGTTCCGCATGATTGAGCGTGTGGGGCTGAACGCCGCGCCAACCGAGTCCGCACCCGCGCAGGCTGCCGAAACCATCGCGCCGCAGACGGAAACCGACTTCCATTCCCTGCTGGCGCGGCTGCGCGGTGACAAATCCGCAACCTTTGCCATGAACGCCGCAGGGGACTTTTTCTTTGCGCTGGACGGCGGCGTGATTCACGCACCCGCGGATGCCGCGGATTTCCCGCAGTTCCGCGCGGATTTCTTTGGCGCGAAGGACATCCAAAAATACACGGCGGACTGCAAAGCGCTCTTTTCCACCGCCTTGCAGGTGGATGCGCCTTTGAATACCGTTGCCGGGGATGTGGTACTGGCAGGGTATATACTGAACCCCTCCTCCGGGGAATACGGCATCCCGCGTTTGGCGCAGGAATACGGACTTGTATTGCCGGAGCTTGCGGACGAGGCCGCGCGGGACGCAGCACTTTTGCCCGCGTTGTTCGAGAAGCTGTTGGCGGCGTTGGAAGCGAATGGGCAGGCAGCCCTGCTCACGGAAATGGAAATCCCCTGCGCGCAGGTGCTCGCGGAGATGGAGCAGCTGGGCTTCGCCGTGGACAAGGAGGGCATCCGCGCTTTCGGCACGCAGCTGGGGCATCAGATTTTTGACATTGAGGAAGAAATATACGCCCTCGTGGGGGTACGCTTCAACCTAAACTCCCCCAAGCAGCTGGGCGAGGCGCTGTTTGAAACGCTGGGACTGCCCGCGCGCAAAAAGACCAAGACGGGTTATTCCACCAACGCGGAGGTGCTGGAGGAGTTGGCGAAGGAGCATCCGGCGGTATCGCGCATTTTGGAATACCGCACGCTCGCCAAACTCAAATCCACCTATTGCGACGGGCTGGAGAAGGTTGTCACGCCGCAGGGACGCATTCACACCACCTTTCAGCAAACGCAAACGCGCACGGGGCGGCTTTCGAGCACAGAGCCGAATTTGCAGAATATCCCGGTGCGCAGCGAGCTGGGGCGCGAGATGCGCCGCTTCTTCCGCGCAAAGCCCGGCTGGCTTCTGGTGGACGCGGACTACTCCCAAATCGAGCTGCGCGTCCTCGCGCACATGGCGCAGGACAGCGCCATGCTCGCCGCGTTCAACGCAGAAAAGGACATCCACAGCATCACCGCCTCCCAGGTATTCGGCATGCCGCCCGCGAGCGTCAGCCCACTCATGCGCAGCCGCGCAAAGGCGGTCAATTTCGGCATTGTCTACGGCATCGGCGCGTTTTCCCTCGCGGAGGATATCGGTGTTTCGCGCATGGAGGCCGACCAATATATTAAGAGCTATCTGCGCCACTATCACGGCGTTGCGGATTATATGGAGCGCGTGGTGGAGGAGGCCAGGGAAGCGGGCTATGTGCAGACGCTCTATGGGCGCAGACGCTATCTGCCGGAGCTTAGCGCCTCCAACTTCAATCTGCGTGCCTTCGGCGAGCGCGTGGCGCGCAACATGCCCATTCAGGGCACGGCGGCGGATATCATCAAGCTCGCGATGATTCGTGTGCGCGAGCGTCTGCTGCGCGAGAATTATGCCGCCCGCCTGATTTTGCAGGTGCACGATGAGCTGATAGTGGAATGCCCGCCGGAGGAAAGCGAAGCCGTGCAGCGGATGTTGAAGGAGGAGATGGAAAACGCCGCGCAGCTGGACGTGAAGCTCGTGGCGGATGTGCATTGCGGGGAGACTTGGTTTGAGGCGAAGAATTAACAAAAAAACAGGAGGATAACCACCATGACACACACAGAAATGTTCGGCTCGGCAAAATGGCTTCAGGCGACGGATGACGACTGCACCTCTCCGCTGTTTCGGGGGACTTTTCAGGCTGCGGCGGGCAGCAAGGCTGCTATCCGCATCTGCGGACTTGGCTTTTTTGCGCTTTGGGTGAACGGGCAACGCGTGAGCGAGGATTTGCTGGTGCCTGTGAATTCCAGCTATTCTCAGCGCGATTTGAGCCTGATGGAATACCCCATTTATGACGACATCACCTTCCGCATTTATGCGGTGGAATACGACCTTTCGCCCTATCTTCTGCCGGGCGAGAACACCATTGGCGTGCAGCTGGGGACGGGCTGGTATGCCCAGAGCCTGCGCTCGGCGGAGGGCGACGTGGCGTTCGGGCGCTGCAAGCTCTGCTATGCCATTGGCGTTACAGCGCAGGACGGTACACAGATGCAAACAGTCAGCGACGAAAGCGTCCGTTGGTCGGAGAGTGAATTGATTTTCAACAACCTTTATCTGGGCGAGCATTATGACTTTGCCCTGCGCCAAAACGGTTGGAACGAAAACGGCTTTGATGACGGCGGCTGGCAGTCCCCCGCCATTGTCCCCGCGCCGCAGAGCATTCTCGACCTCCAGACCTGCCCGCCCGACCGTGTCATCCGCAGCATTGCGCCGCGTGTGCTGCGCACATTTGAGGATATCACCGTCTACGACTGCGGCGAGAACATCACGGGCTATGCCGTGGTGCGCGCGGCGGACGGCGAAAGCGTTACGGTCTGCTGCTCCGAGGAGGCATTTGCAGACGGCACGCTGGACTACGCCTCCTGCGGCGGCGAGTGGCAGATTCAAACGAACCGCTATGACAACTGTGCTGCAGGGCAGGAGATGACCCCGCGCTTCTGCTGGCACGGCTTCCGCTATTTTTCCGTCACGAACAACGCCGAGCTGCTGCGCGTGGAAGTTGTCCACAGCGACACGCCCGTGACCAGCGCCTTTGACTGCGACAATGACGAGCTGAACTGGCTGTATGAGACCTACATCCGCACCCAGCTTTGCAATATGCACGCGGGCGTGCCCTCCGATTGCCCGCATATTGAGCGGCTGGGCTACACGGGCGACGGCCAGCTCTGCGCCGAGAGCGGCATGCTGCTGCTGGATTCCCGCGCATTCTACCGCAAATGGCTCACGGATATTTCGGACTGCCAAAACAAGGCGAACGGCCACATCCAGCACACCGCACCTTTTGCGGGCGGCGGCGGCGGACCCGGCGGCTGGGGCGGCGCGGTCGTAGTGGTGCCTTGGGTTTACTACAAGCAATACGGCGACACGGCGGTTCTGCGGGAATTTTTGCCTAAAATGCTGCATTATTTTGATTATATGGAAAGCCGCAGCGAAAATGACTTGGTCGTGCGGGAGGAAAAAGGCGGGTGGTGCCTAGGCGATTGGTGTACCCCCGGCGGCATCATGATTCCCGAGCCCTATGTCAACACGAGCCTATATGTGAAATTTATGCAGATGGCCAAGGACATCGCCGCCATTCTGGACGAGGACATCGGGGCTGCGCAGCTGGACGCGCGCATCGAGCGATGCAAAACCGCGCTTGCCAACGCCTACTTCAGCCCACAGACGCATCATTTCATCGGCAATTTGCAGGGCGCGGATTCCTACGCGCTGGATATCGGCCTGGGCGACGGCGAAACCCTGCCGCGCATGCTGAAAAAATACCAGGAGAGCGGGCAGTTTGACACCGGCATCATTGCCACGGACATCCTCACCCGCCTGCTGTTTGAGCAGGGCGAGGCGGAAACGGCGTTTACACTGCTGGCCTCCAAGGGCGAGAACTCCTTCTATAATATGAAAAAGCAGGGCGCGACCACGCTCTGGGAATATTGGGACGGCACACGCTCCCACAGTCACCCGATGTTCGGTGCGGTCACGCGCTTGCTGTTCACGGGCTTTTTGGGCATCGGCCAGGCGGCGGGTTCCGCAGGCTATGAGAAAATCGTCATCGCCCCGCAGTTGGTGCCGCAGATGCAGCGCTGCGCAGGCCATGTCACCACCGCACGCGGCAAAATTGCCGTTGCCTACGAACGCGGCGAAACGGAAACCGTTTTCACCGTCACGCTGGACGAGGGTCTGGACGGCATCTTCCGCTGCGCAGACACCGAATGCACCCTGCACGGCGGCGAAAACCGGATTGTGGTTGCCACTGCGCAAGTCGAATGAAAATGCAGCAATCCACACTTTTTCCTTAGAAAAAGTGTTCCGTAATACGTTTTTTCCTTAGAAAAAGTGTTATCGATTTCATTTTTTCCCTTGAAAAATTGTAATGCATAGTGTATAATGGCTTCATCGGGAGGTGAATGCTTTTGGTTCGTGATGCAATGCAGGGCTTGATTGCCTGGAAAAACAGCTCCGACCGCCTGCCCCTCATCATTCGCGGGGCACGGCAGGTGGGCAAAACCTGGCTGATGCAGGAATTCGGCAAAACGCAGTTTGCGCGGGTGGCCTACATCAACTTTGACAACAACGAGCGCATGAGGGAGCTTTTCACGGGGAGCTATGACATCGCGCGTCTATTGAACGGCTTTCAGGTGGAAACAAAAACAGTGATTGAGCCGCAGAATACGCTGCTGATTCTGGATGAAATTCAGGAGGAGCCGCGCGCGCTTGCGTCCCTGAAATATTTCACGGAAAACGCGCCGGAATATGCCGTTGTGGCAGCAGGCTCGCTCTTGGGCGTTGCCCTGCACGCGGGCACCTCCTTCCCTGTTGGCAAGGTGGATTTTCTGGATTTGTATCCCCTCTCCTTCCCGGAATTCCTGCGGGCGCTGGGCAGGCAGGATTTGCTGGATTTGCTGCAGAAGCAGGATTGGGCTCTCACCAACAGCTTCCGCTCCGTCTATATTGATTTGCTGCGGCAATATTATTACATCGGCGGCATGCCCGCCGCCGTGGTGGCCTTTGCGGAGAATCGGGATTATGCGCAGGTGCGGCGCATTCAAACTCGTTTGCTGGAGGCATATGAGCAGGATTTCTCCAAGCACGCGCCCGCAGACACCGTCCCGCGCATTCGGGCAGTATGGAACAGCGTCCCCGCGCAATTGGCAAAGGAAAATAAAAAATTCATCTACGGTCTGCTGCGCAAGGGCGCGCGCGCCAAGGAATACGAGCTTGCCTTGCAATGGCTGCTGGACTGCGGCCTGCTCCACAAGCTCAACCGCGTCAAAAAGCCCGACCTCCCTCTTGCCGCCTATCAAGACGATGCCTTCAAGCTCTATCTGCTGGATGTGGGTCTGCTCGCCGCCAAGAGCGATTTGGATTTGACCACTCTGCTGGAGGGCAACCGGATTTTTGAGGAGTTCAAGGGCGCGCTGACGGAGCAGTATGTGATGCAGCAGCTCGCCGCCGCCGGGGTGAAGCCCTGCTATTGGGCAAGCGAAAAAGGCAGTGCCGAGGTGGATTTTCTCTTTCAGTCCGGCGGAAATGTCATTCCGCTGGAGGTCAAGGCTGAGGAAAATCTCAAGGCGAAGAGCCTGAGATTTTACTGCCAAAAATATCAGCCCAAGCGCGCCCTGCGCAGCTCCATGTCCGGCTATCGGGAGGAAGCGTGGCTGACGAATGTGCCGCTGTATGCCATTTCGGGGATAAAAAACATTATTGCTTGACCCGTGAAGCATAGTGCGGAAAGAGCGAATAGCATCAACACGACATCACGAAACGAAGTCGTTTCATTAATTTGAACCACGTGAAGCCTCGCACGTTCATTATCGTATGAAAGCTACTGCCATAACCACGGAAAATATAGGTGACGAATCCCCCAAAATATTCACAACATAGGAGGAAACTCAAACATGCTGCCCAAAATCCAAACCACCCACAAAAAAACATTTGCCGCGCTGCCCGAAAAAATTCTGCAATTCGGGGAGGGCAATTTTCTGCGTGCGTTCGCGGATTATATTGTGGAGACCGCGAACCGCCAAGGCAAATACGCGGGCTCGGTGGTCATTGCCCAGCCGATTGCGGCGGGGCTTTGCGAAAAAATCAACGCGCAGGAT
>JGI994J12354_10004348_pt1 | contig 12779 bp, 13 predicted proteins | sample IntmicLarv3ML3BL_FD_12354 | JGI IMG/M metagenome (IMG submission 12354)
CCCCCGCCGCAATACGAACCGGTAAATCGCCCACCCGCACCCGCAAATCGGCGGCGGCCTTTTCATCATACATCACGGCAAGCGCGGGCAAGAACTTCCGTACCTGCTGTTCCGCGAGAGTTACATTGGAATGAGCGGCAAGAGCAGTAACCGGCATACCAAGATTTTCGGCGACTTCAAGAGTTTGCACGCCGATAGAGCCGGTGGAACCAAGAACCGCGACCCTGCGCGAACCATGTTGGTTATTCAAAGTCAAATCATCTCCTAAAATCGACAGTGGCCAAATGAACACTTATAATACAAAAAAGGTTGTCATTCTGAGCGGTAGCCGTGTATGTGGAGGGTAGCAGTTCAAACGCGAAGAATTCTGTGGATGCATTGAAGTTTTTCAATTATTAAACGAGGATGATGTCGTCCTCAATTTGCAATCCACGCAAAAACGCATTCGCGTTTTTCGAAAGCAGGAGAAATCCGTGAGTAACATTCACGCATCGTCAAATTCATATCCCAAAGATTCTTCGCCTTTAAGCAGCATAATCCCCATAAACGGGATTTGCTCAGAATGACGTGCGGGTCATAGTCTCGCACTGCAAGACGCGTCCGAAATGACGTACCACCTCTAAACCCAATATAGGGTTATACAACCATTGGAATCAATCGAATTATTAAAAAAAGCAACGGAGTAACAAACAAAAGGCTGTCAAAACGGTCAATGACCCCTCCGTGACCGGGAAAAACATTTCCAAAGTCCTTAACACTGTATTGTCGTTTAACAACCGAAGCAAACAAATCGCCGGCAACCGACAGCGGCGCGCCAATGAAAGCGGCAACAGCAATCAGCCAATAGCGTATCGCCGCCGCATCGCCAAGGAACATTGACTGATAAACAAAAGCTGCAAGCAGTGAAGCACCAACCGACACAACAAACCCGCCGACAAACCCCTCCACCGTCTTTTTCGGACTGATAGTGGGACAAAGCTTGTGCTTGCCAATCAGCGTGCCGACAAAATAAGCGCCAATGTCACTGAGCCACGGAATAATGAGCGCCAACAGCGCGTAAAAGATACCATGCCCATCCATTTCCCGCAGATATGAAAGACAGGAGAACGCAAAAGGATAAATTAGCGACATAGTGAAAGCGAACCCAACCTGACCAATAGAAAGCGAGTCATGATGCCGAATTTGAACAAGCACCAAAACAAGCAAATATCCAAGCACAATCAGCAGGGGAGAAATTCCGATGTCGTCTATTCTTACAAAAAACGGCATCAAAGCAGAAAAAGCGATAGCCGCCGCCATGATACTGCGGTTTTTGTGTCCGGTAGACTTCAAAATCTCATATGTCCCCGCGCCGCACACCAAAGAAATAGCGACGGCAAAAACCAAAGGATGAATAAAAAAAACAATCAACAAAAGCGGAATACCGATTACACCAGTCAAAATACGCTGTTTCAAATTTATGACCATGCCTTTCTTTGATGATAGTTGATTCAAGTCGTTTAGGCTTGAAAGTCACAGGAAGATTTATCTTCCATACTTATATTCCGCCAAATCGACGGTTGCGGCGCGCATATTCATCCAATGCGCGGTCCATATCATCGCCGGTGAAATCCGGCCACAAAACGTCCATAAAAACATATTCGGCATACGCTGATTGCCAAAGCAGGAAATTTGACGACCGCATTTCGCCGCTGGGACGAAGAATGAGGTCGGGGTCGGGCTGGCCATGAGTGTACAAGTATTCAGACATCAAATCCTCATTAATATCCTCCGGCAAAAGCGAGCCGCCGACCGATTTCGCGGCCATGCGCCGAACCGCCTGCAAAATATCCTCGCGCCCGCCGTAATTGATGGCGAGATTAACAATCATACCACTTTTGGTCGAATAAGTAGTCTCGGCTTCGTTCATAAGTCGCTGAATTTTTGGAGAAAGCGGAGTAGGGTCGCCGATAAAACGTGTACGAATATTTTCCCCGGCAAAATCCCGCAACGATTCTTCAAGATAGCTTTCGAAAAGCTTCATAATAGCACCGACTTCATCGGAAGGACGTTTCCAATTTTCGGTGGAAAAGGCATAAAACGTCAGCACCTCAACACCGCGTTTTTCGCAGTGCTTAACGATTTTGCGAAACACCTGTGCACCGGCATGATGACCGGCAGTGCGGGGGAGATTGCGTTTTTTCGCCCATCGCCCGTTGCCGTCCATAATAATGCCGACATGACGCGGAACAGCGACACCGCCGGCATCGGAGGACACCGGCGGAATCGGTTGTTTTTTAGTTTTTCTTTTAAATCCGAACAAAGTAAAAACCGCCTTTAAATTTCCATAATCTCTTTTTCTTTGGCAGCGGAAGCAGCGTCAACATCCTTGCACCATTTATCGGTGATATCCTGAATCTGCTTTTCCGCGTTTTTCAAATCGTCCTCGGTAATCTCCGACTTTTTCTTCAATTCCTTAACCTTATCAACAGCATCACGGCGAATAGAACGAACAGCAACCTTAGCATCTTCACCGCATTTCGCAACATTTTTAACAAGCTCCTTACGGCGCTCCTCGGTGAGGGGCGGGAACATAAGCCGCAGTGAATTTCCGTCATTTTGGGGATTAATACCGATATCGGAGGTCTGAATAGCCTTTTCAATGCTTTTGAGGGATGATTTATCCCAAGGTTGAATCAACAGGGTACGGGCCTCCGGTACCGACACAGCGGCCATCTGTCCGATAGGAGTCGGAACACCGTAATAATCAACCTGAATACGGTCAAGAACAGCGGGATTAGCGCGGCCGGCACGTAAAGAGCCGTATTCGGTGAGAAGTGCCTGATAGCTTTTCCCCATTTTTTCTTTAGCGCGTGAAATAATTTCTTCCATTACAAATCAGTTCCTTTCAAAATCAATAATTATTTTAGACACTATCTAACAACAGTACCAATATCCTCGCCGGAAATAGCTCTGACAATGTTATGCGGGTCGGAAAGATTAAACACCAAAATAGGTATATTATTATCCTTACACATGGTAGCAGCGGTGGAGTCCATAACCTTCAGCTCGCGGTTGAGAACATCAAGGAACGAAAGTGTGTCATACCGCACCGCACCCGGGTTGAGCTTGGGGTCACAGTCATAAACACCGTCAACCATGCTCGCCTTGAGAATAATATCGGCTTCAATTTCGGCGGCGCGCAGAGCGGCGGCGGTATCGGTGGAGAAAAACGGATTGCCGGTTCCGCATCCGAAAATAACAATACGCCCCTTTTCAAGATGGCGCACAGCGCGGTTGCGAATATACGGTTCAGCAACCTGGTTCATAGTGATGGCGGTTTGCACACGAACGTTGCACCCGGCCTGCTCCAGCGCGTCGCACAGAGCCAGCGCGTTAATGGTGGTGGCAAGCATGCCCATGTGGTCGGCACGAGTGCGGTCCATCTTTTCGCTGGAGCGACCGCGCCAGAAGTTTCCGCCGCCGACGACAATGGCAATTTCCGCGCCGTCGTCAGCGCACACCTTAATTTCGCGGCAAATAGAATGAACAGTATCCAAATCCAAACCCATCTTAGCGTCACCGGCCAAAGCCTCCCCGCTGAGTTTGAGCAAAACGCGTTTATACTTAGGCTTCATAATTTACGACCATTCCTTTCACAATTCCAAAACTTTTCAATTATCTCTAATATTTTACTATATAAGCCAGCTTCTGTAAAGGGCTAAGTTAAAAATAATCACGGCAAAAGCATTTACTTTTGAAATGCGGCACATGAAGAGTGAAAAAAGTCATCATGAGCATATTGTGTGTGCATTAACCCTTTTCGAGTCTGAACAAGGACGGTAATGTCCTCAGATTTGCGTAACCTGTCATTCTGAACGCAGTTGAAGAATCTTTTTACCAAACACACAAAAATGTGCCCGCGTTTTTCGAAAGCGGGATGAATTCTTAAGATTCTTCGCTCTGCTCAGAATGACAGCGAGGCCAATTTATATATGCCGGTTTGTAGGGTTCGGTGTTATCCCCCAACAGCTCAATGGTTACGAATACGGGCAGACATAAGGTCTGCCCGTACAGTGCCTCCCCAAAGGGAATCCCAATGTAAGATTATTGTGCCATGCAATGGCACAGTGCAGCTCGGATGCACTCCAACTGTCCATAGGAGCACGACTGTAGTTATTATGAGAAGGTGCACCACATCCCCCCATCTGTCATTCTGAGCAAAGCGAAGAATCCTGTGTGTGCATTAACCCTTTTCGAGTCTGAACGAGGACGGTAATGTCCTCAGATTGCACCCATGCCACCATAACCCGCAATCAAGCTGTGGCAGGTGTTTTAACACCTGTTATTTTCCCGTTTTTTGCCCGACAAACTCCAATATCTAACGATTTTTACAAATATTTATTCAAAATGAAGAAAAAAGCTTGATTTTTTCTCGAAGAGGTGATAAAATAGCTTTCACGTGCTCAATTGTACGAAGTTAAAGCGATTTATTCAAAATGATTGCTTTGAAGATTTCCATATTGCACGGGGCAGTATATGTCCTGGATAGCTTACCGCAAGGAGGTGTGACCATGCCAAACATTAAATCGGCAAAAAAACGCGTAAAGGTAATTGCAACCAAAACCGCTCGGAACAAAAACGCTAATTCCGCGCTGAAAACTCAGCTGAAAAAAGCCAATATCGCTTTGGAAACAGGCGCTGAGGATAAGGTAATCGCTGTACGCGCCGCGATCAAGAAGCTCGACCAGGCCGTGGCGAAGGGAATTATGCACAAAAATACCGCTGCGCGCAGAAAGTCCGCTCTTGCTAAGAAAGTGAATGTGTAACTTCATATCGCAATGCTTAGTTTAACAAAAAACGTCCCGATGGTTTTTATGCCATCGGGATATTTTTTGTTGTGTAAAAAGCAGTCAGCGGTGTTCATCTGCGCTGCCACTACCGCAGCAGTGGCGAACATCGCAATCCTGCTCAACCAAATAGCCACCATTCTATCGGACTAAATCATATTTGCAATACACGTCTTGCATGATTCAAATGAGTCCAATGCCCCAAAATCCAATCCGCTGCCATCCGCATTGCGTGCAATGTACAACAAACTCAAGCTGCCATCGGTTTGACTGCTGTACATTAAGCGCAGGCATCGGCCACCTGGCATAAAGAAATCACATGTATGGACTGCAACACCATTGTCATTGTTCATGCCCGTCGTATACTCGCCATGTGTGTATCCCACAGATAAAGCGTACGGCAACAATTCATCGAACAATGCGCGACTGTCAAAAAGTGAGCCCGACTTGGTGGAAGTTGTCACTGCCGCTGTTGTCGGTGGATTTGCCGCGGCTTCCGTCAGCGGTAGATTCGTCATCGCCGTTGTCGGATTTGCCATCGTAGTTTCCGTGGACTCAGTACTCGCCGCAGGTTTCACTTTCGATGTTGTAGCAGCCATTAATGTAGTATCCGTCGCGGACACCGCTGTTTCAGAGATCGTTGTCATTACCAAAGCAGTCGTGGTAGTTTCCATTGAATCTATCTGCTCCTCCGAAACGCAGCCAACTATCGGCTTGCTACAAGCCCCAAGCAGTGTTATCACAATAAACCCCAGGATAATCATCGCCATTACATTATATTTTTTCAACACAAGCACCCCATCAATAGATTATTGAAACTATACCGTTAGTTACCGTTTTGGATATGCAAGACCACGATGACGGTGCACAAGTGCGCACTATCCATGTGACCAAATCACTCAGCATCCTCAAAAAACTTCTTAATCTTTTCCGCCGCCGGCTTTGAAACGCCCTTAACCGCCGCCAATTCCTCTGTGGATGCCTCGCGAATAGCCTTAATCGACCCGAAATGCCGCAGCAACGCGCGCGCGCGCGATTCACCAACGCCGTCAATTTCGGTCAGCACTGTACCGATACCACTTTGGCGCCGCTTCTGGCGATGATAGGTAATAGCCCAGCGATGAACCTCTTCCTGTATGGACGAAACCAACGTAAATGCACTGCGACGCGAATTGATGGCAATTTCCCCGCCGTTTTCGGCAATAGCGCGGGTACGGTGCTTGTCATCCTTCACCATGCCGTAAATCGGGATATCAAACCCCATAGCTTTAACAACCGGACGAATAACCGACACATGACCCTGTCCGCCGTCCAGCAAAATCAAATCCGGAAGTCGCCCGAATCCGGTATCATCTCCGCGTTCCCGGTGCTTTTTATATTCTTCAAACCGCCGTGTAACAATCTCCCGCATTGCGGCGTAATCGTCGTATCCGTCTGTAGTTTTTACCATAAAACGACGGTAAGCCGATTTGAGAGGCCGCCCGTTTTCAAACACAACCATTCCCGCGACCGGGTCAGCACCGGCAGTGTTGGAAATATCGTAGCTTTCAATATATGACGGCGGCTGTTCCATGCCCAGCAGCCGCGACAGCTCATCCAGCGCGCCGGCTTCTCTGCCGGTCGAGCCGATAACCTTAGCCAGCCGTTCGGCGGCGTTATCACGGCACATTTCCACCAGCTTCGCCTGCTCGCCCTTTTGCGGCTGGACAATATGCACACGCCGTCCCGCCTTTTCGCCGAGCCATTGCTCCAACAGCGCGGCATCCTCGGTTTCGCCGTCAACAGTAATCTGCGGCGGCACGCGGCCGCGCATGGAATAATATCGCCGCAAAAACGTTGACCGTGCCGCCGGCAAACCCGCACCATCGGCACCGGCATCAGCGTCCACCGCCTCCGATAACGATACAACATAATCCTCGCGGTCACTAAGCCGCCCGGCGGTAAAACGAAACACCTCAAAAGCTACCGAACCACCGCCCTGTGCCAGCGCAATAATATCCTGCTCCGCCACCCGTGACATAACAACTTTTTGCGTGCCGCTGAGCCGCGAGAGTGCCGTAATGCGGTCGCGAAACCGTGCCGCCTTTTCAAATTCAAGATTTTCCGCGGCTTCTTCCATACGTCCGCGCAGAATCTTTTGCATATGCTCGCCGCCATGAACCAAAAATTCCGTAGCCTGCTCCACGCGTTCGTTGTACGCGTCCTTGCTGATTCGCCCGGCACATGGCGCACAGCACTTGCCAATGTGAAAATTAAGACAAGGGCGGTCCTTCCGCCCTTCGCGAAAAATGCGGGTACACCCCGGAAGCTGGAACGCCGAATTAACCTCATCAACAGCCTCAGTAACGGCAAAACTGCTGACATAAGGACCAAGATACCGCGACCCGTCGTCGTCAACCCGCCGCGCAATGCTTACGTGGCTGAACGGCGGGGGAGAGATGCGGATGTAATGATATCCCTTATCGTCCTTGAGCAGAACATTATATCGCGGCGAATATTGCTTGATGAGCGAGCATTCCAGCACCAACGCCTCATGTTCACTGTCGGTGAGAATATAATCAAAATGGTCAACGTTTTCCACCATGCGGCGAACCTTTTCGCCATGAGCGTTGCCCGACCCGAAATATTGGCTGACGCGATTTTTCAGCGCCTTAGCCTTGCCGACATAAATAACAACACCCTGCGCATTTTTCATCAAATACACGCCGGAACGCAGCGGCAGTGACATAGCCAGCGCGCGCAGCTCGGAAAGCTTACCTTTTCCCATTTTGATTCACCACCTTGTTTTTTAAAAATGCAAAAAAGGGGCAGACGAAAGCCTGCCCCAAATGCTCAAATGCGTATCAAGTTACTCGGCAAAACCGGAATCAACCAAACCGACAAGACCGTCAACAGCGGCTTCTTCGTCAGCACCGTCAGCGATGATGCGGATGTTAGTGCTGCCGACAATACCAAGCGACAAAACGCCCAGCAAGCTTTTAGCATTAACACGGCGCTCCTCTTTTTCCACCCAAATGGAGGATTTAAACTCGTTGGCTTTTTGAATAAAAAAGGTCGCGGGACGAGCGTGAAGACCGACCTGATTCTGAACTAATACATCTTTAACGTACATAATAAAATTCTCCTCTTCAACCGATAAGCAAATCTTAGTACCCCAAGGCTTGTATTGGAAACAAACCTAATCACAAATCACACAGCAAAAACCGTGCTTGTATTACATATTATATCACAAAAACCGTTCTCGTCAATCAATTTTAACAACGAAGGCAGCCAATTGATACATTTTTGTTTCCATGACCTATTTTTAACAATCCATTCGCTGTCCGTTTGTTAATATTGCTGTATACCGTGGAGAATTTTTGTGTACATAGCGACCTTTGGCGCAAATAATATTACCTAAATCATACTCAAAAACTCATATTCATCAATAATTTTGATATCCAGCTGCTGTGCTTTGACCAATTTACTGCCCGCATCCTCGCCCGCAAGAACTATGCTCGTCTTTTTTGACACGCTCGACGAAGTTTTGCCGCCGCGCTGTTCAATCAATAATGCGGCTTCCTCACGTTTCATGGTGGGCAGTGTGCCCGTCAACACAAAAACCATGCCGGCAAACCGGTTGTCTACCTTTTCGGTTGAGGCACGCATATTAACACCTGCCGCCGTCAGCCGCCGTATCATTTCCCGCGATTCCGGCATAGCGAAAAACCGGCATGCGCTGTCCGCCATAATTCCGCCGAATCCGTCAATCGCCTGCATCCCCGCCGTGTCGGCGGAAAGAATACTGTCCATATCATGAAAAAATTCCGCCAGCAGTTTTGCCGCCTTTACCCCAATGTGACGGATTCCAAGTGCGAAAATAACGCGGTATAAATCGTTGGTTTTGCTCTTTTCAATCGCCGCCATCAAATTTTCCGCCGATTTATTGCCCATTCGTTCAAGAGCCGCCACATCATCTGGCCGCAACTCATACAAATCGCAAACAGAATGAATCAATCCCGCTTCCGCCAGTTGTTCCACCACAGCGGAGCCGAGTCCTTCAATGTCCATGGCGTCCCGCGATGCAAAATGAATAAGCCGCCGCACCTGCTGAGCAGGACATTGTGGATTATCGCACCGCAACGCCGCCTCACCATCCTCGCGAACAGTCGGCGACCCGCATGACGGGCACTCGGACGGCAACTCAAACTGCACACCGCCGTCAACATGCTCTGCAATCCGAACAACCTCCGGAATAATATCTCCTGCCTTGCGAAGCACCACCGAATCACCGATACAAAGACCTTTTTCCTGAATAAAATCAGCATTATGAAGCGTTGCGCGGCTGACCGTGCTTCCCGCCAGCAAAACCGGCTCAAAAACCCCAATCGGAGTCAACACGCCGGTTCGCCCGACGTTGACTTCAATATCAAGCAACACCGTGCGCTTTTCCTCCGGCGGATACTTAAATGCCGCTGCCCATTTCGGGAATTTAGAGGTGCTGCCAAGCGCCTGCCGGTCAGCGATGGTATCTACCTTCACTACCGCACCGTCAATGTCAAACGGCAGTGTTTTTCTAAGCTTGCCAATGCGCGCGACCTCGTCGATTACCTCGTCAATTGTGTCAACCACCTTGTAAAACGGTATAATCCGGAACCCAAGCTCGCGCATTAATTCCAGCGAACCGGCGTGTGATTCCACCGTTTCGCCCTCAATCATCTGCAAATTAAACAGGAACAAATCCAGCGCCCTGCCACGTGTAACATCAGCGTTCTTTTGCCGAAGCGAACCTGCGGCGGCATTGCGCGGATTTTTAAAAACCTTTCCGCCGGCTTCCTCCTGCTGATAAACAAGCTCCGCAAACGCCTCGCGCGGCATAAAAACCTCGCCGCGCACAACTACATGTGGTACATTGCGCGTTAGCTTTTGAGGAATAGAGGAAATTGTCAGCAAATTATGGGTAACATCCTCGCCCACCTGCCCGTCGCCGCGTGTCGCGCCGCGCACAAACGCACCATCAACATATTCCAATGCAATGGACAACCCGTCAATTTTAGGCTCCACAACATACCGCGCGTTTTCGGCAACAGCCCGAACACGCCGGTCAAAATCGCGCAGCTCCTCCAGCGAAAATACATCCTGCAAGCTTTCCAGCGGAACCTCGTGCTGCACGGGCGAAAACTGTGCCGACACCGCGCCCATCACCCGCCGTGTGTATGAATCCGGCGTAACAAGCTCCGGAAACTCCGACTCAAGCACACGAAGTTCCCGCGTAAGTGCGTCAAATTCGTCATCCTCCACCGCCGGAGAATCCTCTTCGTAATAATACCGGCTGTATTTATTTATCAACTCGCGCAATTCCAAAATTCGCACTTCGGCGGCTTGTTTTTCCATTAAAAATTCACTCCATATCAGGTTATTCACCATTAGTCTGCTGCACCAACCCGTTTACAGGTTCTGTTCTTATCTTAGAGAACGATAGTACCTGCTATAATTTTTTCAAAGAAATCTGCAAGAGAATTCGCAACAAATGATGTTTCCTCAAAATCCGGCTCTATGCCATTTACCACTGCCCCGTCACTCAAACAAATGGCATAATACTCATACCCGTTCTTCAAAGAGAAAACGATTGGGATATGTTCGTTCCAAAACTGTGAGATTGTTTCAGCCCATTCACTGTCACCGTCGGCAGCTTCGAGACTGATTTTTTCAAATGAATTTGCCTGCCAGGCAGTATCAAATGCTGCACCTTTGAAATTGTCAACATTTAAAAACCAACAAGTATCCTCCCGATTGGAAAGGATGTGTATTTGTTTCAAAAAAGCTACATATTCTTCTGGCAAACTTGAATATCTACGGAAAGCCCACTCAGGTATATCACGTTCTTCATTTGATATATCTACCTGCCAATTATTTTGCTTTGCCCATTTTATAAAATTGTCCATGAAATACCTCGCTTACCTCCATACCACAATAAATCAATCACCATCAATCGTTGCCGTTATTGTAGCACAAAGAAAATGACTAATCAATAGAAAGAAGGGAAAACTTCACGGAAAAAGCATTCCCGTTTTCGCAATCCAGCTTGGAACCTCGCCAACCAACAGACATTCCGCCAACACAAACTGCGATTCCACAGTCACCGCCATTTCCTCACCCTGAATAACAGCATAAATCTGTACCTTGACCGCAACATTAACCCTGTGAATTGTCTGATTAATGCCCGCTCCGGCAAAAGTGCTTGAAAATTCAGTTTCCACCGAAGAATTCATTGGCACATTAATGCGAATCGCCGGACCCCGCCCGGTCATAAGCCCGCCGAACAACGAGCCTACCGGTATCGACACCCGCTGGTATTGCCGGGCTTCCATCGCCGCCAGCACCGCACCGCCAACCTCCGCTTTTAACCGGTTCATAACATCGGCATTCATGCCAATCGACAGAATCCGTCCCTCGTTGTCACGTTGAATTTCCGACAGCTGCTCATATACCATTCCGCCCTCATCAGCAATCGTCCCGACAGCGTCGTTCATCGCACTTGTCGCCGCAGTAACTGCCTGATTATTCCCGTATGACGACAGCATTGGACGGATTCTTGCATCAACTATCACAAAAAATATTATCACCGGTAACAGCAAGGCTATACATGCGGATGCAACCGTCCTGCCAAACCGCTTTCTTCTGCGTGTCATAACACACCACCCTTATCGCGTTTATAGTTGAATGGCTTTAAAACATTTCTGTATTTTACGGCCTTTTAAAGTTGTTCAACTATATATCCTCATTTTACGCAAATACAGGCAGTCAGGTACGCATTTTTTAAGTTTTTACTTTGTTTTTCAAAAATTTACGGTCATACGGACAAAATCCTTGCAAATATAACTTGCGAAGTTTGGAAAATTAATGTAATATAATACTGTGGATACTGTGGGCACTTTAAAGTTTCTCAATTATGAAACGATATTTGTGCCCACGCAAAAACGCGTTCGCGTTTTTTCTGACAGGCGTTATTTTTGGGGCAACGCGCTATTACAGCATTCGGGTTTCGTTGATTATCAGCTCAAAGTCGCGGCCGAGGAAGGTGGCGGCTTCCCGACAGAGCGTCATGCGGCCGAGGAATATTTCGAAATAATCCATTACGGCGCAAATTGAAGTATCAATTTTAAGCATCAAGGTGATGAGATTGTCGCGGTCTGCGCCATGCACTGTCAATGATGAATCCATTACAGCATAATTCACGCGGTCGTGAATATCAAATTCGCGCATTTCTGACCGCACACGACTGCGGCGCACATCGCTTTTATCCGCGAGTATAAGTGCCGCACTAAGCGGGGTTACGGCCGCTGCCGTCCCTTCATCGTGATTGCCGACCGCAGTCATGATTGCCACAGTGTCGGCGATATCACAGCCCATGCGGTTTAATATTTCATATCCCATCAGCGCACCGGATTGGGCATGCCCCACACGGTTAAGCGCATTGCCGATATCGTGGATGTATCCCGCAATCCGCGCAAGCTCGCAGGTGTGGTCATCATATCCCAGCGTTTTCAAAATATCTCCCGCGGCACGTGCAGTCACTTCGGCGTGACCATATCCGTGGTCGGTGAATCCACGCACCTCAAGCGCGTTGTTGCCCGCTTCAATAAGGGCGCGGATTTCCATGTTTTTCTTGACAGCTTCATACGTTATTCGCATATTTATGACCACACCTTTCTTATTCGTTATTTCATTTTACTATTAATATTTACATTTGGCAAATCTTTTTTTGGAAGGCAGGAATTATCACTGTGCAGATGAATTATGAGGATTTGATCCCTCTCAAAAGTGGTACAGATGTGCGCGGAGTCGCTTTGGACGACATTCCGGGTCAGCCGGTCAACCTAACCGATGAGGCCGTGTCCGCTATTGTTTCGGGATTTGCGGCATGGCTTGCCGCCTATGTCGGGCAGTCAAGCGGACTTAAAATAGCGG
>JGI994J12354_10004349_pt1 | contig 12778 bp, 14 predicted proteins | sample IntmicLarv3ML3BL_FD_12354 | JGI IMG/M metagenome (IMG submission 12354)
CGCTTACATAATCGCCAATGCAAACGCCGTAGAGTTTCATATTGGTTTGAATCATGGTCGTTCCTCCTTGTCAATGTCAATGCCGCAATAGGGGCAGCAGGTTATGGGTATCATCTGTTTTGTGCTTTCGATGAAAATGTAGGGATGAATATCGTGCATGAATACCCCAACACCCTTGCCGGGGCTGTACGGCTTTTCAAGCTTGACAAGCTCGCAGCCGACCTTGCGGCGCTCGCATAAATGCTGAACCGTCTCACAACCGGGGATTTCTTTCAACATTCAAATTACCTCCGTTCTGTAATAGTTTCAGACGGACACCCGTGCATCGGGTAGATGCAGACATCCGAGGGGGTTTTGAGTGTTTTGAGTGTTTTGTGCAAGGGTATACTTCGAAAATAGTATTTATTTTGATGTTTATAGAAGTGTGTTGAACAATAATGGGGGTTTATTGTCCACGGGGGGGGTGGGTATAAAAACGCCCTAAAAAATATAGATATAATTACCCACAGTGGTTGTTATATATAAATAAGTCTTATATACTTCACACACCCTGTGGATAATCAAGGTGCTTAGGGAACGTTCGGCAAGTTTTACCTGTGCGTCAGAAAGATGTTTTCAGACACATACCGTCTCTCAAAACCCTCAAAACCCTCAAAACCTCCCTTGCAGCGGAAACAACCGCGAGGCGAGACAGCCGAAACCGTCCCGCCCCTGTCGGCTGAGTGAAATGCTGCGTTTATGCAGCTGATTTTGCGCTCGTCTCCAAACTTGCCTCTTCTTTGAACCGCTCATCATAATCGCCCAGCGTCTTACGTTGTGTGAAGCGTACAGGGCTAACTTCATCAAGTGCCATCAGCTCGCGCCACAATGCCGGGTACTCCGTTCGCAGACGGCGCAGCTCACCGACACGCTGGTTATGGCAAAACCAACAGCCCAACCGTTCACGTCCACCATTGTATGCAGGGGAAAGCAGGTTGTTCCGATGGCAAATGTGAAATGCTTCTGCCTCGGTGACACCGTAATCCACAAGCGGAAGCGTTTTATTAGGCGCGGTGTTTCCGGCAATCCGTTTAGTTTCATCTGCGGCAATGCCGATGATGGCGGTATAGTCACCTACTTGTCTTTGCCATTTATTGATAGGTCTGACTTTGAGGCGGTCGTTGCACCAAGGCCCTTGCCTATACGGAAAGCCGTAAATCCTTCCGACCTTGCGCCCCTTTTGGAATCGGCTATAAAAATAATCTACATAGCTTTTTTCCGCTTGCACAACTGTTGTGTTGATGCCGTACCGACGTTTAAGCAATGGGATGGCGTAGCCGTAAATCCAGTCCTCATGCTCAGGCAGTTCGGCGCTGGTTTTGTTGTCAAACATAACACGGCAGTACACAGCTTCGTCAATCGGGTCGCCGTGCTCCACGCTTGTAATAATCGCTGCAAGGCTATCTTTGCCGAAGGAGCACGAGGCGATATTTTTCTTTGTACACAAAGGCAGTCCTCCCATCGTGATAGTATGTTCAAACACTGATACCCCGCCAAATGACAAGGTATCAGTGTTGGGTGTAATGGCAGCTATGCAGCCTGCTCTGTTTCCTGTTCCGCTTCCGGCACTACTGCCGGTGATGTCTCCGCAACCGTCTCCGGCTCTTCGTTCATGCCGAACAGCTCATGCGTACCGTCACGCATCGCTTTTTCGTCATCAGACATCTTGTACCCCAGCGTTTCGAGCAGGTCATACAAGCGGTTCAACTCGGCATTATCGCTGTGCGTGCCGTAATAATGCTGATAATAGGTCTGACCGCTGCTGTCCTCAAAATCGCAATAGGCGGCAAAGAGCAGGGCACGCATCGGCGCGGCGGCAATGGCTTCGATAATCGGATTGCTTCCGGCATTGGCGGTATCGTCCTCGTCAGTATCGAAAGGACAGTCATCGTCCGTTTCTTCAGGCATCTCAACACCAAGCAACGCAAGGAAATCGTCATCGTCAAAACGCTTGTATCCGCTGTTCATGCGCTCCAGTGCAGATGCCGTGATAACAGCGGCGAGGTTCTTCTTAATTGTCGTGATGGTAACGTCCTTGACGAACTCAAAGCGCAGCGCATACGCACGCCCTGCAATCTCTTTAAGCTGGGCATTACGCTCGTTTCGGGCGGTTTCCTCGGATTCACGCTTCGCCTGCGCCGCATCATCCTCAGCTGATACCACCTTTTCTTTCAGCAGGTGAACCCACGTGCTATAATCAGACTTCCAGAAATAATAGGCAGTGCTGTCGGCATCCTCCGGCGTTTCAACCTTGTCAATGTCTCCGTCGGCATAGTAGGTTTTCACGCTGCTGTACTCGCTGCGGTCTTCAACTTCGGTTGCAAACTCGGAGAGACGGGTGGCAAGAGCATCCATCTGCTCGGCGTTCTTCTGTGCGTCAAGCGCCTGTCGGAGTGCATATTTGAAGTTGTCTGTGCCGACCTTATCCAGCACGGCGTTGCGTTTGTCAATGTCCTTGATTTTCTCAAGCTCTGCGTAATCAAACAGTGTTGCGCCACGGTCAACGGAGTCTCTGAATTTATCAGAATCCAGTTCCAACAGCTTCACACGGCGGCGGATGGTGCTTTCGGAAAAGCCTGTTTTGGTGGCAATCTCGTCCATGTTGTCGCCAAGGTCAAGCATCATCTGAAAGCCATACGCCTGCTCATAGACGGTTAAATCGCTGCGCTGCATATTCTCCATGAGCATCGTGCGCACTTGGTCGGCATGGGGCATGTCCGACACAACGCACGGCACTTCTGCCAGCCCTGCCAGTTTAGCCGCTGCAAGGCGGCGGTGTCCGATGACAATGCGATAGCGTTCTTCCGATGGGTCGCACCCGAAGGGCGGGTCGCCGTTAAAGGGTGCAGCATTCGGGGCGGCTGTTGCGTCTAACAGAGGCACGACGGTAAGGTTTTGCAAGATGCCGTTAGCTTTGATGCTGGCGGCAATTTCGGTCAAATCCCCGAGGTCTTTGCGGGGATTGTCAGGGTGAGCGTCGAGTTTATCGACTGAAATGTATTGAATCTGTGACATAATAATTTGCTCCTTTATATTGTAATTTGTTGTTTTGTTCTGAAAATGAATTTACGCTGTTTCGGCTATACCTCGCCGCAATGGCAGTATAGGGCTTCCTCAATGTCCTCAATGGTGAAGCCGTCTATCAGTAGCTGGTCGATGTCATCGGAATCATAGCCATAACAGCTTGCCACTGACTTCAACTCATCAAGATACGCCTCGTATGCATCATCCGCTGTCGTGCCGGTGTAGGAAGGCTCACAGTCGAGCCAGCGCATGGTACGAAGCCTGTAACTCTGATAGATTTTGAAGTCGTCAAACTCGCCTTGGGTAATGTGCCCACTGCGGTCAATGCGCAGAATATCTCCGCTATCCGCAGCAATCTTTTTGCCCTGTGCCAATGGCAAGCCCAGCTTTTTGAGCGCCGATACAAGGATTGCCTCGGTGGACGCATAGATATAGAACCCATACTCCGGGAAGTGGCACAGGCACAGCGGATTGTCGCCCTTGACAAAATATAGGTTGTCCTGCCTGTCAAGCACCGTAAACACGAAAGAACCCTCAACCTGTTCAGCCATATATTTCAGGCTGTCGAAGTTGAGGGTTTCTTGCTTTTCGATGAGTTGAACGGCGACATAGCTGTCCGTCTCAATGTTGGTTGCAGGCAGTTGCTCAGTGCGTTGAAGCAACTTGTCATTGTACAGCACGCCATTATGCGCCAAAGCGAAGGACTGTCCTGATAGATTGCCTTGAAACGGGTGGTTGTTTTGGTTGCGTGCCTCATCGCCCTGTGTAGTCAGGCGGGTATGCCCCATGACGGCGGTTACGCCGTTAGGGATGCGCATTTTCAAGCGGCGAGCTGCCACAGGGCGCTTAAATATCGCAAGTCCGTTGCGGTGGTTGTAAGCAATACCTGTTGCGTCTGTGCCCCGTGCTTCGCACTCTTTTGCGAGGACAGCCAGCATTTTTGACTTGTTTTTGCCGGAAAGATTTCCGCCATAGTCGAACATTCCAAATAAACAGCACATTATACTTCGTCCTCCATTTCAATGGGCTCGTTGATATAGAGCCGACGCTCTTTCAAATATTGAATCAGCTCAGGGGCATCACAGCGAGCGACAAAGCTTGTCCATGACAATGCTTTCATTTCTTCATCGGAACACGACAGCGCCAAATCACAAAGGGCATTCACCATCTGCAAGGTGGCAATCAGCGTGTTGTATTTCAGCGTCCCACGAAAGATACGAAACTCAATCGTTTCATAGTTTTGCAGATTTATACAGGAATATCGTCCGCCGCCGTAGCCTTTCTTAGCATAATCCAGTATTTCGCTCGGGTGCTCCTTGTACCCATACCGAGCCGCCCAGCGGTTTAACTGGTACTCCGTCCGCCTGCTGAAACGCAGCAGTTCGTTCCAATGTGCTTCAAAGAAGTAGAGAATGCGGGCGATGGCGGATTCCTGCTGTGAAACGCTGTCACCAAAAGCTTTGCGGCTGACATGGATATGCAGACCACAGGTTTCCGCACGATGCGACTGATAGCCAAGGGATACAGCCTTTCGAAGAATGTCCCGCCACGGCATATCGGCTTGGTGAAAATCAAGGCTCATAGGGTGCGTGACAAGCTCAAAGCCGTCATGCAGAGAGCCGTCATGCTTGGCATATAGCCGCTTACTGTCACTATTGTTGCAAACCGACAGAATGGAGTCCGCCTTGTCGTGCGATTCGCCGCCATCGTCAATTTCAAGTTCAATGCCGAAATAGCGGGGGCCGTCGCCGTAGAAGATGGGTGCAGGGCGGTGGGAATAACCGTGAATCACACAACTGCTTTCACGCTCTTCACGGCAATCGTAGCAATATGGATCGTTTTCATCCTCATCATCGTCAAGATAATATGTGTCGTCATTGTGAATTAGGTGATCACACCTTTGACAGCGATGGTAATACTCGTCACGACAGCTTTCGCACAGCGTCGCATCATCGCCTCCTGAATTTTCATCATTATAGATGCGCCTGTGACAGCACGAACACTCGGTCGTTTCCTCGTCGTAGCAATCGGGGCAAAGGGCATCCTCCCCAATGTAAATAAGCTCGGCTTCAGGGAATGCGTCGTTGCAAATACAGCAGGTGTGTGTGTTGACAGTGACTTCGTTACTGGTGTCGGTATTGTTGATAGCACAGGTGTCGGGCATGGTATGTCTCCTTTCAAATAAATAATGTCATAGGCAATTATTTGCTGTTTGCCATGAGAAACATGGACTTGAGCTATTACATATGCCTTCATTCTCCTCAGATTCCAATTTTCTTTGCTTCATCCGGGAATATCTCCCGAAACAGCTTGCGATACCGTTCCATTGCAGGTTCGATAAGTTGTGTATTGGGAATTAATTGTGCCCACAGAAAGAGCTCTTCTTCAGGAATGGCGTAGCGCCCCACCGCACACACTTCATAGCCAATGCGCTGAACCTTTGGAGGCTGTAATATTTCGTAAATATCGCTGATTTCAGTTGCAGCTTTGATAAACGCAATTTTCTTCTGAATAATTGGTAATACAATGGTTTCTTCCGGCGCAAATTCCCTAAGATATCTGTCTGCAATGGCAGGCAGATACATAAGTGCTTGTATTTTAGCCATGGACAACGGACCCTCGCCTAATGCTTCGAAGTCTGTCATGGCTAAAACAATCTCGGTTTGAATGCTGATATTCGATGGTGGGTGCATACAGTTCCTCCTTGCACGTCATATTTTATTTGTCTTCTAACCCTCGAAAGATAGAGTCGAGAACACGGTAAAGCACCTTTTCCGCACTCGGAAGTGGAGTATCCCCGGAAAGCCTTTCGATATTGACTTTGTTGCCGGTGTCGGGCATGATAAATCTCCTCTCGTAAAGTAATAGTCAAACCTACTCTCGCGGCAGGGTAATGCCGCCGGAAGATAAAAAAATCCCGATGCCCTGATAAATATCAGAACATAGGGAATGTGGGTGGGACTTATAGATTAAAGTATCTACGCAATTCTATGAATTGCGTGTTTGAATTTACGATTGCTTTTTAGTAGTAATAAGCGATAATCATGGTTACACATGTGTTCAGCTGAATCATTTGCACATTGATAACTGCGAAATCTTCGTGTTCGTTTTCCATCATTTCGAACCATTCGTTTGCTTTACCAGCGAGCATGTTGGCATTATGTGTGATTTGCTTAATTCTGGTTTTCATACTGACACATCCTTTTCGGGAAATATAGTACAGGGCTATATCCTCAGCCCCTTTTAACTACACCCGAACCCGCCTTGCGGGTTGTCTGTCTCGCTACCGTCTCGCATCTATCACGGTCTGCACATAAGCAAATACAGCATCAGCCACTTCCCGCCGTGCAATCCTGTCCTCGGACACCTCGCCGTCGTACAGAGGTGGTAAACCGTTATTGACAGCTAAGCGGTTGAGGGCGCTGACTGTTGCGAGCAAGCTATTGTGCGCCGCTGTACGGCTTTTATCAGCGGACGAAACCATGTCTTGGTATTCCTCACGACTTAACGTACCATTAGCGTACAGCTTGATTTTAATCTCCATTTCAAACACGGAGCGGTGGTAGCTCTCGAAGCTAAGCAAGCCGTTGTAGATGAAGTCCAATGTTTCCTTATCGTTCTTGTTTGCAGCAATCAATGCAGATAGTGTTTCGGTGTTAATCGTCATTTTAACAATTCCTCCCCCAAAGCGTGTAACTTCCATTTCAACTCCCGTAATGGCTCTGCCATTAGCTGTGCTTCCATTTAATAAATTATATCATAATTTCTGCGCGAAAGCGCAGCTTATAAATATAGTTATCGTCAAGATGATGCGGCTTGCCGCTCAGAGCACCCGGCCAAAGGCAGGGCAAGGAGTGAAGCGTAACGAAACGACGCAGTAAGGGCCTCTCGCAGAGAGGTGGCTGCGGAGCAGACAGGGATGTCGGCTGTGCCGACCGCTGGGCTTGCCCGGCGTCATCCCCCCCTTATGCTCTTTGCTGTATTTTGACGCTTTGGACGATTATTCGGACAAAAGTCAAGTAAAGCCCTTGTGTAGCAAGGGTTAAACAGTGGACGTCGCATAGCGATTTCGATTAAAAAATCAGTTCCAATTTGTCCAAAATGGAAGTTGCTCTGAAAAAACCTTGATATACAAGGGGAAAACGACATTTTTAGTTCCATCGTTTAGAGGAGTTGTGACGCCGATGGAAAAATAATTACTCTGGTGATGTAATTGAAACGAGGCTGTATACAATTAAAATTGCACTGCCATTTTGAGGCGAAAACAATTGAAAAATTTTTAGTTTTTTTAATTTAATTCAAAAAGTCCTTATATATGAAGGGAAAATCCTCAAAAAATTATAATTCGCAAGGGTATCCGTGACGCCGATTTTAATTTAATTGTTTCGTTGAATCGAAGCCTTGAAAAACTGTTGAGATGCGCAAGTCACCACATTTTTATGCAATAGTCACAAAGTTTTCAAGCTATATTTCCGCAAAAAACAACGCCCAAAAGGGAGGGCGAAAAGATGGTCATTACTGGGTTTGCAGTGGGCTTTTATTGGACAGCGTATTTTTAGGACTGGGCAATATGCGCTACATTGTTGTCCAACTTTTGACCTGTTTATGCCCATAGAATTTTCATGAAATTTTAGGGGCCAGATTTGCCCTAATCAGGGTCAGATTCTGGTCGCTTTTGAGTCGCTTGTTTTCTTGTGTAAAATGCCCGCAAAGCCTTATGTATCAAGGGTTTGTAACACCAAAAAATATTGATAATTCCGCTCCAATGTGTTAAAATAATAACAAAGATGAAACTCGACCACCATAAGGTGTTGTGATATAAAAATGCCGCATCAGAGTGGCATTTCCAAAACAGAAAGGACAATGGCATATGGAGTTAGTAAAAACAGCATCAAATCATTGTGATGCGACCCCGTACACAACACCAGAAATAGTAGCCGAGGCAGCGCAAGTTTCGTCTTCAACGATTGAAGCGCACCTCAAGAACCATGCTGCTGATTTTCATAAACATGGGAATCCGCATAAAAGTAAGATGCTCAGACACGGAGAGGGTACAGCGCCCAATCATCTGAACGAAGCGCAGACCATGCTATTACTCTCTTATCTGAAAGACAGCGATAACATCAAAGCCCTGCGCAACGAGTATATAGCGCAGTTCTCTGCAATCAACAGCGAGCTTGCCGATAGACGTGCGCAGAAGAACCGTTTTTATACCGCAAGGCAGGAGCGCACCATCCTCATGCGCGAGCTTGATGTGGTTGGAGATTATGCAGAGCTTGCATATATGATGGCATTCGGCAAAAGCTCGAAAACGGTTCGTTCGGAGTATCACATACCCGGACATTCGCAAGCGATTGACTATTTGCCGACGGCAGAGCTATCGGCGCTCACGGATGCGCAGGTAAAACTATCCAAGCATCTGCGAGCCGGGCATGATTACAAGAATATAAAATCGTTGCTCACGCAGGATACGGCGGGAAATGAGATGCCATCCGATGAAGTTCTTTGGCAATTTATTGCAAAGAAGCTCATTCCGTTCTTGCCGTGCGGCAAGTGTAGTCACGACAATGGTGATGTGGCATGAAAAAAAGAGCGCCTGTGCAAAGGCACAAGCGCAATACAAATATAAGGAGATAAACGAATATGGGAACATTATTCAATCAACTGCCACGAGTAGAGCAGTTAAAATACGACGAGATTATATCTCTCGGCACAACTATTGACGACATCGCAGGCGAATTTGACATCTCATTTAAGGACGCTATTGACTTATATATGGCGGCAGCCAAGATGAACAATTACGACGTATGCGATGAGCAGTTGGCTGGGTTTGGCGAGTTATTGAAAGATTTAGCTGAATCGTATATTGAAGCCTACCGAGAAGCCAATGGGATTTGAACTGTGAGAATGGCAAAAAATAGGGGCATACCGTTAATCAACGGTATGCCCCTATTTTTGAGAGATGAAATGATTGATGTATTGCGCTTAGACAAAACAGATGGTATAATAAGATACAGTGTCGGAGAACAGGAGTGTGCTATGAAAAACAATAACCCGCCATTTGAAATTACAAATAATATCATAACCCTTGTAGCCGACATCAGCGAGCTGACAGGGAGGCTTACCGCAACACACGGTCTTTCTATGAACCCGACTTTGCGCAGAAGCAATCGCATCCGCACCATTCACGCCTCACTTGCCATCGAGCAAAATTCTCTAAGCATTGAGCAAATAACGGCAATCATAGGTGGCAAGCGGATTATCGCACCTCCTAAAGATATTGCCGAGGTCAAAAATGCTTATGAGATTTACGAGCACAGCGACAAGCTCGACCCTTATGCTGCGGATGATTTACTTGCGGCGCATGGCATTATGATGCGTGAACTTAACAATGAAGCCGGAATGTTTCGATCAAAGCCGGTCGGCGTAGTTAATCAGGACGGCGAGGTACTGCATTTTGGAACACTTCCGAGGTTGGTGCCAAATCTGATGTTTCAGCTTTTGGATTGGATTCGTAACAGTGACTTGCATATGCTGATTCGCAGTTGTGTGTTTCACTATGAGTTTGAAGTTATCCATCCTTTCGCAGATGGTAACGGGCGCATGGGGCGATTGTGGCATACTTTGCTACTGTCCAAGTGGAACCCGATTTTTGCGTGGCTTCCGATAGAGTCTATCATCCATGACCGACAGCGAGAGTATTATGACGCAATTAACACATCAAATAATATGGCAGACAGCACGGTGTTCATCGAATTTATGCTCACAGCTATCAAGGCATCGCTCATAGAAGCGATTTCTGCGATTGATGAAATGAGCGATGAACCGATGTCCAAAAAGACTGCTCGGACAAAGGCTATAGAGCAGTTCTTGACGCAACACGAATATATCATGAATGCGGATGTGCGCACTCTCTGTGGTGTATCGGCAGCGACGGCTAACCGGATTCTCTCCGGACTTGTTGAGGATGGACTGTTGGAAAAATACCGCGAGGGCGGGCATTGGGCTTATCGTATAAAACAATGCGTTTAAGAAGCTTTATGTACAAGCTAAATTGTTGAGCAAAATCAAATAAGTAAAGTATAAAGACAAATAGGTACTCTCCTGTGATTTCAGAGCTACCGCACTAACTAAAGTCTTTTATTCTTGGCTAATCAGAACGATTTTGATGAATTACACTTTTAAAATACTGATATACCACGGGAGGAATTATGCTTCATCATGACATGACAAACGACTATCGCGATAGGGATTTTAGAATTACGATTACTCTTCAAGAGGGCTATTATAAAGGAGAGCTTTATTATGAATACTCTACCGGAGGCACAATGGGGCACGGATTACATTATCGTACGGTAGAACGTATTTATCACTACCTGACAAATCTCGAATATATAGAAGATGATGATTGGGGAAACCCGCATCGTGATCGCACAGGTGGTTTTGAATTCCATAATAATTGTGGCTTTGTTATAGACCGTGATAACCGAAATGTACATTTCATATTGAGAGATGATGATGGAAACAAGCTGGAGAAGACTGTCTCAAAGTTTTATATTGAACAGTATATTGTTGGTGTAGCCATGACAAGGTGTGCTGGGAGAGGGGTAAAACGGGATAGTCGAAAATGTGCTATATGCAAAAACTTCCAACGTATTGATGGGACGGCCAGTGGTATGTGTTTGGATAAAAAGCGCAAAGTGTCCCAGGGAACAACTATTTGCAAATATGGATTTATCGAGAATAAGAATGGATGAAACAAATGGGTCAAATCGCATGTTTCAATACTAAATCGAATCCCCTACAATCCTTGATTCTATATGGGTTATTCTAAATACTTAGGTTATATGCGAAAAAAGATGCTAATGCTATTAAGAAAGCCGATGAAAAAAACACATTTGAGGCAGGTGAAATAATGCAAGACCACAAGTTTAGCGGTGTAGTCTTTATCAACGAGAAACAATTGCTTTTTAAGTTTAAAAACAATAAATTGACGCTTATTTCAACAGCAATTAATATAATTCCTCTGTGCTTATGTGGGATTGTTTTAGATGGGGAAAAAGAAGGCAATGTATATTTTAAGCTTAGCCACCCATTTGAAACTTGTGAAACAAGTTGGCCACACAATATAACGGTTGATATTGACTACTTTATCTTAGGGCATGATAATAGGGCGGAGAATACAGGTATCAGGTTCACGCTTCCAGAGTTGAATTATTTTATTGCATCTTCTTCGCTTGTTATACGTAAAGATTATGATACAGACGCTCCATTTTTAATAGAAAGAACTTCTCGAAAAATTTGCAAATTTGATTTGCAGTTTAGAGATAAACCAATCCAAGTTTCCTTTAAAATTACTCCTGAAATACAAGTTAATAATGCTGCGAAAATCAAAACTGAAACAGAACTTGAGGTCAGCTTTGCCCCGACTGTTGACTATGGCTTTATATATGATGTATATAATTTGGTAATGGGATTTCTTTCATTTGTTTATAATAGACGTAATCTTTGGTTCGAGAGTTGTACAATAATCGGTAGCTATACCCAGAAAATCAGAGAAAATGAAAGAGAATTCCCTTCGACAGCTCAGTTCTTTTCTGTAAACCATCACCAAGCACCGCCAGAAAATGATGAATTTATTGCTAAAGAAAAGGTCGGCTTTCGACTATATGAAAAGCACATTGCTTCTCTCATGCAGATTGTTGCTGATGACAAATTAAATTACATGAATATACATTCTTCAGCGATGAAAAGGAATTTAGTTGATCTCACACAGTATTTAAACATTACTTCATCGTTTGAACTCTATCATCGCACTTTTTGCCCAAAGGACACATCTGATTCTTCCGACTTACTCTATGAAGAAATCAAGCAGCATGTTCTTGATTTTGCGGATAAGCAAAAAGGAAAGCGAAAGGAAAAGGCCAAACGTTTTGCAAATGGCATTAAGAATGAAAATTCTTTAGGACAACGAATTGAAAAAACATTCTGTGGCTACTCAGCGAATGATAAGGTTTGGAAATCTCTTGTTGATGTTTTCCCAGAATTAACATCTCAGCGTTGTGCCGAACTCTCGTATTTAGCTAATGATTGGCGTAATGAACTTGCCCACGCTAAACGCAAAGAAGAACCAGAGTCAGATGTAATTGATGCAATACGATTTGTCGAGCAGTTAAATTATTCTATAATCTTGAGAGCCGCAGGTTATACTGATAAGGAAATTTTAGAGATTATAAAATTAATGCCTAAGGTGTCACGCAAATTGAGGACGACGGAAGCTGCTCCTCTCTAACTGTTATCCACCCTCGAATATATCATCTTGATTTATTCTGATTGGAAATGTTCTCTGCGAGATATATTGAAAAATTTTAATGCCATTCATTCGGGGTTATCATGCCATCCGTCTGGGGTTGTCACTGCCATTCAAGCGCTGGAAGTACAACCGCCCTTTCTGATGCGACACAAACATGATTTGATAATGAAATTATCCAAATGATGATTCATAGCGATTGATGCAATAATCAATAGATGCTCGCAAGCCTTGATATGACAGGGATTGTGAGATTTTCCGAAAAGAATATCCTTGATTTTTCGGGGTGGCTTACCAGTTAATCTGGGAGAGCGCTTGAATGGCATTCAAGAGGTCAGCGGTTCGATCCCGCTTATCTCCACCAACATTCACTCGGAAAGAGCGAACAAAAATCCTTTATTCATG
>JGI994J12354_10004350_pt1 | contig 12776 bp, 11 predicted proteins | sample IntmicLarv3ML3BL_FD_12354 | JGI IMG/M metagenome (IMG submission 12354)
TTAACAAAGTACACAGCAACTCCTGCAATTAGTATTACAAGAGCGATGATACACCACCTATTGATTTTGGAACCAAAATCACTGCCGTCAGAAATATTGCCGTCAGAAATATTGCCGTCAGAAATATTGCCGTCAATATCAGTGCCGTCAGAAATATTGCCGTCAGAAACATTGCCGTCAGTACCGGAGCCGGGACCATTCGTGCCGTTACCGTCGTATGATGGAGTGGAATCGGTGATGGAGACGTTGTTGCTAATTGTAGCACCGCCGCTTCCACCGCCGCCGCCGAAAGACTGGCCGGACTTCTTCACATCGGCCGTTCCGAGTGCTGATGTGGAAGACTGAGTCGGATTCACCAAAGAGGTCACAACACATCGGAATTGGGGGACGGTAGAGCCGTATGAGAGCGAATCGGTGACATAGGTCGATACGATCGATATACCAGGTGCATTGGTCCATGTGGAACCTCCATCGGTGGACACCTCCCACTGGTAGCTATATGGTGCATCCTTCAGCATCTCTATGAAGAAGGTAGCCCTCTCGCCATCGAATACAGTCTGGCGAGAAGGATGCGTCTTTATGGTCACATTGACGAAACTTTCGAGGAGGGGGTATCCGCTGTTGACAGGCGTCATTATCGATGTGTCTATCACCCATGTGTTGATGAAGTCCCAACCGACGTATGTTTCCTCTGTCTTAAGCTGTGCAGCGGTTCTCGCCGCGGCGGCCATGTTCGCGCTGGTTATTGTATCAATATAATATCCGGTGACGTCCGTATCTGCAGCTCCTCCTCCGAATGATCCGACAATGCCGCCGAGAGTCGCTTCACTAGAGGTCACATCTCCGGTGTTGTATACGAAGTTGATTTTGACATCTCCGTACCTTTAACCATACTACCAACGATACCTCCTGCGGTGTTGACGGTCGCCTCGACCGTACCCGTGTTGTAACAGTTGGCGATCTCAATGACCTCTGTCGCACCAGTAGAATTAAATTGACCTGCTATTCCTCCCGCATAGTTCTTCGCCTTGACGGGACCTTCATTGAAGGACATGGATATTGATCCAAGACTCACTCCTGAAATGCCTCCGGCGCGGTCGTTGGTTGCCGTTACATCCCCTGAATTCATAGAGTTGGATACTGTTGAACCATCGTTGTATCCGGTTATACCTCCGGCGTGGTCGTTGGTTGCCGTTACATCCCCTGAATTCGCAGCGTTGAATACTTTTGAATTCACATTGTTCCATCCGACGATACCTCCCGCAGTATTCCTTGCCTCCACTGTTCCGGAATTCATAGAGTTGGATACTGTTGAATTCGCGACGTTGTATCCGACTATGCCTCCCGAGTTATTTGTGGCTGTCGTCACTGTTCCAGAATTCACGGAATTAGACACTGTCGAATTCACATTGTTCCACCCGACGATACCTCCTGCACGACTGTCTGCCGCTATTGTTCCGTTGTTCATGGAACCGGATACTGTCGAATCCATATGGTTATATCCAACTATGCCGCCTGCACCTCTGCCGGTTGCGGACACTGTCCCTGAATTTGTGGAATCGGATACTGTTGATTTTGTTTCACTGGTTCCAACTATACCTCCTGCAGACTCGGTGGTTGCCGTCACTGTCCCTGAATTTGTGGAACCGGATACTGTTGAATTTGTGTTGTATCCGACAATACCTCCTGCGTGGCCAACAGTTGCTGTCGCTGTCCCTGAATTTGTGGAACCGGATACTGTTGAATTTGCGTTGTATCCAACTATGCCGCCTACAGTGTTGAGCGCCGTCATTGTTCCGGAGTTTGTGGAGTTTGACACTATCGAAGCGTCAATATTATATCCCGTGATGCCTCCCGCATTATGGCTAAATGCCGTCACTGTTCCGGAGTTTGTAGAGTTAGATATTGTTGAATTCATAATGTTTTGTCCGACAATACCTCCTGCGCCTCTGTAAGTCACCGTCATTGTTCCGGAGTTTGTGGAGTTTGACACTATCGAAGCATAATTATGTCCAACAATGCCTCCTGCAAAGACATAAGAAACCGATGTTCCCGAGTTGGAACAGTTTCCACGATCGAGTTAGCATCTGCCATTCCAACTATCATCCCTGTGCCTTGAGTAAGGAAAAAGTCGTCCCTCTCAGGGCTTTGAGGGTATAAGGTATGGAGATAACTCATCGATGCCGCAGTCGCTGATCCGCCTACAGTGACAACATTTTTTATAGTTGCACCGGAGATGTATGCGAACATACCTGTGTGTATCGGAGCGAGTGCAGTGCCTCCGTAGAAGGTAGCTGTTTCAATACCTGTGATTGTGTGGTGGTTTCCGTTGAATGTTCCCGTGAATGGTGTTGTTGATGAACCTATGGGTTTGAAGTTACCGAGATGATAGCTTGTTTTGTAGTCGTTGAGTGCGGTGACCTCAAGGAATGTTGCAAAGTCCTGCTCCCCTGCGGGTGCGGCTGTGTTTGTTCCTTCGATGAGAAGTACCATCGGTGTTACACCGTCATAACCTGATGCGGTTTCCAAAACGGTGAATTGTCCGCCTGCAAGAGTTGCAGTCCCTGTTGCCTTGCCGAATGAATATTGCACTGTGGCGGCAGCCAAAGATCCTTCGCTTGCGGTGAGTTCGAATGTAACGTCATTATCACTAATGGCAATTGCTGTCACTGTTACTTCCCACCCCAAGGACTGTTCGTACGGAGAACCGGCCACAAGATTGGTGAAATCCAGATCCGCCATCAAGATATAGTTACCATTAAGATTATTCCTGATGTTGTATAGATCTTCTATCGTGTTGATCGGTGTGGCTCCCCCCGCATTTGCAACGGGTGTGTCTGCTACATATCCTACGGCGGAAGCTGAGCCGCTGAGAATCAAAAGCGCAGAAAACGCGATTAGAATAAAGAGTATAGATTTCGTAAAATTAAAGCGTGAAAAGCGAGAGTTTAACCCTCTTCCCCCGATTGAGGGCAAATTATTCGTGCCGGTAGGCACAGCCGTTTTTTTGTTAATCATATAGATTCCTCTATTACCGTTTTTTAGATTGTTTTTATTACCGTTTTTAGATCGTTTTTATTATAAGAATGTTTGACCTAATAGATTAAGCCAACATTAATACAATAATGATTGTTAATATAAAAATATATCTAAAAACTTTGAAAGTTGATTGAAATTAAGTATTTTTGGTTAATTGTTTTTCAAAAAAAGCATGCATGCTAAGCAATTCACCTTATTTTAATTTTAACAATCTCGTTTTGCCAATCTTTATAATGTTCAGTTGCCTTTTTTTGCTATGATTGATTCAATTTCCGCCACAGTCAGAAAAGCCTGTATTGAAGATATTGAAAGCATTATGAAAATTGAATATTCGGCCTTTCATTCCGAAATCGTTGAATCTGAAAAAACGTTTGAAGACAGAATGAAAGTATTTGGAGACGGATTTTTGGTCGCCGAAATCGAAACGAACGCGGGAAAAACAGTTGTCGGTTACATTTCTTCCGAACTTTGGGAATATTCAAAAGAAATACAATATTCAAATTTTAAATTGAATCATCCCGTTTGTGAAACGCATAAAACAGGCGGCAATGAACTTTATATTTCATCCGTTGCCGTTGATTCTGCCGTTCGCGGCAAAAATATCGGAAAGCGGCTTTTTGAAGAACTTTTAAAAACGGTATCAGAAAAATACAAATTAAAAAGCGCGGTTTTGATTGTAAACAGCGAATGGAAAAGCGCTTTTGAGATGTATCAAAAAAACGGGTTTGAAATCGTCGCGGAAATTCCGAATTTTTTCCCGAAAAGTGAAGAATCGGATGGCCGAGAAATACCGCAAAGAAACGGAATAATTATGCGGAAAAGATTTTAATTTAACTTGGTTTTTTTAACTTGGTTTTTTAACTTAATTTTAACTTGAATACGAAATTATTCTCCAAAAAATCTAAAACCATTCAATTCGATTATTCATCATAACTTCATCAGGACAGATTAAAATGACAAATATTGCAATTATCGGGGACGAGAAATCCGGCCGCACATCGCTTGGCTCTAAGCTCGGCAAAAAGGGAACGGATTCCGACATAACTCTTTTTAACGATGACCGGCACGAACAAAAATACGTTTATGTTGACGCGAAATCATATCCGAAATCTATGAAATCGATTGTAGCTGCATTTAATTTATCGGATGCGGCTATTCTTTGTATTACGCCCAACGGATTAACACCGATTGTCGGCGAATGTATCGTTGCATTGGATTTGCTTAAATTCAAGTATGGCATCATCGCTATTACAAAATCGGATACAAGTTATGCAATGGAAATTGACGCATTCAAAGAAAAACTCAAAAAAGTTATTGCCGGAACTGTTCTTGAAAATTGGGACATTGTCGCACTGAACACCAACAAAGATGCGCCGAATGCTTTTGAAGGAATTGAAGAATTAAAAGAGCAGATTCATGTATTCGGAGAAAAAATTGCGGCCGAGCAAAAAGAGAAAGATTCACTGCCGCCGCGCGTTGTTGTGGATCACTTTTTCAACGTAACCGGAATCGGTATCGTGATTCTCGGAAAAGTTTTGCAGGGAACGATTCACACGCATGACAAAATCGGATTGCACCCGATTGATAAAAAGGTGGATATCCGCTCTATTCAAACACATGACATAGATGTCAAATCTGCCGGGACGGGTTCCCGTGTCGGTGTCGGTTTAAAGGGATTGCTGGAAAGAGAATTGGAGCGCGGAAGCCTTCTTTCTAATGATGAAATCAATGCGACAGATTTTGAAATTGAATGCACGCTTTCGAAATTTGCGAAAAACGGAATCAATTTAGATGATGTTTTGCATATGTTTGTCGGCCTCCAATCCGATCCGGTGCGCGTTAAGAAAATAACGATGAGCGGCATCGAAAAAAATAAAATCGTTGCGGGCGAAACGGCAATTTTAAAATTGGAAAGTTCAAAAAAGGTCTCTTACAGCCGAAATGATATATTCCTTTTTGCCAGCCTCGCCGAAAACCAAAGATTCACGGCAACCGGAAAAGCTGTTTAAGGTTTTAAAAAAGAAGCGAATGGTCGGAAAACAAAAAACAAAATTAAAAACAAACAAAATTAAAAACAAATAAAATTAAAAACAAAATAAAAAAACAAAATAAAACAATTCGGGCAACCGAATTATTTATTTTTTTTATTTTTTCTTGTGTTTTCACCGATTAAAGCATAAACCGGAGAGAACTTTGTATAAGCTGTTACAAGCCCTGCAAGAGCTGCCAAACCGAGCAAATATCGAGCGAGGAAACCTCTTTTAACAAGAATTAAACCAATCAAAGCGCAAGCGCCGACGGCAGCACGGACCGCACGGTCGTCTTTTCCGATATTCGGTTCGGCATCCAAAAGATTAAAACCGCCCGATTTCAAGCCGGGAATTCCGATTAATTTTTCAAGGAGCATTAGAATCATTTTTAACCTCTTTTAAAATCATACAATAGCAGCAGCAACTATTCAAAAAAATAATTGCAGTCGTATAACTTTAGATATGCCGTAGGATAGTTAAATAGATTATTAAACAATTGTTCATATTTAATTTCCTGTTCAGAAAAAAATGAAGATTGTGCGCCATATATATATTAATTAAAATAAAACTTGATTAATTTGGAAAAGGTTGAAACGTAAAAACATATTTATACAGGCATTTTCTTTTTAAATTTGCTTTTGGATTTATTTAAGCTATTCTTCTTTTTAAGTCTTAATAAAGTCTAAAACCGCACATTCTATAACCACAAACCATATAAACACACACACACGAGTTTCCAGAAAAATGGAAACTCCATTCTTTTTATTTGATTGCATTTGTCGGATTAAGATTTTATTTGATTGGTTTTGACTTAATTTCCTTACGTTTATTATTGTGCCTGCCGCTTCTTTTTTTATTCTGACGCGTTTTGATTTTTCTGTCTGTCATATCTATTTATAGAATTATGTTCTTTTTTAACTGAAAATAAAACCGATATAATCAGACGAATAAATATGGAATCGTGTCGAACAGCAGGAATTTTTCAATCGGGTCAATTAGGAATATCGGAAGATATTATCAAATCCGCCGATTCAGGATTTTCTTGGATTTCGACTTATTTTTCAAATTCAAAGGATGCATTCGCTGAAATTTCCGCAAAAGAACTTTCAAATTTAATTCTTTCACATTTTAATTGGGATTATCGGCAGATTTCGTTTTTGTACATTTACACACTCTTTTCTAAACAGCAGTCCGGAAATTTCGGAAGCATACGCGATACGGCGCGTGCAATTTCATGCTTTTATTCCGCTTCTTTGCAATCGCAATGCGGATATGATAATGAAGAAACGGCAGAAATAAAAACATCCGCTGTTTCCTATTTGCTTTCCGAAAAAAAGGAGTGGGGCCGTTTGGATGATATTTACAATGCGGCATACGCTTTATCCGCATTGGCCGATGCCGGAATATTTCAAGAGGAAATTTGTCTGGATTTGTGCGAATCGGATCGGCCCGAATGGCAGCATCCGGGAACGACAGCATTGATTCTGACGGCGCTTCAAAAACAAAAAAATTTAGGTTTGTTCAGCGAAGAAGCGGATTTCATGCTTTTTGAATTCATTTCCGATAAAACCGATTGGCTGATTTCCTCCCGCGAAAAGGAGCATTGGAAATATACGGCAACGAGCTGCTTGGTTTTAAATGCCCTTGTTCTCTGCAACCGAAAAGCTGAAGCTGTAAAATCTTTGCCGTGGCTTCTGGCATCTCAAAATAAAAACGGTTCTTGGGAGAACGATTTGAATACGACCGCTCTCTCTCTTCTAACACTTTAGTCGCTGACAGTGCAGTATTAAAAATAAAAATAAGATCTGAGCTGCACTTTACTTTTGAAATCGGCAGCATAAATGCTTGTCAATTGCAAAAAAGGAAAAATAAAAAAACGGAAGCAAAAAGATATTAATGAAAAAAAGGCTTAAATGAAAAAACTTTTAAAAATTCAAAATAAATTTTAAAATAAATTCGGCTGGAAATCTGGTCAGGTAGACCGAATGGACTCTAGATCCGTTTAGCCGGGTTAGATTCCCGGGATTTCCGCATTTTTCAATTATAAGAAACAGCATTAAAAGCAATAATATTAAAAACGGCAATTCAAAGCAGTAATTAAAAAGAAGGAGGAAACAGATATGGCAGACAGACCGATGCTTGAAAGACTTGTCAAATTAAATGACGTTTGGATTTCGCGAAAAGATGTTTTGCATGGTATTCAAAAATACGATGTTTCCACCAAAAAAATAAAAATTGTAATGGATTGCGGCGAAGTTATTATTGTTAATAATTCAAGACGCAGCGCATCTGCAAGATCGCTTCGAAACTCTAAATACAAAAAAGTCTGCAAACACTGCAAACTTTCGGAAGAACGTATTGAGAGATTTGTTTCTAAAAACTTCTTTGATTCGGCAATCACTTATGTTGAAACGCCGACAAAAAAATCCGCACCCAAAAAGGTTGAAAAGAAATCATCTGTTCGACCGACAGCAATACCGTCGGTAGCAACAGCGCCATCGGCAGCAACAGCACCGGCAGCTGTCGCACAGGTGGCCGCTGTAACAATGCAGTTTGCATCGGATGCGATTCCGACTGCGTCGGCTCAGTCTGCTTCAAATAATCAGCATCGGGAGACAAATTCAATGACGTCGGCAAATAAAAATAAGTTCTCAGCATCTCAAAAGAAAAGATTGGAGGCCTTGCTGGTCGCCGACGAATACGATTTGGAATCGGATTCGCTTCCTGAATTTGAGAAGCTTGAAAAAGAATTGGTTGCTCTTCGAAAGAAGGAACTGTGCGACATTTATGAAAACAGCCGTGAACATATGCTGGCAAAATTGGAACGCGATATTTCCGCTTTTCTGATTTCAAAAGGCTTTATCGAAATCAAATCTTCTATATTGATTCCGGAAGAATACATCATCCGCATGGGAATTGATAAAGATTTGGAGCTTTCAAAGCAGATTTTCAGAACGGACGACGGAAAATGTTTAAGGCCGATGCTGGCGCCTGTGCTTTATAATTATCTCCGCCGCTTTGATAAAATTCTTCCCGATCCGATTAAAATCTTTGAAATCGGTCCGTGCTATCGCAAAGAATCGGATGGCAGCAGCCATTTGGAAGAATTCACAATGGTCAACTTCTGCCAAATGGGAGACGGCTCGACGCGGGAAACATTGGTTCAGCTGATTGATGAATTTTTAACAACTTTGGACATCAGCTACGAAATTGAAGGTGACGAATGCATGGTTTACGGCGCGACCGTTGACATCATGCATGGCGATTTAGAATTGTCGTCTGCTGTCGTCGGTCCGGTTCCGATGGATATTGACTGGGGGGTCAATAAACCTTGGATCGGCGCAGGATTCGGCTTAGAGCGGCTTTTAAAAGCCAAATATAATTTCAAAAACATTAAACGGGGAAGCCGTTCTGAATATTATTACAACGGCATTCACACAGATTTGTGATTTCAAAAATTTGATAAAATCACATTGGGGATTAATAGGGGATAAAATGAGGATGAACATACGGGAGAATCGGGAATGGACTTTTTTTCGAAAATGAATGAAAATGAGTTCAATCAATTTGTTGAGGATATCATTCAAAAAAAGCCGATATCGGATGAAATGATTCGAAAAATGCTTTCCGTCACCGACGAAGCCGGTCTTCAAAAAATGTTTTCGGCTGCCGTGAAAGTAAAAGAGCATTTCTTTTCAAATTACGTTTACCTTTACAGCTTTGTTTATTTTTCAACGTACTGCAGGAACCGCTGCGCTTTTTGCTACTACAACGCCGCTAACAAAATCGACCGGTATCGTTTAACACCCGAAGAACTTCGCAATATGTGCGCCGATTTGAAAAACGAAGGCGTTCACATGATTGATTTAACGATGGGCGAAGACCCGCACTTTCACAATCATCCTGAAAACCTTTTGGAATTTGTTAAAATTGCAAAGGAAACAACGGGTCTGCCTGTCATGGTTTCTCCCGGCGTTGTGAACGATGATTTCATTTCAGCTTTAAAAGATGCGGGCGCCGACTTTTTTGCGCTTTACCAAGAAACGTATCAAAAAGAACTTTATGAAAAACTCCGCACCGGCCAATCTTTTGAAGATCGGATCCGCGCCCGGAATTCCGCAAAAGCTGCCGGAATATGTATAGAAGACGGCCTTTTGACCGGATTTTCTAAAATAAAATCTTCCGACGGCATTCCAGTCAATCCGTCCGTTGCCGACGACATTGAATCGGCAATCGTTTCCATTCGCGGAATGCAAAAAGCCGATCCGGATCAGGTACGTGTAATGACATTTGAGCCGCAGCCCGGAACGCCGCTGGCAGAAACCGTTCAAGCGTCCGGCTTGATGGAGCTCAAAGTTATCGCTGTTTTGCGTTTTATTTTCCCGGACAGATTCATTCCGGCATCGCTTGATGTTGCCGGCATTAACGGCATGGTTGACAGACTAAACGCCGGCGCAAATGTGGTGACATCCATTATTTCTGCCGATTCAAAGCTGGAAGGCGTTGTGAATTTTGACCGCGATGTTTCTTTAAATGAAAGAAAAAGAGATGCGAAAAGCGTTATTGAACGGCTTTCAGCAATGGGTCTTCAAAGCGGCAGCCAAGAAGAGTTTGAAAAATATTTGAATCGAAACAAATGACAAGTTCAAATTTCAAAGAAATTCAGGAAATTAAAATGAAAAAAATATCTCCGTTGGTTTCTTCCGATTTTCCGGAATCCGTTTACGCTGGAAAAAAAATATGCCTCATCGGCGGCAAACTTCAGGGTGTGGAAGCCGCATATTTGGCAAAAAAAGCCGGGCTTTATGTTATTCTGATTGATAAAAATCCGGCAGCGCTTGCGCAAAAACTTTGCGATGAATTTCATTGTTTTGACATCACAAAAGAAAACAAAAAATCAAAATTTATCGAGCTTTCCGCACAATCCGATTACATGATTCCGGTGAATGAAAATGAAAACACGATTTCGTTTTTGAAATCCGTTTTAAATGAAATCACGAAAACCGGATGTAAATTTTTGTTTGATTTTGAAGCTTATTATATCAGCAGCGATAAAACCAGATCTAAAAATTATTTCAAAAAAATCGACATTCCGGCACCGGCCGACAAACCGAATGAACCGCCGTATTTTGTCAAACCGCCTTCAGAAAGCGGCAGTATTGGCGCACGCATTGTTTATTCTGACGAAGATTTGAAAACGATACCAAACAATTATTTAATTGAAGAATATCTGACGGGCCCCGTGATTTCGTTAGAAGTCATCGGTAACGGCTGCGATTATATTGTTGCAAAAGAAACACACATTCATATTGATGACATTTATGATTGTTCAATGGTAACACCGCTTCCCATTGATGAAACGTATCGGAAAATCGCTTACGATTTGGCAAAAGGATTGCAGCTGAAAGGCATTATGGACGTTGAAGCAATTGACAGCCAAAAGGGATGGAAAGTGCTTGAAATCGATGCGCGCTTCCCGAGCCAAACCCCGATTTGCGTTTATTTTTCATCCGGAATCAATCTGCTTCTTTTACTGATTGACTCTTTTGAAAATGAAAAATCATTTTTGAAAGACGGACTTTTTAATTCATTGAATTCAAGATATGCCGACTCATTCTGCATTTTTGAACATTTCCAAAAAGCGGACGGCAAACTCATTTCCGGCGGCGAACATTTAATTTCAGCCGGCAGCGATTTTCAAAAATTTGATAACGGAACAAAATCCGGTATCGAGATTTTTGAATGTTCCGGCGATAACGGATATTCGGCCTACACCGTCATCACTTATTCCAAAACAGAAAGTGAAGCAAAAGAAAAGCGAGAACAGGCGAAGGCCTTGATTTTACAGTAAAATCAATCATATCAAAAACAAATTAAAAAAGGACAAATCATTATGGCACTTTTAACTCCGGAAGACTTAGCAAATATGACCGACGCACTCGTTGAAAGCGATCGTATGATCATGGAATTGACAAATTATTCATTAGACGGACTTTGCCGCAAAATTTACAAAACGGCGCAGCGCAATGAAAAAATTGCGATTATCCCGGTGACGGCCGGAAACGGTATCATCGGCAGTTTTTCGGAGTCGCTTCTTTTTACGGTTCAGCATTTCGGGATGAACGGATTCATTACAAAAGAAACGGATGTCGCCGGCTATTATGAAGCTGTAAAGAACGATGCCGATATCATTTTAATGGCAGATGATTTTACGTACATGGCGCACAATCTGAGAAACGGTAAAATCGCCCACAATCAAATCTGTACCGGGCGAATTTACGCTGAAATTCTTTGTCATGCCGGCGATTATTCCGACGACAAAGACGTGCTCGTCATCGGTCTCGGAAAAGTCGGAACGCCCGCCCTTGAAGCGCTGCTGAATGAAAAACAAAATATTTACGTTTACGATGTCGATTCAAATCGCGTCGATGAAATTGCATCTCAATATCCCGTTTTAAAATACAAAGAAGCCGACGGCAAAACTTTTTCAAAAATATTTGAAGCAACGCCGGCAGCCGACACGATTTTTGAATCTGCTCTCAGACAAGACTGCCTTGTTTCCACACCCGGAATCCCGCTCGGCATTTCAAAAGAGCTCATTGAAAAATACAATGTCCGCGTTGTTCAAGAGCCGCTCGGAATCGGAACACTGAGCATGCTCTATGCGGTTTTTGATGATGTTAAAAAATGAAATGAAAACCGAAATCATTTTTTCTTCATTTCAATTTCAAGAGCCTTTGAACAATAAGATCTTTTTCACCGTCTCGGTACATCTCGGAAATTGAAACTTTTTCATTCATGTAAAAATCCAAAGCGCATATCGGAAAATTGATATATGAATTTAGAATTATTTTTCAAAGGTGATAAAGATGTTAAATAATTTAAAATCAGATGCCCGATTTGTAAAACATCCGACTCAAGAAGGTGTTTTTATGAAACATTTTTATGGAAAAGACGAAACCGATAACAGATTAAATAATCTGGAAGTCAATATTGTTCCGGGCTTTGAAATTGCCCCTCACATCCATGCAGACGCTTCGGAATTTTTTTATGTGGTAGCCGGCTTCGGTGAATTTTTAGATGATACGGAATGGAAAAACATTAAAAAAGGAGATGCTTTCAAAGCACCGATGGGCATGACCCACGCCATTAAAAATACCGGCACTGAAACATTGGTGTTGTTTTCCACATTTAGTCCGCCGACAAGATAAAATGAAAAAAATTGTTTCTTTCATTTTATTTATTTTCGTTTTTCAATTTCAAGAGTCCTTGAACAATGAGATCTTTTTCACCGTCTCGGTACATCTCGGAAATTGAAACTTTTTCATTTGTGTAAAAATCTAAACCGCGAACGATAACCGCAGGATAGCCGAACCCGCCTTCGCCCATAATTAAATTGGCGGCGCCGGCAATTTCGTCAACGACGGCTTCTTCGGAAATTTCCAAAACTTTGCCGTACAAATCTTTTTCCCCGATCCATGCCCGAATCGGTTTGATATTGTAAAGACCAATAGCGACATTTGTCTGCCCTTCTTTAAAGGCGCGGCCGTTTGTATCGGTAATGATGACACTGATCTTCTTTTTTGTTTTTTCTTCAATCGTTTTTCCGATTGCTGCGGCATGACTATCCGGCATTTCGGGAAGTTTTAAAAGGCGGCCGCCGCCGACATTGGAAGCGTCAATTCCGGCATTGATGCAAACGTGACC
>JGI994J12354_10004351_pt1 | contig 12776 bp, 13 predicted proteins | sample IntmicLarv3ML3BL_FD_12354 | JGI IMG/M metagenome (IMG submission 12354)
CCCGCCATAGCATACTGCCAGCGGCTCGTTGGGAATAGCTCATAATTCTCCATCCAATACGGTTCATCCGGCTTGGACTGCTTTTTCATCTCATACGCAACATCCAGCGAGTAGACCAGCGAACCCCTTGTTAGCGCATACATATTATTGGGACGCGCTTCGAGTTTCGCTTCCATCGGCAATGTGAGCGTAAACGACATTTCGCCGCTGAATTCACGCGCGATTTTGTAGTATCCGCCTATCCGCTCGCCATCTATACTGCAAGCGAAATCCTTTGCCCATGCGGGAATCCGCAGGAGGAGGGCGCAGTTTGTCGGTTTTTCGCATTTCAGCGTAAACGCGATTGTGTCGCCAAAGGGATAGTTTGTGTCTTGACGCAGGCTTATATGCGAGCCAAAGCGGTCGGTTTCAAGCGCAGACGGCGCATAGCCGTTAACGACAATGGCGTCGTCGCTGTATAAATAGAGCGATGCTGTATATTTGGGGAATCCTTGGTGCATATTCGCTGTGCAGCAGCCGAAGTTCGGCTCGACGCCGAATAGGTTCGTTTCGGGGCCGTTTGTGCTGAAATGCGGTTCGTTTTCATACACACAAAACGGCTGGTTTACCTGCTGAACATACTGGTGAAGCGTCATATCGGGCGAAATTGTGGCGGGGAATGCGTTGAAGGTTACCTTCTCGAGCAAATCAGCCCATGTGCTGTCGCCTGTTATCGCCGCGAGGTACTCAAACGAATACATCAGCTCCGCAACGGCGCATAGCTCTGTACCTTGAAACGGATTCAAACCGCTTAGGCATTCGTCGCCGCTGAAAACCCCTGTAACCATGCCGTGGTGCGTCATAAGCGTGTCATACGCCTTTTTCGCGAATTCGATATCGCTCGGGTTCTCCGAAAACAGTGCATATAACGCGTAGCCCTTGAGCATCATAGCGTTGTTTACAACATGGTTCATCTGGCTCCAATGACCATGCTCCTGCGGCTGCGCATACGGAAACTCGCCCGCAAACAGCTCCTTCCAGTCGAACCCTTGGGCGCGAAGCTTTACCGCAAGCTTCTTCAGCCAATCCTCGCCTGTTTGCTCATACACCCAATATATGGGGATGAGCGTTTCGAACCACCTCAGTGCGCCCCATTCACATAGCGTGCGTCCGTTGAACTGCCCATCTATATGCTTGTCTAAATACAGCAGAGCGCGGCGGCATACATCGAGTATGCGGTCGTCTCCGCTGGCTGTGTGGTATACATAAAGCGTTTTCAGCACTAGAATATAGCCCCACATATCGTAGTTTTCTCTGTCTACGTCGGGACATATCCAGCCGTCTGTCGCTTGGTTCGCGATGATTGCGTCTATATATTTCTTTGCGGTTGCCTTTAAGTTCTCGTCGTCTAGCTGCCACGCAAGGACGATAAAGCCGTCCAGCCAATACGGCACACGCTCCCAGCTGTCTGCCGTGCCGCCGATCCACGCGCTGTCGGCGATATCGGGCCAGAAGTTTGGCAGTGTGCCGCTAAGTCCGTTTGCCTGGGTTTGCAAGCGGGCTTTGAGCCATCCTTCGGGCTTGATTTCGGTGGGTTTGAAGAAGTTGTATTTCGGTTTGTTCATATTGAGGTACCTCCTGTGTAAAAACTTTAGTGAATAATGAAAAATGAATAGTGAAAAATGAAAAATACAAAAAGTGCCGTATAAATTGAGCGCTTATTATAAATTATTCATCATTCACTATTCATTCTTCGTTGCCATGTATTTATGGCGCTTTTTGGTGCGGCTAATGGGACTTGAACCCATACGTCATAGACACACGCCCCTCAAACGTGCCTGTCTGCCGATTCCAGCACAGCCGCATATATGTTTTACAATCACCGAATGAAATTATAGCAGTTTTTAAGCGGTTTGTCAAGCCTTGTATTTATTTTTTTTATGTGGTAAAATATTATGATGGTTTGCAAGGTATGAAGTTTGAATTTTTGTTGATATAGAGGCTCTCGTGGGCAGTTGACTCACAGCTCCAAAGGAGGATATATGGATATATTTTTAGAACAGATCATAAAGAAGAAAAAGGACTCCAGAGACCGTTTGCTTACGCTGCTTATGATCTTGTCCGCCGCTACTGTTACAGTTACGCTTCTGCTTATTAATATGAGCGGGATGGAGGGCTTGCAGCTTGTGCTTATAGGCGGTTCGTGGTATGGCGCGTATTTGCTTATACGCAGGCGGCGGCTGGAGTATGAGTATTGCTTCACCAACGGCGAGCTGGATATCGATGTTATACGTGCGCGCAGGAAGCGGTATCATGCCATCAGCGTTCGGGCGAAGGAGATTGCTATATGCGCGAATATTTTCGATGATGCGCATAAGGAGCGGTATCTGGACGCTTCGGGGATTAAGCGGCAGTATGATATGGCAAGCACGCCGGACAGCCGCAATGTGTATTTTGTCGACTTCCGCAGAAACGGCGAGCGGATGCGCCTGCTGTTTGAGCCGACACGAAAGATGCTTGCGGCGATGAAAAAGTATAATCCGGCGAACATTCATATACAAGAAGAGGCGCATTATGACTAAAGGTATAGGTGTTGATATAACCGAGATACCGCGTATCGCCGCGCTGATAGACAGCACGCGCTTCTTGGAGCGGTATTTTTCCGCAAAAGAACGGTCTATGTTTGCGGCAAAGAAGCATCCTGCGTCAAGCGTGGCGGCGAATTTTGCCGCCAAGGAGGCGTTTTCCAAGGCGCTTGGTACGGGCGTGCGTGGCTTTAACCTTTGCGATGTGGAGGTTCTGCGCGGCGAGCTGGGCATGCCGTATATTGTGTTGCACAATGGGGCAAAAGCGATTGCAGACAGCATGGGTATCACGCGTATCTCGGTATCGCTTTCACATACAGACGACAGCGCTATCGCCTTTGTTGTGGCAGAATAGGCTGGATTTGGGGATAAATTGCGGAATTATATATAGAAAGGTTTGGGTGTATTATGAAAATTGCGACGGCGTTTCAGATGCGAAATATCGACTCCGAGGCTATAAAACAGTATGGCATACCGGGCATTGTGCTTATGGAGAATGCCGCTATCCGCGCCGTCGAGCGCATACTTCGCGATTTCCCGAACGGAGATTGCGTTGTGGTATGCGGCAGGGGCAACAATGGGGGAGATGGCTTTGCGATAGCGCGGCATCTGCGTAACGCGGGACTAGAGGTGTGTATTGCGTTTTTCGACGACGCAGACAGGTTTACCGCAGCAGCAGAGGTCAACTACGGTATCGCTGTTAAGATGAATATCCCGATTATAACTGATATTGCGGCGTTTGGCGAACATACAAAACAGTGTGATTTTATTGTTGACGCGCTGTATGGCGTTGGATTTCGCGGCGCGGCAGCGGGCGACGATTTGCGCGTTATAGAGCTGATAAACCGTTCGGATGCGCGTGTGTATGCGGTGGATATCCCGAGCGGTATCAACGCGGATATTGGAATTATGGAGGGTGAGGCTGTGCGTGCCGACGTTTGTATCACGTTTACGGCGTATAAGCCCGCACATTGGCTTTTCCCCGCGGCGGACTACTGCGGTGAGGTTGCGGTTTGCGATATCGGCATCCCGCACGAAATTGTGGTGCGGCAAGATATCGTGTTGCAGACTGTGGAAAAAAAGCATGTAGCCGCGCTTATACCAAAGCGTAGCAGAAACTCGCATAAGGGCGTGTATGGCAAGGTTTTTGTTGTGGCAGGAAGTATTGGCATGAGCGGTGCGGCGTATCTTGCGGCAACAGCGGCAGCACGCAGCGGCGCGGGGCTTGTTACAGTAGCTGTTCCGGCGGAGATTGGCGCGATTGTTGAGGCGAAAACAACAGAGGTGATGAGTTTGCCCATGCGTGACAGGCATGGTGTGCTTGTGCCGGAAACGGCGCAGGAGATTGTGCGCAAGGCGAATGCGGCGAATGTGTTGTTGTATGGACCGGGGCTTTCGCTTTCAGAGAATATACTTACAATACTGAGCGAGGTGCTTGCAGGTTGCAACGTGCCTGTGATTATCGACGCAGACGGTATCAACGCGCTTTCGGGCGATATTTCTATACTCAAGCGCTGCAAGGCGCCTGTTGTGATAACGCCGCATTCCGCCGAGATGGCGAGGCTTTGCGGGGTGAGCGTAAACCAGATTGAGCAGAAGCGGGTTGAATATGCATCCGAATTTGCGCGGGAACACAACATTACGGTTGTGCTGAAAGGCGCATATACGCTGATTGCAACGCCGAGCGAGGTGTATATCAATACCGGCGGCAATGCCGGGATGGCAACGGGCGGAAGCGGGGATGTGCTTTCGGGTGTGATAGCCGCGCTGATAGCGGGCGGGCTTTCGTGCGACGATGCGGCGGTTTGCGGAGTGCATATCCACAGTTCGGCGGGCGATATTGCCGCCGACGAGCTGGGGATGCCGTTTATGCTCGCGAGCGATATTATGGACAGGATTGGCAGAGTATTTCGCATTATGTGTGAAGACATGTGATGTGAAATACATGAATTCTCTGCGAAAAAATTAAGTGGGTTAAAAAGTGGGTTGTTCTAAAAATAGAAATCGCCGCAATTCTATGTGGAATTACGGCGATTTTTTGTCTACTGTAACATATTTTAATGCAATTTAACGGCAAGTCAAATACAGCAACTATAATTTTTTTGCGAGGTTTACTTTTCTTTTGCGTGAGTACACTTTTCAACAATAGCGTAGAAAATATTTAATTAGTGGAGATCGGGAAATGTTTTATGCATCCAGTATGTCGAAATGATTTCAGCATATTGTTTTGATTTTTTGTTTTCACCAACGTTCATATGACCGCCATTAATAACATAATTATCTGTTTTCTCAGCAATCATATGAGATGGAAATTTATATCTATTGTTTGGAGTTTTATAATTATCAAGATATAGTCTGGCTGAAGCAAACTATTCTGATTTTCTAGCAGAATTGAAATGCGATAATATATAACAGGTGAAAAGCAGACTGTTAAAATCACTATTGGTAAACAGTATATCTTTAAAATTAATCAAATGCATTTTGAATATAATCGCTTTAACACTATATGAACCTCCCGTAGCATAAAAATAACCGTATCTTCTGCTAATACTCATATATCTTTCGTCAAATATCCATTCGGCTATTGTTTCAATCTTATCTTTTAATTCAGTATCAATTTCCTTATAAATACTTGCAAAAAGAATAAAATCATGCATTGTAGGTAATGCAATATTTCCATCTGCATACAATTCAGGATTGATTAAGTATGGCTGCCACTCTTTCTTTACTCCTTTGTATTTTGACCCATCGACGCCATTCTCTCTCGTTAAGATGTATTTTATAGGAGTGTCAGCATTGTCTAATAGCCAGTGACGATTCATTCAATTCATCTCATTTCCAAAATATAATCTATAAAAATTCAAAATAGTGCAATATAAAATGAACTTTCTTCACTCATATTATATCATATCTTATAACAAAATCAATCTTTATAACAAAAAACGCCCTTATCAGAGCGTTTTCTTCTTTTGTCGACATTGTTCGACAAAAGATTTGGTGGAGGCGGGGGGAGTCGAACCCCCGTCCGAAAACATATCCATACCGACATCTCCGGGTGCAGTCTGTGTTCTCAAAGGACCGAAACGGTCCTTTTCTTCCCTCTGCCGCGAGTCCGCAGACAAACTCACGGTTTCAGTAGCTTCATTAGTCATGCATAGCGCAAAGCTTAACTATGTCACGTTCACTGCTAGATGACGCCCTTATCTAAGCCGCAGTACTCTTAGTAAAGACGACGCGGACTAGGCCGCGTAAGCTAATTTATTATTGTTAGCGTTTAAAATTAAGTTGGAGTTTTTTAAGCGGCACCCCACCGCTACCCGCTTTCGATACTTCAACATCCCCGTCGAAACCATTACGCCCCCGTGTAGTAAATAGTTAAGAGTAAACAGTAAATAGTTTAATACTTGCTGCGTTCTCTTAGCGCTCTGTCGATATCACGTTTTGCGTCTTTCTTTGCGGCATCGTCGCGTTTGTCGTATAGCTTTTTACCTCTTACTACAGCCAGCTCGACCTTGACAAGCGACCGCTTCAGATACACCGACAGCGGCACGAGCGAAAACCCAAGCTGCGCAGTAACGCCTATAAGCTTGCGTATCTCCGACCTATGCAGCAACAGTCTGCGCTCTCTGAGTGGGTCTTTGTTAAATATATTCCCCTTCTCATACGGGCTGATATGCATCCCGCGCACGTAAACTTCTCCGGCTTTGGTGATAGAAGCATACGAATCCTTGAGATTGAGCATTCCTTGACGCAGAGATTTAACCTCTGTGCCGAAAAGCTCTATTCCTGCCTCATATGTGTCTTCTATAAAATAGTCATGCCGCGCCTTTTTGTTCTGCGCCAGCAGTTTGGTGCCTTTTTTATCCATAGCTGTTGTCCAATCCTTTTCGTACGCTTAGTAGGTAACCATTGTATCACAACGAAGCGCAAAATACAATAGGCATAATACATATGTAATTAAATGGTAACATACTCGTGCTCTGATTACTACTTTTACAACAACGCTGCATTGTTGGCAAAGCGCCGGTCGCTGTTGAGATACCGCATCAAAACATAAAAAAACACGTAATATCAAAAATATTACGCATTTTAATTAACAAAAAAACGAGTATTCCTGTAAGCCGGGTTCTGTGTTAGACGGTTATCTATCTATGCCGTACGTTACCATACGCCTCTAGCCACCTACATGAAGCATCGTCGGGCAGACTTAACAGCTTCGAATGTGCAAGCAAGCTTGCGCAAACATGTGTGGTGTTGCTTCGAGTGGGGTTTACATGGCCGATTAGTCGCCTAATCGCCGGTGAGCTCTTACCTCGCCTTTCCATCCTTACCAAACATTAGTATGGCGGTTTATTTCTGTTGCACTATCCCTAGAGTCGCCTCCGCCGGACGTTATCCGGCACCCTTGCCCTGTGAAGCCCGGACTTTCCTCGAACAAGCCCTCGCGGGTTCTTGCTCGCAACCGTCTGGCATACTCGCAAGTATAAGTATAACACAATATCGCATATCAGTCAATGCCGTTGGTTATTTTTGATTACAGCCACATCAGTTGCAATCCGGTTTAGGTGCCTTGACCGTATTTTTTTATATAATCGTTTACGCAGTCGTCCAATTCTATGCTCGCTGCATATATATCTTCTCTGCTCGCGTCGCTGTCCATCAGTTTGTCCAGTTTTGCCCTAAGCTCAGTGAGCCGCTTTTTTAGGTTCGCATCGTCGCACATTGTTGGCACCGCCTTCCGTTATAGGGCGTTTAGTCGAACGAAGTAGAAATTCGCTTGTGATTACATTTTACACCATTATAGTAAGTTTTGTCAAGTAAATCCTATAAAATGGAGATGTGTAACATAGAAAGCTACTCTGTCTCGCTATTTTCAGGCAACGCTTCGCCTGCACATCCACATGGCTTTTTACGCAAACGCAAACGCATCCATATCAACGCACCTGCCGCGCATACCACAATCGCAATTGCCGTCGCAAATGATAACGGCATGTTGAATATTTTCAGCACAAACTCGTTGTAGCGCAACATTTCCATCCATGCGCGCCCCAAGCTGTACCAGAGTATGTATGTAATAAATACTTCGCCGTTATGCTTTTTGTGCTTCTCGAATGCAAGTATGCCAATCAATCCAATTATCATCCAAACCTGCTCATACAGGAACAGCGGATGCACACCTTGCTCGGGAAGCATGGTTATGTCAAAAGGATTCGAAGACTTCAAATACATTCTCCACGGCAGAGTTGTGATACGCCCATAAACCTCGGCATTCATAAAATTGCCCAATCGCCCTATAATCTGCCCAACCATCAAGCATGGCGCCGCCATATCAAACACCTTACCCATAGGCAGTTTTTTGATTTTGGAATATACCAAGCCCACAAGCGATGCGCCGATAACAGCGCCGTATATAGACAATCCGCCGTCCCATATCGCAATAACGCCCATAAAGCTGCTATAGCTCGACAAATCGCCGAGAACATAGTATAGCCGCGCGCATACAATCGCCGTCGGTAAGCCCCACAGTACTAAATCGTATACAACATCCTGATTGATATCCATCCTTTTCGCTCGGCGCGAACCCAAAAGCACCGCGCATACAAAACCGATTGCGATGATGATGCCATACCAATACACGCCTTTGCCTATGTGTATAGCGATAGGGTCCAGCTCAAACGAACCTATATTCAGACCGGGAAAACCTACTTTTGTCATAATGACCTCCTTATTAAATGCGGTTTGGTTTGCGGATGTTTCCTAATTCTATAGGTGTTGCCTATTCTGTAGGCAATGCCTATAGAATAGGCATTACTACCGACAGCACGGCATTCTTCTCGCAAAAATGGCTTGCCATCCTTGCGCGTATATCGTCTATTGTAATGCTGTCATACGCCTTTTTATAGTCGAGATAATCCACACCGTTAAACTGCGCGCCCACAAACTCGCGCACGATATTATCTGTGGAGTTAAAACTGCGCACATATTCGCCCCATATTACCTTTTTTGCACGATTATACGCCTGTTCGCTAATCTGTATGCCGTTAAGTGCGGCGATAATGGTGTCAAATACCTTCTTAGATTCCTTTGATTCGCCCTCTATGCCGGAAAACGCATACTGGACATCGCAGCTAAACTCCGCGCCGAAGGATTCGTTGATAAGTCCCTGCTCATACAGTTTTTTATACAGCGGCGCACTTTTGCCAAACAGCAGCTCAATCAGTATCTTTGTGGCAATCTCTTTTTTGAGCAAATTTATGCCGGATACAGCCATATCTGTGTCTTTAAAGCCAATCATAAACAGTGGTATCGCCACACTCAGGCGTTGTTCGATATATTGCTCCGCTATTGCGTTCGGTTCATCCGGATATATGCGTTTGATATCGCCTGCAAGCGGCGGGATATCTTTCAAACTGCGCTCCGCACATGCGTACACCGCCGCCGGGTCGATATTACCGGATACAAACAGCGTCATATTGGACGGATGGTAGAAGGTGTTGTATGCGTTATACAGCACGGTGTCGTCGATTTCAGCAATGGTCTCAACCGTGCCGGCGATGTCTTGTTTCACGTAACAGTTGTTATAAAGCCCGCCAAGCATATTGAAAAATACGCGCCAGTTCGGGTTGTCGTCATACATACGTATTTCCTGCCCGATTATGCCTTGCTCTTTTGCAATGCTGTCGGGCGTGAAATATGGGTTTTGTACAAATTTTATAAGTATCTCTAAATTTTCGAGTACGTTTTCGGTAGCCGAAAAGTAGTATGCTGTCATATTAAAGCTGGTAAACGCGTTGGCGCTTGCGCCCAAAACGGCGAATTTGTCGAAAACATTTCCGTCTTGCTCGTCGAACAGTTTATGCTCCAAAAAATGGGCTGTGCCGTCGGGGATGGTAATGATGTTGTCGCTCCCCATAAGCCCGAAGGTGCTGTCTATACTGCCGTAGCGTGTGGCAAACATAGCGGTGCATTTGCTGTAGCCCGGTTTGGGGTTAACGCATATTTTCAGCCCGGTGGGGTGGGTGATGGTATATATTTTCTCGCCCAGAGCGGTATCGTTGATTATATCGAAATTCATAAGTATTGTCCTTTCGCGCAGATAGTATTGCCTACCGCAAAAAATATATAGTGTCCGGTGTGATACATTGCGCCGCCGCGACAGCTTGTTCAAGCGTGGTGTTGGCAATCTTGCGGCAAAACGCGTCGATGTCACCTGCATCTGCTGCGCTGTGGATAACACTGCTCAAACAAAAATCTATCATAGCGTATTGGCTGTCTTTATACGACTGCGCGGTGTTTATAAGAAATGCCTTAGAGGCGGTATATTCGTAGTCGGAAACATCGCCCGATTTGAGGTTTTCCAGCTGGAGTAAGGTCTCGTCGAGCGCTTTTTGATAATTGCCCTCTTCAATACCCATCGCAATCAGCATCGTACCCTTGAGCTTGTCGAGCCGACTGAGCGCATAGTATGCAAGGCTGAGCTTTTCGCGCACGTTGTTAAAGAGCTTGGAATGTGCGCCGCTGCCGAGGATCGAGTTTGCGACTTGCAGATGGTAGTATTCGGCGCTGTTTGGGTCGGTATTTGTGCGCAGCCCCAGCGACAATTTCGCCTGGTTCGAGTCGAAGGTGTCGGTAACAAGCTGCATATCCGCCCGTGCGGGCGCAAACTGCGAGGTAGGATATTCCGCCGCGACGGTATCGATGCCGCAAAATGCCGCTTCAATCTGTTTTTGCAGTGCGTCTATGTCCGCGTCGCCGCACACGAAGATATCTATACGGCTGGTTTTCAGCATATCAGTATAATATTTGCAGAGATTTTTCGGTGTGATATCCGCCAGCGATGCCTTGCTGCCGTATTCGTGGATACCGTACGCTTCGGCTTTACACATCTCTTCATAGCACCGCCACATCGCGTAGCTCTGCTTGTCGTTTTGCAATGCGTCTATCATATCGGCGAGATTCTGCTTCTCGCCCTCAACGTATTCGCTGTTGAACGCGCCGTCTTCCACAGCCGGACACAGCGCCATCTTCAGCATTAAATCCGCTAAGTCGGGCAGTATTTTCGAGCTGTCGGGCGTGTATTTGTCGGCTATCGACTGCGCTTCGAAGCAGAGTATCTGGTCTTCACCCTTTTTGCCGATACGCGTATTAAGCGATGCGCCATACAGCTCCTGCAGGCGTATCTCGATATCGGAAAAGGTGGGGTATCCTGCACAGCCGCGTTTCAGCACCATAGGAATGAGTGCGTTTTTAGCCGCATCTTCAGCATTCAGCGGGCGATGAATATACATACACAGCGTCGTTGTCTTAAATTTGTTGTCTGCTATATAGCGCAATGTTATATTATCTTTAATTGTAATTTCTTGCAAATCTAATCACCGCTTTCATCGTGATTCTACCATATTATATACAATAAATATTGTATATCAAATTAGGCCGACTGTCAATACAGGATTGTTCGGTTGTTTCGAAAATTAAAAATTGCAATCAGCATAAAAAGCTATCTGCTTCGGCAAGTGTAATGCCTTCGTGAAACGCCATATTCATACCGCCCGCCAGTATCCTCGACATCCGATCCATCACCGAATCGACCTCTTTTGTTGTTACAGTGAGGTCGCCGATATAGGGCGAGAGTATATTTTGTATAAGCGAAAATTTGCCGGATTCGTCTAAATCGCCAAACAAATCATGTGCATTTGCACGGTTTTGTATAGCATCCAGCACAAGGTCGATCGTGTCGTTTGCAATGGTGAGCGCGTCTACAACTGTTGGCACGCCTATCGCGATGGTTGGAACGCCCAAGGTTTCCTTGTTGAGCCCCTGCCGCCTGTTGCCCACGCCGGAGCCGGGGCTTATGCCTGTGTCTGACAGCTGGATGGTGGTGTTGATACGGTCGATACGCCGCGCCGCCAGAGCGTCTACAGCAACGACCAAGTCCGGCTTCACGCGTTCCACAACACCTTTCACAATCTCGCTTGTTTCGATACCTGTTATACCCAATACACCCGGCGCGAGCGCGCATACGGGGCGTATACATTCGTCGAGCTGGTCGGGAATATGCTCTATAAGGTGGCGTGTGGTCATAAGCTTATCCACGGTTTTGGGGCCCAGTGAATCCGCTGTTATATAGCGGTTGCCCAAGCCTATGACCAATGCGGTTGTACATTTGGGCAAATGCATAAGCGCCGCCAGTTCCTTGCTCAAGAGGTTGCATGTGGCTTCGTAGCGTTCGTGGTATTCGCTGTGAAGTCTGGGTATTTCTATGGTGATATAGCTGCCGCAAGGCTTGCCCATTGCCGTCTCGCCTTCTTTAGAGAGTATCTTAACGCGGGTTATCAGCGCTTCGTCGGAGTCGTATTCTTCCACCTGTACGCCGGGAACCTCGCTTTTTTCGTCGATATTTTTGCGGTATATCTCGCGCGATTCGAGCGCAAGGTCGGTTCTGCAAGTTGCCATATCCATATTCCTTTCGGTGTGCCGTAATGGACTTATATAAGAAAAGTTAAAGTCGCATTTATGGTTTGCGCAACAGCAGTAATTTATACAAAGATTCGTATTATACGAAAAATTTGAAAAAATATTACAACCAAATGGACGGGCAGGAGGTTTGATGGTGCATAGAAAAGCCTTATGTGCGGTTATGCTTTTGGGGCAGCACCAAAAAAATCGACATCGGAAAAACACCCGACATCGACTTTGAAAAAAGCATCGCTGCTCGCCCAAACCGAATGCATACAAAGCAGTGCTTGCTTCAGCGACTAATTCTCAAAATATTAAAAGCCAACCTTGAAAACACAGGAGGGCTGTGATATAATGAGAAGGTCGCTGTGGTAGCTATGCTATGCGTGCGCTAGGGTTGCGTCCCTACCATGCGCCGGAACGGGTGCGACCGTATCCGGCCATGGCGATTATTTATTTGGTTGTATTTGGCGGCAGAATCATGCTTTTCGGACAGACCTTGCCGCTAGTGACATTATAGCATATGCGGTTTGTGTTGTAAAGAATTTTTACAAAGGTTCCGATACTGTTACATCCTAAAAAAATGGATTGCGAAGCGGACTTTTCGAAATGGCATATGCAGTCGGAAATCTCTACAAAATCGCACTCAGAACATCTTGAATACGCGCGTCCCAATACGCCCATGTGTGACCGCCTTCGCTCTCACCGTAGGTGAAATCAAACTCCAGCGGAGCAACTGCGTCGCGGAAGATGATA
>JGI994J12354_10004352_pt1 | contig 12772 bp, 16 predicted proteins | sample IntmicLarv3ML3BL_FD_12354 | JGI IMG/M metagenome (IMG submission 12354)
TACTCCTTCATTAATCAGGCTATCGCGGGCTCGTGGTCTAGGGGTTATGACGTCGCCCTTACAAGGCGGAGGTCGCCGGTTCAAATCCGGCCGGGCCCACCATATCTATTATTTGTAAATCCAACGATGTGTTCTTTCTGAGAAATTTCACAGTAAGGTATTAATATCAAGGACCTCTATATGATGGATGATACTTCCAACCATGGTTGATCAAAACCGGATCATTTGTCAAAATTATTCTTCCTCCGATGAATGATCCGGAACACCTCCAAAAGATTTTTTCTTGTTATTTGTGCAAAAATTACGATCGGTGATTTAAAATCTACACCCGAACAGATTATTAGTATGGTGGGCCCGGCCGGATTTGAACCGGCGACCTCCGCCGTGTGAAGGCGACGTCATAACCCCTAGACCACAGGCCCCTTTCAGCAGTCCATTATTATTACCATATATAATATTGATGCGTTGCCATTGGCTTCACACATTCTCCGAGTGAAAAGATTAACATATCCTCCATCCATCCATGTTCATGGCCAATGCAACAGTTGGGATCGGAAAAGAGCAATATGACGATGAGATGTTCGAAAAGGCATTTCAGGCTGTTCTGCAGATGAACAAGAAAGATTATCCCAGCTACATCGGAGGTATGAAGATCGCATCAGGAAACGTTTTCGCGGTCGACAGTCCCGTTGACAAAAGTATACGGTTCGGTCTGTTCCAAGATCCGGAGAACGGAATAGAGGAGAGAGCGATAGAGTCTTCCCAGGAAGCATTTTCCGAATGGAGTAAAACGGAGAGTTCAAAACGGGCGGAATATTTTGAAAAAGCATTGGAAGCCATCAAAGCTCAAAGATACAGACTGGCTGCGATAGTTCTGCTGAGTTCGGGTATGACGCGCAAGGAATCTGTCGCAGAGGTTGACAGACTCATAGTTGTAATGGAATCCGAATGCAGGAATGTCAAGACCCTGAAAGGTAAGCCTTTTGGGATCTGGGCAATCATTTCTTCTCACAATTCGCCTTTGGCATCCCCGATGGGATTGGCATCCGCAGCGATGTTGGCTGGGAATACGGTCGTGGTTGCTCCTTCCAGATACTGTCCGGTCCCGGTATATGCGATATACGAGATTCTTGAGAAAGTAGGTCTTCCTCCGGGAGTTTTCAATTTGATCGCCGACAGAAAGGACAGTATGTCCGAGAATCTGGCTAATGATGAACGTGTGGCGGGTGTAGCAGTTTCCGGATCAGGCAAGAAGGTCGAGGAAATGATATTCCTGCAGATCGATGATGAGTTGGCATTCATCAATGAATTGAAAGGCATGAATCCGATCATCGTGCACAAACCGATAGACAATGAACGCGCCGTGCGCGATGTGATATCTTCGGCATTTTCATACAGCGGTCAGAGGTTATATTCCACATCAAAGCTGATCATCACAGAAGAGAGCAGACAAAAATTCCTGGATGTTCTGATCGAACACCTTATGAGCATCAAGGTCGGGGACCCGGCGGAAAACGATGTTTTCATGGGACCGATCATTTCCGAGGAAAGTCTGAAAAGTTTCAACAAGACCATGGATGAGGTGAAAGAGAACCTTTTGTTCGGAGGAAAGAAGGTCATGGACGACTTCACTCAGAACGGATGTTATGTGCTTCCGGCGGTATTCATGGGATTGAAAGACGAAAACCCACTGACATACATGGACAGAGGATTACCATTATTGTTCATCAAAGTGGTTCTTAACATCGAAGATGCGATCGAAGAAGTGGCAAACACCGAATGCGGACTGTCCGCAGGTATATTCACAAAGGATCAGAGAGCGATAAGTGCGTTCAGAGAGAATGCAACAGCGCCGATACTCTTCGTCAATGAGAGCAGCGCAACGATCCCTCCGGCATTGTCAGCCAAGGTCGAGAATTTTGTGAAATGATCAGGTACCTCTGATCCTTACATGTTTCACATGTTCTTTCGCGGTATTCGCCATTCTTACCAATACCGGGACAGGGTAAGGTTCCATCGTGTTATACCTGGGGTCCGGTGAGGCTGCGGGGTCGAATTGCTGAATAATGAGGCTGTCCTTTTCGGAAAGGCTTTTCATTATTCTGAGAAAAGAATCATGATTAATAATGCCTGGCACAATCGTTACTTTGATCTCGTACTTGATGTCGGAAGCATACAGGATCCCAAGGGTTCTTTTCACGGATTCTACATCAATGTTTTCGAGAGCGGCCTTGGCGTATTCCGCGGGGTCCAGAGGGGCCAGGATGATCAGGCAGACCTTATCGATGAGTTTGGCCCCGATCAGATCGTCCAATACGTCGGGGTGGGTGCCGTTGGTATCAACCTTGATCTTGATCTTCAACGCTTTCAGCATCTTTAACAATTTGAACAGGTCGGGGTCTCCGGTGGGTTCACTGCCGGATATCACAACGGCTTCCAGAAAATCTCGGTTATTTTTGATGTAGAGCAGGATATTATCAAGATCGATATCGTCATCCGAACATGGCAGATTCGGGTCTGAAAGAACGATCATACAGGAGTTCTTCCCTTCCCAATCCTGCAAAGTGGTCTTGACGAATTTTTGTATCTTCATGTGCCGAATTCAATTGAGTCTTTCTATATCCATGATCTCGAATATCCCGTTCTGTTTACTGAGCCAGTCCGAAAGTTTTTGTTTGAGATCCTCAAGCGAGAGTTGACAGTATTTCATGTCTGCCACAACTTCTAAGGACATTGCCTGATACGAGATCCTTATCTTGGAGAATACGGAGATCAGGTTGATGTTCTCCCTCGCAAGGGGTTCCAAGGCTGCGTTGATCGTACGGGGGCAGTCGGGTATGCTCATGTTGATCCTTATCAACTGTGTGTCGGGTTTGAAGAACACGACCGACACAAGCCAAGATGCCGGGTCCACGGTGAGCATGACCTCTGTGTTGTTGACATCGGTCAGGATGTCCCCGTATTCCACGCTGAGATCGAAGGATCCGGCGTTGAATGTGGTGGGTGCACCATGCCGCAATTCTTCCTTTACCTGACCTTCGGAATCCTTTCGGAAGATCCTTCCGATGTTCGCAGGCTTGATACTGATGTATTTAATGGACGAAATGGACGGATCGTTCTCTGCTTTGAGTTTAGCGAAGCGTTCTTTGATGATCTCCCCTTCCCCTGCGAAATTCAGTTCGCACATGATGTTCCAGATTATCGTGGTATCCGATATTCCGTTAAGGGATACCGAGTTGAGGATATTCACTCCTTGGTCGCCGAGGAACTTCGCCGATTGAACAGTGGATCCCGGAACATCCTCCATGTAAACGTTGATGTGCGTCAGAGCCCTGAAATTCTCTTGAGGATACATCGAAAGGAGAAGTTCATACCGTTTTGGACCTTTTTCCGGATATTTGAAGAGGGAACTGTAGATATAGCCCCCTTCGACCAGGCCCATGATATCGGTAAGCCAATTATCGATCTTGATCTTGTTATCCTTGATTTTTGTGAACTCCCAGTTCTTCATCGAAGATCCTCTCTTTTGCGGTTAACTGCATCGAGTCATATATCCTTTCGGTTCTCATTCTTCAAAGATACCGTCGGACGGGCCCATGTTCCTCTGTCGTCGATCTGTTTCAGATCTGCGACTATGTTGTAAATGCTGCAGGACATCTCTCTGGAATCGGCGAGTTCTTTCAGTTTTTCCGAGGTCTCATTCCCTCTGTCCTCCAGACCCGACATTGTCAGTGCATTCTCGATCAGCTTTGTCGCTTCGATCAATTTCGAACGGGCTTTCCTCAATTGTCTGAGTCTGATCTCATCATCCGTGATCGATCCGGATGCTCTGGAGAATACGTACCGTCCGGGAGACATGACCTTTCCTCCGATCGTATATGGGCATACGCTGCATTTTCTCTTTATCTCGACGACATCTCCTTCAAGGGATCTGTTCATCACGGAGTCCATGGCGTTTTTGCAGACAGGACAATAAGCGGGCAGATCCACAGAATCGGAATTACGGTATTCGATAGAGAGTTTTACCAGGCCTCTCTCAATGCTGACCCGCCTTACGCGTTCCGCACTGACCCTGTAATCCTCCCCGTCTTTTTTCAGTTCTTTTCTTACAAGTTTAGTGAATTCGGATTGAGAACGTATTTGCTGATTCCTTTTCATCACAGCGGACACGATTTCAGACAAACGATCATCTGTGGGTATCCTGTTAGACATTGATCGAGTTAAGTTGTTTTCAGGTATTAAGATTTAGCATTACGAGTTCTGTTTGAGTCGTTTTTAACAGGTTATCAAAACAGAATCAACAGCACAAGGGTTTAAAACAGAAGTAATAATTGTGGGAAGTACGCGAGGGTAGTCAAGTCGGCCAACGACGCAGGACTTAAGATTCTGTCCTTAGTGGTTCAAGGGTTCGAATCCCTTCCCTCGCACTCACAGTCATCATTTCTTCGTAATCCGCCAGTATGCCGAATAATTGTATCATTTTATGATATCGCTTACGTATTGGATGCCCTTTTCATTGGCCTTTAGTAGCCATTTTACATGTGTGGAGTGTCGAGTCAGGTTATTAACGCAGACTCCTTCCAATATAATATCGTCCCGGACTCCGTTCATATCGCTGTCTTCCTGATAGCCAATAATTTCTAAACCCTCATGTAATTTTACAGGGTTGCCGTAATAATCGTTTTTAATATCTTGTTGCGAAAGCATTACTGTTCTGTTGTCCAGAAGTTCGTTAAAATCAACATACAGGAATGGTTTGCTGGTTTTTGTTATTATCAAGTCGATAGTGTAGTTCATCATTGATCACCAGTTCTCGTTAGTGTATGGATCCAAGGTGTCGAGAAAGGACATCCATATTTGTCCTTGAATTCGTAAATTTGTAAAGGAAAATATGTCACGCTTTCTTTGTCTTCGATATCAAAGTAAAGGATTTGTTTTTCTGGACCATTTCCTTTAATCATTTGGTAACTTTCCAGATTCTGTATACGTTGATGCGGTCATCTGGATAAAAACTTTATTGTAATCAGATTTACGGATTAATCTTCATAAGAACATATTAATGCTGACCAGGTCAATATCAGTCCGAGGAATAAAATGGGGCTTGGTTTGACCGTATGGTATCCTGTTGGAAAAGGAAAGGGAACAGATAAGAAATCCTATGAGAATTATTTCAGAAAAATTGCATCTATTGTTCCCGACTGGGAGACCGAGAGCTATTTTGATGAGAATGGGTTCTGTGTGAAGATCGTGCCGTTCGAAGAGGATGTGTACGGCAGCTGGGAAGACGGCATGCTATGTATTTCGGCAAAGACCAGCAGCGCCGGCCCCGGATATCATGCATATTTGGTTAAATTGCTTGATAGAATGGGGATCGATCCTCTCGAAGTGGAGGACGAGACCGAATATTACGAACATCGTGATTTCGAGAGGCTGCAAAGCAGCATGATGGGATGGCTGAAAGCACTCAGCAAGAAGATAATTGAAATGGCGGGAGAGAACTATTCGATCCTTTCGATCAATATGCCGCTGGATACAGTGCCTGCAGAAAACGGTCGGTTCGCCTGTTGCCCCCTAGGTTACATTGAAAAAGAGTTCTTTGAAAGAGCGAAAAGAGACGAAGTATCCGGTCAGGAGTTCTTCGTCTGGTGGAATGAACAACAGGATGCAAAATTCTACAAGAACTGCGCCATGAGTCTTATGTGGTGCGATATCAATTGGCTTGTTCCCGAAACAGAAGTTGAGCAAAGAGCGATCCGTGCAGTATTATCTTGTTTGGAAAAGGCATATTCAATGGATAGCAAACAAGATTATCCTACTGCGGAATGGATGGAACTGGCACAGTTGTCGGAAGATCAAAAATCGATAAAAAAATTGAAAACAATTTTTGGTGAAGGCGGAACTCCATTAGTGGGATATCTTCGAAAGAATATCAACAGCAGCATTAATGGATGGAGAATCGAACATAGCGGTATGATGCATTACGAACTCGATGATAACGGCACCAAGGTATGGTGGGATGATGACATGACCATACGCGCATCGACCATCACCGTAAAGTTCAATGAAGATGTGGAAAACAAAAGCGAATCACTTCTGAAGTCCGTACTTGAAGGTGAAACGGGTTATGAACGATTCAGTCCGCGGAACAAAGAGACTCCGGCGGCGATACAGCATGCACAGATAGAAGAAGACGGCGAACTGTTATGGCAAACACGTTTATTTGCCACATCGGAAAATGTTCTTATGATAATCTCCATCTATTATCCAGAAAACGCTTTTCGTGAAAAGGCGATCGAGATATGTTCTTCTGTAGTGGCGCCATGATACGAAACCATAATCGGAAACGAAAGGAAAAATATGTACGGATAGATAGGACCTCAAAACAATTATAATGTTTTCTTGCGTTGCATCGTACGATAGTATGACGGAAGCAAAGTTCAAAGTACAACTATTGGAAGCAACAGCATCACTCATAATCGCAGCGTTCGGTCTAGTCGCCGCACTTGCATGGAACGGGGCGATCACAGCGATTGTAAAGGAAGTATTCGGAAGCACCGACGACATCATAGGGATGACGGTCTATGCGTTGATCGTGACTGTTATCGCAGTCACGGCGACAATAATCATCACCCGATCAGTAAAGAGAGCAAAAATGGCTGCAGGCGAAGAGTAATTCTCTCGCTTCACATTACAATTTATTTTATCCAGCAGAAAAATAATAATTTCTGCTGGAATTCACTTTTCATGAGATGTGTGATTTATTCTTTCATAGTTCATCTGGATCTTTTCTTGAATCGATTATCCACATAACTCAAAAGATCTGTGCCGGTCAATTCTATACTCGAAGGGCCGGAACGCACAAAGAATGTTTCTTGTTTTCCTTCTTTCAGGAATACGGGATCATTACTCTTCCTGCACACGACCCTCATGATCCCTTTTCCCTCATAGTCCGAGAGCTTGAATGAGATGTACGGTATGAACTCGTTCCCTATCTGACTGGCTATAAGGTTTGTCATATGAAGATTCAGTTTGTCGCGATTGTCAAAACTGCCCTCATCAATGCCGGACACTCCGCCGTCGTCCGATATGCCTATCAGAAGCGTCCCGCCTCTGCTGTTCAAAAATGCCACCAGTGTTTTTAGGACAGCCTTTTCCATTCTGGGATCCTTTTCGCCGGTCTGCAGGTTGGTCCTGAGGGTGGATTTGTATTCGGTCCTCTCGCTTTCTCCGCCCTTCAATGCCTTTTCGATCTCTATTCTTTCGTATTCCTCTGCACTGATGGTTCCGGAGCGGGTCTCCAAAAACTGATTCACGGTATTTTGGAATATTCCCGTGTGTTTACTGAAATAGAACAAGAAGGAGACCAAGACGGTCACGGCAGTGATGACGAAAAGCTGTCCCATTATCTCGCCGGTGGTCAGGGGCTCATCATTGGCGATGATGCACAGGACATATTGTATCATCAGGATTATGGTAAAAAACGATAGGGCCAAAGCGAAAGAGACGAAAGGTACCAGAGTAGGTTTTTCATCGCTTACTCCCGGCATGGTCCTGAGTAACGAATATGTCATGATGATCCCTGAAAGGCCCATCACGATACCTAGAAGAACATCTGCGATCAGATCGATCAGGAAATCTGATTCTATCCCCCTTTCAAGAAGTATCAGTACCATCAGCCCGACGGTCAAAAAGATCATTAAAGGTGGTATGTGCACAACAGTCCTTTCCACGAACAGTGCGTCTGTAAGGATGATTATCACCGGAACGGCGATAATGATATCCTTATAATTGCCGACAGCGACTCCCGCAATGAACATAATCACGGAAATAACAAGCATTACGGCATAGCTCACATACAAAAATTTACTGGTATATTTTTCCGTTAAGATGTTTGCCGTAGTGTGTGGGTCACTGTCCCTGCGCATTGCAATAATATGGGACAGTTTGTATTTATGTCTAATCCGAAGAATAATGAAGCGACAATTTTTTATATGGTCGGATATCAGAGATTATTAAATACTATAAGAAGGTCTCGTTTTGGAGTAATTGTCTTGGTAGAGTCAAAAAGTAACGGCACGGCAGCAAAACCCGCGTCCCAGTACAAACAGTCGGTGAACAAACAAAGCGGAAAAAAAGGAAAGGCAAAGACAAAGGAAGGAACAAAAAGACAGTCTATGCTTAATACGCACAAGATATCGCCGTTCAAATATGATATGAACGAGGTACTTTCCGCAACCGCAATGGACCCTTCGAAGGCATCGGCATTTTTGGCCTCGGTGATCGCCAAGGCATCGAGAGTCTCCACCAAAGACGCAAAGGATTTTGTCAAGACATTTTTAGAGTCGGGCGATCTTACAAAAGAGGAATACGATAAGATCAGCAGACTAATGGATAAATACAGCAAATATCGTTAACCGTTCGATGAAATATTCTGAGATCTCGACCGGAAGGGTTTTTGTTCTTAGGCTGGAAACCGGAGAGGTGCTCCACGAGGTCGTGGAAGAATTCTCACAAGCACATGGTATAAAGGCGGCGACATTGACCGCGGTAGGCGGCATCGGCCCCGGATCCAAACTTACGGTAGGACCAAAACTTCCCGTGGAAGAAGGTGTGGTTCCGTTGATACACGTACTGAACGCACCTTATGAACTGACCGCATCTGGCACATTGTTCGAGGACGAAGATGGAAACCCGATGATGCATATGCACGGTTCTGCTGGAAGGGAGGGAAATTCCGTGACAGGGTGTCTGAGGACAGGAGTGATCGCATGGCTTGTCCTGGAAGTGGTGATCACGGAATTGAAAGGTAATGTGCCGATCAGGAAAAAGGATCCCGGAACGGGAATGAAGATATTGAACATCGATTGAGTTCATCTTCTGTTGTAAGTGTCCTCATAATTATTGAAGACCCGATCCGTGTATTGGTTCATATGGACCTGATCTTCTTTGTCCGGAACGATGAATCCTTGTATCGGGAATTCCGAGTCGCAGTGGGGACATCTGACATTAGGACAATTCTGATTTGCCTTAGGGCAGAATTTGCAGGCTATTGCCCTGGACTGAAAAAGGCTGAATTCCTTTCCGCAAGTCGGACAGAGGAATCTTCTTGCCGCTATTTTGAGCTCTTTGGTTATGTTGGACGATCTCTCTTCCGGAGTAAGCCACATGGGAGCTTTGGGGGAGATCGGAGTGTTATACGCACGGTCGCCCATGTGATCACAACCCTTTGGATGCATGCACAACGGCTTTGAGTTTGTCACTGTCCTTGCAGTTTTCAATGAATGTTCCGGTCACGATGGCATCTGCACCCGCAAGTCTTGCAGCTTCTGCTGCCTCGGGTGTTCTGATGCCTCCGCCGACAAGTAACGGTATGGAGAGGTTTTTCTTGACAGCGGATATCATCGCAGGCGGTACCGGGGTATCCGCACCGCTACCCGCTTCCAAATACACAAAGTCCATCCCGAAGAGTTCGCACGCGACAGCATAACCGATTGCCTTGTCGATCTCATCGTGTTTTATGGGAGCGGCTTCTCCTACCTCGCCTACTTTCATTCCGGGTTCAACAATGATGTAACCCAGAGAGATGGTCTCTACACCAAGGCTTTTGATATAGGCCGAGGCACTGGCTTGTGCACGTACGATCCAAAACGGATTCTTGCTGTTGACCATGCTCATAAAGAATATCGAATCAACATCTTTCGATAATGCTGTAGGGTCACCAGGAAAATGTATTGTCTTCAGTCCCGAGGAATCTTTAATCGCTTTTGCGGTTGCCGATAGGTTCTCGGTCGTTACTCCTGTGGAGCCACCGATCATTATCGCGTCCGTACCCGCTTCCTTGACCTTTCTTGCGATGACGGCAGCGTCTTCACTTTTTTGTTTGTCCGGGTCCAGCAGGGCTAAGTGGATTGTGCCCTCCTTCATCTTTTCGATTAGATATTGCTTTATTGTCATTATATGACACCTAATATGAACGCAACCAACGCAATTGCCATCGCGGTCTTCGCTAATTTTTGTGCTGTGTGCGCTTTGCGGAAAATGATAAGCGCTGTATATATAAAGATTGCATCTGCAACGAATACAAGACAGTACAACCATCCGAAGGTTCCGGCGATCAGAGGATAAACGCTTAGGATAGGTCCGGCAATAAAGAAGACAGATGCAACTATCGTAGCATTTTTGATGCCGATCATCATGGGAAGTGTTTTTCTGCTTTCTTTGTCGGATTCGATATCCTCGATGTCCTTAGCTATTTCGCGACCAATACTGACCAATATTGCCATAGCAGCGATCACAATGTTTCCTTCAATGTTATCTACTATCGATCCTCCGAAAAGGAAAAGCATTCCGGTCAGTACGGCGATAACGATATTTCCCGCGAATCCTCTTTGTTTGAGGAATAACTCGTAGGATACCATGAGCAATGTGGCGATGATGACTATGCCGGTAACAAGGAAAGACATCATGAACAATGAAAGCAGCGAGGCAAGGACCAGACCAACGATACCCAAATTAAGAGCAGCCTTTGGTGAGATCTCACCCATCGGCAACGGACGGTCGGGATGTGCGGTCTTGTCAAGTTCTTTGTCAATGTAATCATTGAGTGAATTCCCTCCCGCCATGAAGGACAGGACAACAAAACACGAGATCACCAAGTTGACCCAATAGTCAAGGAGATCCATACCTACGGCTATGAATGCGCCTATAGCGACACCCAGGATCCCCATGACTCCGTTTCCCAATCGGAACAGGCGTAGATATCTGTTCACGGAATTACGATATTCAAGCCCCTTATAAAAGTTAGCGAGGATCGGCGGTGCGGTCAAGAGGATTTTTTGAACACATGATAGAAACGAGAAAGAGAACCGTGTACATGCTGCTTGTACACTCCTTCCAGGCTCATGATCCCTGATGATGTTTCGTACGGAAGTATCAATCCCGCTCTGCCGTCGGATCTGAGTACTTTGGGGATTGCGGCAATGGCTCGGGAGTGTATCTTCGTTGCATCCTCGCCCCCCGTTTTCGTGGACCTTCCATAGGGCGGATCGGTCACGACGGCGTCGATATCGCCGAACCTGTCGCAGATATCATCGATATCCAATACTTCGTAGTCATACAGTTCGAGGTCATAATATTCCATGTTCTCTCTGCAGCCCAGGACCATCTCCTCATCAAAATCGGATGCGATCACGTTCATTCCCATCTCCGCGGCTTCGATTATTATTCCGCCGGTTCCGCAGAACGGATCGAGAATGGTATCGCCTTTTTTAACGCCGGTCAGATTGATCAGTGTCCTTGCGTATTTCGGATGGAGGGATATCGGAGAAAAGAAGGGACGCTCGCTGACCTTTCTTGTTTCAAAGATATTCCTGTCGATGTTCTTTTCTTCGATGAAAAGGTGAACCTTGTCGCACATCTGCATTTTTACAACGATGTCCGGTTCTTTCAGGTTAACATCGTTATGTTTGGAAAGGATCTTTCCGATGTTGTTGATGAGCTTTTGAGAATCCACATCTTTCATCATACCTTCGAATCTCTTCGCTCTTATTGCGAATGTACCTTCCGGGAGCGTCACATCGGAAATGTTATCGATATCTGAAGGATCGTAAGCTCCGATGTATTTCCCGATGCTGTGAGTCAAAGCGATACGGTCTGCGATCGCATCCAGATATTGTTCGTGGAACGACGCAGTGATGTACCCCGGACCTCGGGAGAGAACAGACCCTCCGGACTCGGCCTCAATGCATTTGGCAGCCTCGGCGGCAGGCATGTCTGCCGATTCACCTGACAATTCAAAAAAGAATTCGGGGGTCACAAGGACCCCATTAAGTTTCAGTCCTTAATACCATCTTCGGTCACCATGAATACTGCTTCACCCTCGGGAAGGTTGGGGGAGTCGATGAGTCTGGCTATTCTCTTCCCGCCCTTTCCTTTCCTGAGATACAATCTGAATGTCGCAGTATGACCGACTATGTGGCCTCCGATGGGCCGAGTAGGATCTCCGAAGAACGCATCCGGTTTGGCTGCGACCTGGTTCGTTACAGCAATGACTGCGTTATTCAGCGTGGCAAAGCTGAGGAGATCGTGCATGTGTCTGTTGAGGATCTGCTGCCTTTCTGCGAGAGCTCCTCTTCCCAGGTATTCTGCTCTGAAATGGGACGTCAGTGAATCTACGATCATCAGGCGTATCTTTTTCTCTTTGGCAAGCTCGATAGCCTTGTCGACCAGAAGGATCTGGTGCTGCGAATTGAACGCCCTGGCGACATGAATGCGTCTCAAAGTATCATCCGGATCGACACCGAGATAATTCGACATCTGTATGATCCTCTCGGGTCTGAAGGTGTTCTCGGTATCTATGATGATGACATCCGAATCGAGCCCTCCTCTTTCTTCCGGAAGGGTTGCGTTCACGGCAAGCTGGAAACAAACCTGGGTCTTACAGCTTCCGAACTCTCCGAACATTTCAACGATCGACTGACTTTCAAGCCCTCCGTTCATGAGTTCATCGAAGGCCTTTGAGCCTGTGGTGAGCTTTGTTATGGCCTTCCGGCGTTCCAATATGTTGTCTCCGGTCTCGAATCCGCCGATATCCGCACAGAGTTTCGCACCTTCGATGATGTCCATTGCCTTCTTCTCACCGATCTCACAGGTTTCCGCAAGATCTTTGGGTGATGCTACAGCAATGGCCATGAGTTCTGTATACCCTGCTTCGCGGAGTTTTTCTGCTATGGCTGGTCCTACTCCTGGTATGTCTTCTAGGGTTTTTGTGGCC
>JGI994J12354_10004353_pt1 | contig 12769 bp, 10 predicted proteins | sample IntmicLarv3ML3BL_FD_12354 | JGI IMG/M metagenome (IMG submission 12354)
TCGCTCGACGAATCGGTATGGAGGCGCGAGCTGGCAAAGCGTATTGGCGACACGGCGGCGGCTCCGCTTATGAAGGCGTATGAGCTTTCAAGCACCGCCATCACATTTTTGATCCAGTTTCATCTGAGCGATTTTAATATGTATACATGGCCTGAGATTGACACAGGCGGGCTTTTGGAGTTTTACAACGAAACGCCGAGCAGCGATTCCTGCATGATCTATGGCATCCGCGAGTATGCGCAGGACTATTTAAGCGGCAATATCACCGGCAAGCTGACACCTATGCAAGCGTCGAAAATATTCGCGGATTTGAGCGGCGAGATTCTGATTGCCGCCGATTTGGCTGAGAAATCTTGCTTGGATTCACAATCAAACAAAGAGCTGAAATCGTCTATTACCGATTTTCGTATTTTGGCATATCTCGCTAACTATCACGCTGTCAAGATTAAGGCGGGGCTGGATTTGGAGTTCTATTTCGGCACAGGCGATATGCGGTTTTTGAAGGACGCATACCGAAAATTGCGCGAAGCCACCGTCGTCTGGGAGCAGCTCGTAAGCGTATCGCAGGATATGTACTTCGACGAGATGGTTACAGGTCCGCTCGACACAGGTTGTTGGAAGAAAAAACTCCCGTTTGTATACGAAGACGAGATGCGCCTTGCCGAACTGTTGGAGCTGCACGAGCGTTATGGAATCATCCGCAAAGGCTTCGACTTCGGCGGCGTGTTGGCGCATCCTTGCCGTGAGCACGGCTATTTTGAGCTGGTGGAAGGCTTCACAGTTGAGCATGGATATATCGGTGTTGATGCAGACTGCGAATACAGCACCGACAAGGGATACGGATTTATATCGGGCGATATATGCGCAAAACAGATGGCGGAGGCTCGGCTTTCAGACAAAGACACCGACGAACGGTTTAGGCGCGACGCTATGTTCGACACCTTCGGCATACACGCCGACAACCTAAAGAGCTACCGCAGTCCGCTGTATGAAGATTATCTGTATGGCTCGGACAACGCTGTATTTGCCTGCGATTTGCCGAATGGAGAATATCTGCTGACGCTCGTTTTTTGCGACGAAAGCCCGAAAGCTTCTGTACACGGTCCGTTTGGAGTATCGGCGGCGGGCGAGCGGATTTTCAGCGACAAGCTTTTATTGCCTTTGGAGCATTACGAAGAAACCTTACCGATTACCGTTACAAACGGTCGTGTGGAGATTGCATTCGACGGAGTCTGGATGATTACAGCGATTATTTTGCACGATGAGGTATCATGCGAGCATGCCTCACAGCACTATTCGCTCAGCCTATGCGAGAATGTGCCGGATATTCAGCTTGAACATACGCCTGTATCGACGGCGGAGTGCGGCAAAGATTTGCGTATATCCGCCACGATATCGGCGGATAGCGAAATATCTGCCGTAAACCTATGCTACAGCCGTATGAACCAGATGCATCCGGCGGAAAAGCTGGCTATGTCTTGCATTGGCGGCGGAAAATATAGCGTGGTTTTGCCAGGCGAATATTTGGAGCCTCGCTATGATGTAATGTATTATTTTGAGGTTATATGCGCCGATGGTGCCGGGCGGAATTTGCCTGATTTCAGGCGGCAGACGCCGTATTATGTTGTAAAAACACAAAAATAATCGTTGACAACCCGCCGCTGTTGCTGTATACTAATATCGAACTGAATATTCGGGAGCTTGTGTGTGCAGGCTGAGAGGGAGCAAAAATGCTTCGACCGTACCTGATTTGGATAATGCCAACGTAGGGATGTGTATGCTCTGACTATACTCTGCGCCAACGGCGCAGAGTTTTTTTATCCGATTTTATACTAATCTTCATTAAAAGAAGCGACAAAATCATCACTCTATTTTGTCAACCTTTTATATGAAGATTAGTACATATTCAGCATTACCTAAATCAAAATCAAGGAGGAATTCAAAATGAGAGAGAATCAATACGATTGCAGTGTGGCAATACAGGTGCTGCCCGCTGTGGAGGGCGAACAGGTTATCGCGGTGGTAGACAAGGTTATCGCACATATCAAATCGACCGGGCTAAGCTGTTTTGTGGGTCCGTTTGAAACAACTGTTGAGGGCGATTTCGACACCCTTATGCAGCTTGTTAAAGAGTGCCAGCTTATATGCATCCGCGAAGGCGCGCCGCAGGTTGCTTCGTACGTAAAAATCTTCTATAATCCTACAATGGGGGTTTGGAGCATTGACAAAAAAACCACAAAGCATCACCAATAAGCTATATCCACTGTCGCTATTAGCGGCGATTATCGTATGCTGGCAGCTGCTGCTTACGCTAAAGATAGTGGACGCATTTTTGCTGCCGTCGCCGATATCTGTGGCGCAGGCGTTTTGCAAGGACTTCAAACTGCTGATGCAGCATAGCGTACACACTCTGTCTGAAGGGCTGTATGGACTGCTGATCAGCATCGCGCTGGGCTATCTTTTCGCCATCAGCATGGACCGATTCCGCTATGTGCGCAAGGCGCTTTACCCGCTTTTGGTGCTGAGCCAAACTGTGCCGTATATCGCGATTGCGCCGCTGTTGGTGCTTTGGTTTGGCTATAATATGACGCCGAAGGTTATATTGGTAACGCTAACCTGCTTTTTCCCAATGGCGATTGGCATATACGACGGTATGCGCAATATACAGCGCGAGTATATAGACGAGCTAAAAGTGATGGGCGGTAAGTATTTGGAGGGTATGTGGTATGTGAAGATACCGCTTAGTCTGCCGGAGTTTTTCTCCGCGCTCAAAATATCTGCGTCGTATGCGCTTGTGAGCGCGGTTGTGGCTGAATGGATAGGCGGCACAACGGGACTGGGCGTTTATATGACCCGTGTTCGAAAGTCGTATGAGTTCAGCAAGATGTTTGCGGTTATTTTTCTGATTGTATTGATAAGCCTGGGTTTGATAACCCTGATAAAATTTATTGAAAGAAGGATGTTAAAAAATGTTTAAGAAAACTATTTCTATTGTAATGTGTATACTTATCGCGGCAACCGCGCTTGCAGGGTGTTCGAAAAACAAGGACGGAGATCAAAAAATCACGCTATTGCTGGACTGGACACCCAACACAAACCATACCGGCATATATGTGGCGCAAGAGTTGGGCTATTACGCCGCTGAGGGGATTGATATAGAGATTGTGCAGCCACCCGAAAACGACGCACTGATGCTTGTCGCGGCGGGCAGGGCTGATTTTGGAATATCGTTCCAAGAAGAGGTGCTTGTTGCGGCAAACGCCGAAGAAGCGCTTCCCGTTGTGGCAATCGCGTCGGTTGTGGAGCATAATACCGGCGGTATCATGTCGATGAAGGAGAGCGGTATCACACGATTCCGCGAGATGGAGGGCAAATCGTTCGCAACATGGCAGATACCGATCTACGACGAAATCGTGCGTGAGTGTATCGCGCTCGACGGCGGCGACCCGGACAAGGTAGCGTTTGTACCCAATTCGGCGCTCGACCCTATCAGCGGTATGAAGTACGAATACGACTCGATATGGGTGTATGAAGGCTGGGAGAAGATTATAGCAGACCTAAGCGGGGTGGATACAAACTTTATGCTGCTAAAGGATATCAATCCTGTATTTGACTACTACACACCCGTTATTATATGCAACCAAAACACGCTGGATAATCGGCTCGATATGGTGAAAAAGTTTTTGAATGCAACAGAAAAGGGCTATATATACGCAAAAGAAAATCCGAAAGAAGCAGCTGAGATACTCATGAAATACGCGCCCGAAACAGACAGTGAAATCATATATGCCTCGCAAGAATACCTGAGCGAACAGTATTTCAGCGGCGAATGGGGATATATAGACGAAGCGCGCTGGAATGCGTTTTTCGAATGGATGAAAGAGAAGAATTTGATTGGTGCAAGCTCCGGTGCGGTTGGGTTTGTGAATGTGGAGAGATAGATGAAAACATTTGACTGCTATTACAAAGACTATGATGCATGGTATACGACCAAAATGGGCGCATTTGTCGACAATGTGGAATCCGAAGCGGCATTTGCACTGTTGGCGCCACAATGTGGGCAATATATTCTGGACGCAGGATGCGGCACAGGCAATTTCAGCTATAAACTCGCAAATATGGGTTGCAACGTTGTCGGCATCGATGTTTCAGACAAAATGCTGGGCGAAGCGCAGGCGAAATCATCTCTCACGCATACAGCTCCAACGTTTAAGGCAATGGACTGTTGCTGTTTGAGCTTTCCAGACAACACCTTCGACAGCGTAATATCTATGAGCGCCTTTGAGTTTTTCGAAAAACCCGATGTTGCCGCGGCAGAGATGATGCGTGTGCTTAAACCCGGCGGCATACTGGTAATCGGCGTTATCCAGCAAGGCGGACTTTGGCAGCAGCTGTATACTTCTGAGCCATTTAAAGATTCGGTATATTCTTACGCTTCGTTTAAATCCAAGGACGATATCATCTCGCTCAGCAAAGAGCATTTTGCGGAGTATCGCGAGTGTCTGTATACACCGCCGGGGTTGGACGAGGAAGAATATAGCTGCGAATCTGAATTGCTGTATAAAGAAAAAAACGATATCGGAGGGTTCGTATGTGTGAAATTTCGGAAGGTATGATATCCTGCCAACTGGCGTATTTGCCGATGGGCGATACGCAATATATGGCGCAGATTGATACGGTAATTGCGCTGATTAAAGAATCCAATGCTAGATATGAAATTCGAGAAGGCTCCAGCATGTTGAAAGGCAGCTCAAGCGATATTTTTGCGCTGTTGCAGAAGATTGTCGCCGCCAAAAGGGACAGCGCATTTGTTATTAACGCGAGTATTTCTAACGTTTGCGGATGTATGGAATAAGTTTTTAAAATTTAATGGGCGGTCAGCTGACCGCCCATTTTTCGTATGAAATAACTATTCTACAAAACAATCGCCGCCGAACGCGCAGGTATTACAACGCCGCCGCGAACAGTTTTCCATTCATCGCAATCGACCAGCCTGTACTTTTCAAAGCTCGAACCATCCTCTTTTGTAAGCTCCACAGTCTGCTCACACTCCTCATAATTGCACACAACTGCGCCAAGGCTGCCATCCTCCGCCTTGAATATGCTGAATGTGTCATATGCCTTGCCGCTTAAATCGGCAACCTTCGCGTGGGTCGCGTTGCAATATTCGCCGTCCCAGAACCATTTTCTGTATTCGGTGCGCAGTGCGTCGACCTTCTGACCGTATGCCATCGTATCCGGATAATCGTCCAGGCAGCCTTTGAAGTTATACGGCTCATAGCTTATAACAAATCTATGCATCAGGCACTGATTTAGCATATTGCGGTCGTTAAAGCCCGTAACCGCTGTCATATACTGCTGATGCGGCCACAGATAGCGGTTGAGCGGCAGATGTGTCTTCGATTCTGTGCGGTAATACATCAAATGATACGCTTCCATCTCCCAGTCGTAGCAAGCCTCGCCTGCCATCAGGAAGTCGCTCGGTACACCCTCAAGCTTGCTCAAACGCTCTATAAACTTGCGGTCGTTGGAGTATACAGGCCAGCCGTAGCGATGGTCGTGGCGCTCGTCGAAACATGCTCTCGCCGGGCTGTGATGCTGGCATTCGTCAAACAGCATACCCGCCGCGCCAAGGTCTACCAGCTTCATAAACTCGCGCTCGCATACCTGCATATATTTCTCGCTTCCGAAGCACATCGGAATCAAGCGCTTGGTGTTGATATCCAAAAACTGTGTGCCCGTCTGATACTGATAGCCGCCGTAGTGGTAGTAATCGCCGTATGGGTCTTTAACAGCATAGTCAATATGCTCGTCCTTAAACGCCTGTGTATGTTTATCTGCCCAGGTGAATTTTGAGAACAGAATAATCTTAACGCCCATCTCGTGGCACTTCGCAATCGCCTCTTTCAGCTCTTCGTATGTACCCAGACGCGGGTCGGGGTCGTGGCTCGGATTGCCCTGATCCTGGCCGCCGTCGTTCCAGCCCACCAGCTGAATTGCTTCAACGCCGTATTTCTTACACACCTCGGCAACCTTTGGGAGTTCCGTAAAGCGCATACTCAGCTCGTCTTCCGGCGAATTGATATGCAGTTGCTGCCACGCATGAGGTTCGCGCGCCCACTGCGGCGCAACCGCCGGCTTCATCCATGTCTTTCTCCATGCTGTGTAAATATTCGCGCCTGCCTGCCATCCGCCCTCGAATGCTTCCAGCGCAACCCTTGGCAATGTACGCTTCTCGCCCGACATAATGTATGGTGCATGCAGCGCGGCATAGCGCTTTTCAACCGTTTTTCCCGCGATATCTATGCTGTTTGGCACGCGCGCGTCAATCGAGGAATCCCAGCCCGGGCGCAGTTCGCCGAACCATGCCATAATCGCAACCTCTTTCGATTTGATACCCCAATATAGACCTTGATTTTCTGAACGTAACAGAAAAAACGGCGAATTCGGTGTGCCCGGATTAATTTGCGTAGGGTAGTTCGCTCCGAAATAGCCAACACCGTTGTTGAAATACGGCCATACCGACGCTTCATGCGCTGTTGCGTATCCTTCCGCAAACGAACGCAGCCATTTCGCACCCTTTGGCGCATCTATGTTTACAAGGTATGGGCAGTATACATTCTCCACCACATACTCGCTGCGGTTGTCGATCTCCATCTCATACACCGCCTGGCGATCTTCGGCGCTTACAGTCAGCGTAATACCTATCGGATGCGCGCCGCCGCGCTCAGATACAACATTGTCCCACTTAAATACAATCTTACCCGCATCTGCGCTAACGCTTGCAAGCTTTTGCTTTTCGCCCAAGATATCGTTGTTGCGCAATTCCTCGCTAAGCGGCAGCATAATGCGCCACGAAAGCCCCGACTGATTTTCGCCGATGATATCCCAGCCTGTGTCAATCGCTTTCATGCCGTACAGTACGCCTGTTTGGTCGCAGAATCTCATCTCCAGGCTGCCTGTTATAAGTTTGATTTCCGCCATTTCTTTTGCCCTCCTCATATCAAAAAAACGTTTTTTTATTTGTGATAATACCATATACAAGTGCGAATGTCAATACATTGTGAACAATTATTAACGCTTTATTTCTATTTCCCGTTGACAACACTTTCCGCCTTGAGTATACTATATAAGCGTGACTAACTTATATTAATATAATTCGCTCGGAGGCAACCAATATGACACTTGACCAGCTCAAAATAGGCGGCACAGCCGTTATAACCAATATACGCGGCGAAGGCGAAATCAGGCGCAGACTTTTAGATATGGGGCTGACCCCTAAGACCAAAATTATGCTTCGCAAAACAGCGCCGCTCGGCGACCCGCTGGAGATACACCTGCGCGGCTATACGCTCACACTGCGCAAAGCAGACGCGCGTAATATCGACATCGAGGAGGTATCGGCTTGAGCACAACACATAATATCATGACATTCGCCCTGATAGGCAACCAAAATTCCGGAAAGTCTACCCTCTTTAACCAGCTTACCGGTAGTAACCAGCATGTAGGCAATTTCCCCGGCGTTACTGTTGAAAAAAAGCATGGCACCATACGCAAGCACAAGGATGTGATGCTTGTAGACCTGCCGGGCATATATTCGCTTTCGCCCTACAGCGCGGAGGAGGTTGTTACGCGCGATTTTCTGCTGCACAACAAGCCCGACGGCATTATTAATATAGTGGACGCGACCAACCTTGAGCGCAACCTTTACCTCACTCTGCAATTAACAGAGCTGGGCATCCCCATCGTTATGGCGCTCAATATGATGGACGAGATTACCGCAAACGGCATATATATCGATATTGAGAAGCTGGAAAAGGAGCTTGGCATACCTGTTATGCCTATATCCGCGAGCAAAAATGACGGTGTAGATGAGCTTGCCGAGCGTGCTGTAACTATATTCACTCAACGCAAGATGCCGGAAAAGCTGGATTTTTGCGAAGGCGCAGTACATAAGGTTATACACGCGATTGCGCATATTATTGAAGACCACGCAATGCGCGCAAATGTACCCATGCGTTTTGCGGCGACCAAGATTGTTGAGGGCGACGAGCCGATGATGCGTTCGCTTGCGTTGCATCAAAACGAGATAGAGGTTACAGACCTTCTTGTTAAGGATATGGAGCAGGAAATGGGTACTGCGCGCGACGCGGCTTTAGCGGATATGCGTTACGATTTTATAGAAAAGCTATGTGCAGGGGCGGTAACAAAGTCCGCCGCTAACACCAAAGAGCAGGAACGTTCGTTTAAGATAGACTCTGTGTTAACACACAAAATATTTGCCCTGCCCATATTTTTGGGCATAATGCTTACCGTATTCTGGCTCACATTCGGTCCGCTCGGCGGCACATTATCAGGCATATTCGAAGGCGGCATTGAGTATCTGACCGACCTCGCAAGCGGCTGGCTCGAAGGCATATCGGTAAATCCGTGGCTGCAATCGCTTATTATAGACGGCATATTTGCCGGTGTTGGCAGTGTGCTTTCGTTTTTGCCCACCATCCTCGTTTTGTTCTTTTTGCTTTCACTGCTCGAAGACAGCGGATATATGGCGCGTGTGGCGTTTGTTATGGACAAGCTTTTGCGTAAGATAGGACTTTCCGGGCGCTCGTTTGTGCCGATGCTGTTGGGTTTCGGCTGTTCTGTGCCTGCAATTATGGCTACACGCACGCTCGCAAGCGAACGCGACCGCAAGATGACGATTATGCTTATCCCTTTTATGTCGTGCAGCGCAAAACTGCCGATATACGCAATGCTTACCCAGGCGTTTTTCCCTGCAAACCAGGCGTTGATTATGATATCACTGTATGTGTTCGGTATTATAACAGGCATCATATCGGCGCTTATATTGAAGAAAGTCAAATTTTCCGGGAAATCTGCGCCGTTTATCATGGAACTGCCGGCATATCGGCTCCCTGCCGCAAAAAATGTTATGCTACATATGTGGGAAAAGGCGAAGGATTTTCTAACGCGTGCGTTCACAGTAATATTCCTTGCCACAATCGTGATATGGCTGTTGCAGCGCTTTGATTTTAACCTGCAGATGGTAGAAAGCGCAGACAGTATGATGGCGATGATTGGGCGTTTGATATCGCCGATATTTGCGCCGCTCGGGTTCAATAACTGGCAAAGTGCCACCGCATTGATCACAGGGCTTACTGCAAAAGAGGCGGTTGTAAGCACCTTCACTGTACTGCTCGGCACCGGAAGCCTTTCCGCACTCTTCACACCGCTGAGCGCGTTCTCGTTCTTAGTGTTTACGCTGCTATATATGCCGTGTGTTGCGGCTTTGGCGGCTGTGAAGCGCGAGCTTGGCAGTTTTCGCAAGGCAATGCTGATGATGCTGTATCAAACATGCGTTGCATGGGTTGCGGCGTTTGTGGTGTATCAGGTGGGGACGTTGTTTGTATAATACTAATTTCATACACCAAAAGACCCGAGTCTATTGAATCGGGTCTTTTTCTGTAATCAATTATCCCTGCTATTAAACTTACGCCTACATTCCTCTAACATCATTTCATTAGAAATGCTAGTTAAACTTACGTCTGCATTCCTCTAACATCATTTCATTAGAAATCAGTTAAACTTACGTCTGCATTCCTCAAGCATCATTTCTATGCTTTCAATCTGGCTGTCCAGATTGCCTGTCATATCGCTTATATACGCGCGCATGTTTCTGATATCATCAGACGCTCTGCCCACACTGTCCTTTATGGATTGTTGAATAGCCGCCGCCTCATACTTCAGCACCTTAACCTCTTTTTCTGCGTCCGCTACCATCTTGTCTGCATAAATCTGCGCTTTGGCAAACATATCGCCCATCTGCGCATTGGTTTCAAGCGTAGGCTGTCTGTCGCGGAAGGAGAACCTGTCGTCATACTGATACCGCTCTCTTGAAGGCGCACAGTTTCCCATATCGCTCGAGGGTGCATACCAGCTGGACGGCTGTCTGCCTGCGGAAGTTGCCATGCCTAATAATCTCTCGTTTTCGGTACGCATATCGTCTAAACTGCTCTTAAGACGCATACTTTCAAGCGAATATCTGTCCTTTTCCGCCATACGTCTTTCCATATCATAGCGCAATCTTTCATTCTCTTCGCGCATACGCTCGAGTTCAGACTTAATCTGCATATCTTGCATCGGCTGAGCATTTTGCATCTGTTGGGTATTCTGCATCTGCTGAGCATTCTGCATATACGTACTCACCGATTCACGCTGTTCGAGTTCTTTGAGTCTTTCCGCTAAACGGTCGTTTGCGAGCTGCATGTTTTGTATACTATTCGCACTCTTGCCCGCCGCTTCGCGTTGCTCAAACTCTTTGAGCTTTACTGCCAATTCTTCATTCTGCTGTTTTAGTAATTCTCTTGACTTTATAAGCGCCTTCACCTTGAGCTTAAACGCCTCTTCGTCTTTCGAACCAATTTCAGATTTCAATGTTTCCAGCAAGTTACCGTTGTTATCCATCATGATATTCACCCTTTCCTACTCTGTGCCCTGTTTTTTAATATGATTAAAAATCTAAATTATCTAAGTCGTCTAAAGATATGTCACTAAGGTCGATATCGCTCAAATCGATGTCATCTAAATCAATATCGTCTAAATCAATATCTTTAAAAATGTCTTCACGCCAATCCGATACGCCGGGCTGTTGTATTGGCTGCTGCACAGCTTGCTGTACAGGTGTTTCATAGCCGGATTGCGGCAGTTGATCCATAAGCGACGCAATAGAGTTTGGCTGTGTTTGCGCCATTTGCTGATACATAACCTGATCCTGCTGCATCACCTGCGGCTGTACCATAGGCTGTTGTACTTGTACTATCGGTTGCTGTATCGCAGGCTGTTGTACTTGCGCGATTGGCGGCTGTACTACAGGTTGCTGTATTTGCTCTATTGGCTGCTGTATCACAGGTTGCTGAATCTGCTCTATCGGCTGCTCTATCACAGGTTGCTGAATCTGCTCTATCGGCTGCTCTATAGCCTGTTGTATATATACAGGCTGCTGCGCCACCTCAAACTGCTGTTCATATCCCGGCACTTCATATATACTCTGAATCTCCGGGACATACCCTGTTTCGCCATACCACTGGTCCGCGCTTTCCTTCTTCTTGCGGAATCGCTTCTTTATTGCTGATACAACTACAACAATCAATATGATAAATAATACCAATATAGCGCCGGGTATCACCAAATATTTGATTTTACCATCTGTAGTCTTTAGCTCCGACACCCAGTTAAATATTTTAACTACTTTGTATTTATAGATATTGCTGTCGATATTTATATTATCCTGCACCGCCGAATTATCGCCCTTTGTGTATACATACCCATACATTTCCGAAACACCTATAACGCGATGGGTGTTAAGCTTGCCTTCGGGCAGTGTGTATGCAATTATATCGCCGGTTTGTATTGAACTGAACTCCTCTTTTTTTCCTATAGCCATACCGCCCGGTACGATTGTTGGATACATAGAGTCGGTTTCAATAATCGATATTGTGTATCCGAATATATCTCCCATCTCTGCATCAGGGTTGTCTATCTTTACAAGCAATCTTCCAACCGCCCAGATAAAGCATCCCAGCGCTATTATCAATACAATATTCCATATCCAATTTTTCAGTTTAAAACGCTTTTGCTTTTTCTCAGACACTGTTGACTCCCCTTTTATAGCCTATACCGCTTTGCCGGCTATGTTCCCTAAATATTTGCTCTATCTTGAGTTGTACGTATTCTGCATCATACCGATTACTCCGCCGATACCCTTTTCGTCCAACGCATTAACATAACTATCCCAGTTTTCATCAATACTGCTGTTTCCAAGCACAAAATCCCTGCATGTGCTGTTTATATACGACCTAATCGCATCTTCCTGCGAGCCGCTTACAACATGCTCCGGTAGTATATACCTTGAAGTTTCAGCTCCAATAGGCTCATACACATCTCGTGTGACTTTGTTTAGGTAGCCCTGCCAATTTGCTTCTGTCTGCAAGTCCGCAACGCCATCTTTGTCTGTATTTGCCTGCTGACCGAGTATTATATCTGAAGAGTACCACATGGGTACTTTGCTCTTGACCAATGCATTGCCTGCTAAGTTTTCTTTCCGGTTAGTAACCCATACCGCAGTGCTGCCACCCATCGCCCCGGCTTCGTCCGCATCGTTCCAGCCAATACCCTTTTCGCCATACAGCAATGTTAGTGTGCCTTCCTGCGAAAGCATCATATCGCCCATTTTCATAAGCGCTGCTATATGCTTGCTTTCGCTCGCTATCATAAATCCGCCTATATTTATTTGGGGATTCTTAACAGCTGTAGCTGCAACATGCCCGTTTAGCGGAGGCATTGGTATATACGCAGATGCGCGCTCCATATCCTTGCCAAACAATGTGTATATATCTGAGCAAACTATAACGCCATACTTCTCGCCGTATCCAACTTCCGCGAGATACGCTCTGTCGTTTTCAAATACATCAGCCGAAACGAGTCCTTCGGCAACAAGCCTGTTTATATACTTCAGCGCGGTTTTAAAACCCTCGCTTGTAACCTCTGAATACACAGTGCCGTCTCGGTCAAGGCTCAGAATCGACCCTCTGTCCGATAAGTCATACGATGTTTGGCAATATGCGTTGATGATAAATCCAAATCCCGAATACGCTATGCCTTTATATGCGCAGCCCAGCGCGATCTCGTCGGCTTGACCGTTGCCGTTGGGGTCGTCGTTCTTAAACTTCACAAGCAGCTCATAGAACTGCTCCGGTGTGGCGGGCATATC
>JGI994J12354_10004354_pt1 | contig 12768 bp, 12 predicted proteins | sample IntmicLarv3ML3BL_FD_12354 | JGI IMG/M metagenome (IMG submission 12354)
CAGAACTGGAAGCGAAACTTGTCCGTTCATAATAAAAAACTGTTGCGCGCATGACCAAATAAAAAGGAGGGCTTCTATGCTGATGGATGTCAACGCAATCATGAAAATTTTGCCGCATCGCTACCCGTTTTTGATGGTTGACCGAATCGTTGAGCTGGAACACGGCAAACGCTGTGTGGGCATTAAAAACGTTACTATCAACGAACCATTTTTCCCCGGTCATTTTCCCGGCCATCCTGTTATGCCTGGCGTTCTGATAGTCGAAGCCATGGCGCAAGTCGCGGGAATTATGGCCTATCTTGCTTCGGACGATACTACAAAGAAAAAAGTGAGTTATTTCATGTCAATTGATAACGCCAAATTCCGCAAACCGGTTTTTCCCGGCGATCAGTTGAGAATTGAAATTGAAACCACTTTTAACCGCCGCGGAATTTGGGGAGTGAACGGTAAAGCCTATGTAGGAGAAACCCTTGTCACCGAGGCGGCCTTGAAAGCTACGTTCGCTGACGCCGCAACCTGAAAAGCTTCATTTTCCGCCGCCAGCTAACTTCAATCAACTCTGGGAGACGCCCATGATTCATCCAAGCGCGGTTATCGACAGTAGCGCGCAGTTGGCGCAGGATGTCGAAATCGGCCCATACGCCATTATCGGTAAACATGTAACCATAGGCTCCGGCACAAAAGTCGGGCCGCACGCCGTTATAGGCGATTGGACCACTATCGGAGAAAATAACCAGATCTATCATCAGACTACGGTAGGAGCTCCGCCTCAAGATTTAAAATACCGTAACGAGGAATGTTGGACTCGGATCGGCGACAACAACATAGTAAGGGAATACGCTACGATTCATCGCGGAACCGTTACCGGGCAGAACGAAACTGTCATAGGTAACGGCAACCTGTTTATGGCTTATTCCCACGTTGCGCACGACTGCCGAATTGGAAACGGCGCCATTCTGGCAAATTGCGCCACTTTGGCCGGGCATGTCACCGTTGAGGATTACGTAGGAATCGGCGGATTGGTGGCGATCCATCAGTTTACCAGAATCGGAGCGCACACCTATATTGGCGGCGGGACATTGATCGGCCTCGACATCATTCCCTATGTTATAGCGACGTCTGGAAAAAGAGATGCGAAATTGCGGGGCCTGAATCTGGTTGGCCTCAAACGAAGAGGGTTTTCCGACGAGGTTATCAACAATCTGAAAAAAGCCTATAAAACGCTCTTTATGGCCGATTTAAAACTTCCAGAAGCCCTCGATAAAATAAAGAGCGACATTACAGGCTGTTCTGAAGTGGATTATCTTGTGGCTTTTATCGAAAAATCGGAGCGTGGAATCTGTCGCGGATGAATAGATTCGCATAGCTCCATTCAGACCGCGCTGGACTGATGTCAACTTAAGCTCTTGACCTGACATCATCCAGCGCATCGTCAAGCCCCTGCTCGAATGGCTGGACGCCATAGACGCTCCTTTTTAAAGACATCGCCAATATTACCTCCAATCGCATCAGCTTGAAAAACGAGCAAAAAATGCTCAAAAAAACCGCAAGTCAACGGCTTTGACTGTCATAGGCTACTTTCTGCGACGTTAAAAATTAATGCCAGCTTCTGTAGGAAACTTTCATGATTCCCATGGTGGATTTACAAATACAGTATCAAAATATGAAACACGATATTGATCGCGCGGTTCTCGATACAATGGAAAGCGGTCAATTTATTTTGAGCCCTGCTGTCGACGCGTTTGAAAAAGAAGCGTCGGAATATCTGGGCGCCAACCACGCAGTAGCCGTTGCTTCCGGCTTTGACGCGCTGCGCCTTGCGCTTTTGGCCGCCGGTATCGCTCCGGGCGACGAGGTAATAACCTCGACTTTCGCATTTATAGCGACAGCGGAGGCGATTCGTTATATCGGCGCAACGCCGGTATTTGTAGATATTGATTCCAGTACGTTCAACATCAATCCTCAATTAATCGAAGAAGCTATTACTCTGCGTACCAAGGCAGTCATTCCGGCGCACCTTTTTGGGCAACCTGCCGACCTGACAACCATTACGGCAATCTGCGACAAATACAACTTGCTCATGATCGAGGATTGCGGCCAATCTTTCGGAGCAACCATAAACGGCAAAAAAACCGGGTCAATCGGCGCGGCGGGCTGTTTCAGCTTTTTTCCCAATAAAAATTTGGGATGTTATGGCGACGGCGGACTTATAACCTGTGCATCCGGCGAAATGGCGGAACGCCTCAGATCGCTATGTAATCACAGCGCCCGAAAGCTGTACTATCATGACGAAATGCCCTATAGTAGTCGACTTGATGAGATTCAGGCGGCTATACTCCGAGTTAAACTCAAACACATTGACGAGTTCAACAAAACTCGGAGGAACATAGCAGAACTTTATTCGGATCTTCTCTGGGACGTTGTGCAGGTTCCAGTCGTAGACGGCAACGGACTTCACATTTATCATCAGTACACCGTTTTGACCAATTATCGAGATCACATCATGGAAAGACTTGCCCGGGCTGGCATAGCCTCGGCAATATATTATCCGGCTCCGCTGCATAAGCAGGCTCTTTTTTCCGACGCTTACAGCGATATTCTCTTGCCGGTGGCCGAACACATTTCCAACCGCTGTCTGTCTATACCAATTTATCCGGAAATGCCACAAGAGTCGGTGCGGCTGGTTGCAAAAACTATATCAGAGGCAATGATTGGACTCTGAACTCGGAATCAAACGAAACGTCATGATAGTTGCGGGCGAGGCGTCCGGCGACATTTACGGCGCGCAGGTGGCAAAAGAGACCATGCGCCGAGCTCCCTGCGTCCGGTTTTTCGGTATTGGCGGCTCCCACATGCGCGAAGCCGGAGTTGATACTCTGGTGGACTCGGCCGATATGGCTGTTGTCGGATTTGTGGAAGTTCTAAGACATTTTGACGTTATCGCAAACGCTTTTCTCAAACTAAGAAAAATACTGCTGACCACTCCCCCAGATCTCCTTGTCTTGATAGACTATCCCGGTTTCAATTTACGGCTGGCCAGCGTCGCTCGCAAAGCCGGAGTCAAAGTACTCTACTACATAAGCCCACAGATATGGGCATGGCGCCAGGGACGCATTAAAAAAATCGCCCGTCTGGTAGATCACATGGCGGTGATTTTTCCTTTTGAGGTTTCTTACTACCAGCAGGCCGGGGTTCCGGTTTCCTTTGTCGGACACCCGATGTATGATATGGTCGCCGTCAATAAACAGCGCTCAGAAGCGGCCGCAAGCTTCGGCCTGGATCCATCCCGTAAAATTATCGGTCTGTTCCCCGGAAGCAGGCGCAGCGAGATCAGGTTGTTGTTGCCGGTTATTGTCGAAGCTGCGACTCTGTTAAGAAAACGCTTTCCGGATGCCCAGTTTGTTTTGCCACTGGCCTCCACCCTATGCGAAGGCGATATATCGCCTAAACTACGGGAGCGCGGGCTTGACGTGGTCATTACCCATAAACGCATCCACGATTTGATTCAGGCGTGCGATGCGGTCATTTGCGTATCCGGGACAGTTACTTTGGAAATTGCCCTGGTCGGAACTCCCATGGTAGTAATCTATAAATTATCTCCCCTAACTTACTGGATTGCCAGGTTGTTAGTCCACGTGAACAACATAGCCATCTGTAACATCGTCGCCGGAGAAACGGTAGTCAGAGAACTGATACAGGAACAAGCTAATCCGCGTATGATTTCCGAAGAAATCTTTTTGATCTTAGAAAACAACTCTTACAGGGATTCCATGAAGCGCAAGCTGGCGACAATACGCGAAAAACTGCAATGCGGGGGAGCATCCCGCAACATAGCCGAGCTGATTCTGCAATTGACGGGGCTCTCATGAACTCCACATTGTTGCGAACTCTTAGATATTTCAAGCCATACTGGAAATTGCTCCTCATTTCAGCGTTATGTTCGTCCATAGTGGGCGGAATGGATGGGGTATTCGCCTATCTGGTGGAGCCAATTCTTAAAAAGATTTTTTCCGGTGGGGATAACAGCATTTTTTTTATGATCCCCATTGGCATCATAATTATTTTCATTGTACGCAGCGCGGCCCGTTTCACCTATGACACAACCATTAAACTGGCTGGCCAAAAGGCGGTTCAGGATATCCGAAACGAGGCTTTCGCTCATACCGTCTTTCTTGACATGGCGTTTTTCAATCAACGCACAACCGGCGAACTTATGTCGTACATAACCAATGATATAAACGCCATGCAGGACGGAATCGCCAAGGTCGTATGCGATCTGTTCCGCGATATGTTATCAACAATCTCGCTTCTCGGCGTCGTCTTGTATCAGAACTGGCGTCTGGCCATTTTCACATTTATAGTCCTTCCTCTGACCGCATATCCCGCGCGTTTAATAGGCAAGAAAATAAAGAAATTCTCAGCCAAAAGCCTGGGCGTCATGGGAGAGTTGACCGCCACCCTTCAGGAGTCTTTTTCAGGGGTTAAGGTGATTAAAGCATTCGGGCTGGAAAAAAATATCATAGGGCGTTTCCGGGATGTAAACCTGAACTTTTACCGCATGCGGGCTAAATTCATCAAGTACGATTCCATGGCGACGCCAATCACCGAAATCATCCACTCCTTCGGTCTCGCAGCCGTGGTTTTTTTCGGCGGCCAGCAGGTCATGTCCGGCAAGATGTCAGCCCCTGAATTTTTTTCTTTCATAGCGGCCATGATTCTGGTCTTCGCTCCTATAAAACGATTACAGACCGCTTTCAACTCTGTGCAGCGCTCCATGGGAGCCGCCGAGAGGGTTTTCGCACTGTTGGATAAATCGCGCGCGATTGACGACCGTCCCGGAGCGTTAGAAATAACCAAAGCCACCGGGCATGTGGAGTTTAGGGACGTCAGCTTCAGTTATGGAAACGAAATCATTCTTAACCATGTTTCCCTAAAAGTTGAAAGCAACCGTATGCTCGCTCTTGTGGGCCCGTCAGGCGGCGGGAAGTCAACCATGGTTTCGTTGTTGGCCCGTTTTTACGAAGTATCAGGCGGCGCCATTCTCATTGATGGGCGAGATATTCGGGATATTTCCCTTAATTCCCTTCCCCGCGTGATCGCCCTCGTGGATCAGGAAACAACCCTGTTCCATGAGACTATTGCCAACAATATCCGTTACGGCAAACCAAACGCCAGCATAGAAGAAATTATTGACGCGTCTAAGGCCGCCTTTGCCCATGATTTTATCATGCAACTGCCCCAAGGTTATGAAACCAGTATAGGCGACCGCGGCATACGTCTTTCAGGCGGGCAACGTCAACGTATCTGTATCGCTCGCGCCTTGTTGAAAAACGCTCCCATCCTGATATTGGACGAAGCCACCAGCGCTTTGGATACCGAAAGCGAGCTGATGGTGCAAAAAGCCTTGGACAATCTTATGAAGAACCGCACCACGTTCGTCATAGCGCATCGCCTATCCACCATTCTGCATGCCGACCAAATTGTAGTCCTTGAAAATGGTCGCATTGTAGAAACCGGAACCAATGACGAATTGCTGGCAAATAACGGTCTTTACAAACGACTGCATGCTCTTCAGTTCAACGAAAAAGAACAAGACAAAACAGTCTCTATATAAATATCAATCCATCATCCATTTGCCCTCTCAGGCAAGAGCAAATGGTATGGACTAGCCCAACTGTCAGCGACCCCGGCCATGTTTTATTTGATATACAACGCGCTTTCACTGTTTATTCTCCTCCCGGCGGCGGCGTATCATACCTACCGTTCCATTAGCAGAAAACGCCCGCCCGCTTTACGCCAGCGTTTTGGTTATATAAAACCGGATGATCTGCGAAAAATTAATTCCCGTCCCGTTATTCTGCTGCACGCCGTTTCCGTCGGAGAAGCGATTGCGTCACGGCCACTGCTTAAAGCTCTGCACCAGAGTTGCCCTGATCACACCATCGTAATGTCGACAACTACCGAGACTGGTCGCAATATCGCCTCCACTTTCGCAGAAAAAGATCTCTGCGTTTATTTTCCATTTGATTTTCTCCCTGCGGTACGCAAGACCCTTGATAGCTTGAAACCGGTTCTGATCATAATTATGGAGACGGAAATCTGGCCTAATTTTACCAGGGAAGCCAACCGACGCGGCATTACTATGGTTCTTGCCAATGGCCGCATATCGGATCGTTCTTTCAAAGGATATTTGAGATTCAGTTGGTTTTTCCGCCGCGCGTTGCAGTACTTTTCATCCCTCTGTATGCAGAGCGCAACAGACGCCGAACGTATTGTCGCCATAGGCGCGCCCGACGAGCGGGTCATAATATCGGGAAATCTAAAATATGATATTCCTCTCCGCGTTGTTCAGGAACAAGAGAGGCAAGCCCTGCGTCAACGTTACGCCATACCGCAAACCATGATAGTTCTGACCGCCGCAAGTACCCACAACGGAGAAGATGAATTAATAATTAACGCCTATCGAAACCTCCTTATTTCCAACAAAAATCTATTCCTCGCGCTCGCGCCGCGACATCCGGAGCGTTGCGGAGAAGTTACGGCTCTTCTGGAAAAAAATAATCTTAGCTATTGCCGCCGCACAAATCTAGACTCCCGCGAGACCCGACCATTCGCCAGCGGCGAGGTTCTGCTGATAGACACAATCGGCGAGATGATGAATATATACGCATTCTCCGATCTTGTCTTTGTGGGAGGAAGCCTAGTACCCACGGGCGGACACAACCTGCTGGAACCAGCGTCGGTTGGAGTGCCATCCATTTTCGGGCCATTCATGGATAATTTCAGAGAAATCGCAGACCTTGTTCTTCGTTATGACGCTGGGCGCCAAATCAACGAGCCAGATCAATTAAACGACGCGCTCCAAAATTTGATTGAGAACCCAAGCGGACGGGAAGCCATGGGCTATAACGGTCTGTGCATGATGCGTGAAAACGGAGGGGCAACGGAAAATCACATGACTGTTATAGGACGTTATCTTTGACATCAAAACTAGGTCGATACTGGAGAGCGCTGGCAAAGGGCGAGCGCGCTGGCATCCTTGATCAATCGCTGTTGGCGTTTTTGATTCCGTTCTCCCTCGTCTACGCTCTGGCTCAACGCTTGCGAGCTCTGATGTACCAGACAGGTTTATTGACAACAAAACGGCTGCCGCGTCCTGTGTTGTCGGTGGGCAACCTGGCCGTTGGCGGAGCTGGCAAAACTCCGGTCACAGCGTATATTGCCCGATTTTTTCTAGGTGAAGGCCACCGAGTGGCCGTCCTTTCCCGCGGCTACGGGGGAAGCATGGAAGGCAGAACCACCATTGTAAGCGACGGTAAAACAATCTCGCTTTTCCCTGACCAATGCGGTGACGAGCCGTATCTACTGGCTTCTACCATACCCGGTCTGATGGTGGTAATTGGAGCCAACCGTTACGAGGCCGGAGCTTTAGCTCTGGAGCGACTTTCGCCAGATATTTTTATTCTGGATGACGGTTTTCAGCATCTGCGCTTGCATCGCGATCTGAACATACTTCTTCTGGATTACGCCCGTCCTTTCGGTAATGGCCGAACGTTGCCGGCGGGGATACTGCGGGAACCCATGTTGGCCGCAAGGCGCGCGGATCTGCTCATTCAGACCCGCTGCCCAGAGGATCGAGAACGCGCGGAGCTTGGGGAAGGAATTCCCTGCTATGCTTCGCGGCATGCCATCTCCAACATCGTTTGTCTGTCCGACGGAAAAGAGCCTGACTCCAATTCTCTAGGTAATGTAAAATTACTGGCGTTTGCTGGCATAGCCAACCCGGATTTTTTCTTCGACGGATTAAGGAAACTCGGACTGAACATCGTAGCCACCCTTTGTTTTCCAGATCACACGCGCTATGATGAAAAATCGCTTTCTAAAATTGAGCGGGCCATACTTGATGCCGGGGCGGATTATGCCATTACAACTGAAAAAGACGGGGTCAAATTGCTGAACTTGCCGCAAAAGCTTAAACTCAAAATTCTGTTGGCCCAATTGGAGCTACATTTTAACGATCCAGAAGCCCTTGCCGCAGCGCTCCGCGGGGCGATCCGTCGCGCATAATTTCTTTTTGCCAAATATGGCGCGCTATGGAGTTTCGTATGCATAACACTGTCAATCTTTATTTTGTCGCCTCGCCATTGCAGTACCTCGCGGCCAAAGCCATTGCGGGCCAAAGCGAAGCGGGAAGCCGACAGGTACTAATCTGGTACAAAAAAGGAGTAGCTCCGATCGTTCGCCAGGATGAGTGGGACGCGGCTTCCTACATGCCCTGGCCGCGTTTTGAACCATTGCCGGGCAGGTTTGGGCGTCATAAACGTTTAATCGAAAACATTGAAATGGTGGCGAAACTTGCGGGGCAATGCAAAACATTGCGGATACACAGCGCGGTTTTCGATACCGAAGCTATCAATTATTTCTTGTGCGCACTGCCGACAGCATGCGGCGCAAAAAAGATGTCCGCGCGAATCCTGCCCGACGGAGTTATCAGCATTCGTCGTTATCCCTTGAGTTTTTTTAAACGCATGTTGCAATATACAAAACGGTTACGCCGTTTTGCCGACCGCCGCCTAGACTATTGGACCTTTAAAGGAGACCGAATCGGATCAGACGCGCCGTTTTGTGACCGTATTTATGTAATACCCGGATTTCCCCATGAATACCCGGAGGAAAAAACCGTTATCTTGCCGCCTCTTCTTAAAAAGACCGACTCTGGCAATCTCACCCATGGGAAAAGAGCTTTGATCGTCGGTCAGCCACTTGTTGGAGCCGGTCTGATTAGAAAAAGTGCTTTGCCTGATATTACGCAGAAAATATTTGATTGGCTGCAATCCGAAGCATTTGACGTCATTGATTACAAAGGGCATCCGAAAGATCCAAATCGTGAGCTTTACCTTGGTGAATACAACCTGTTACAGCTGGACGAAGCTCTGGAAAGCTGGATGTCAAAGACCAATTACGACGCCGTGCTGGGCGTTCGTTCTTCAGCGCTTCTGTTCGCCATACAAATATATCCGGCTGACACACGCGTAATCGCCTTTGGCTGGGATGAGATCAAATTCAAATCAAAAGCCGAGCAAGAAGACATGCGTAATCTTTTCACGCAGTGCGGCATTCAATTACGCTGATAACTCCCAGAAAACTCTAGGATGCCATATTTACAAAGATGTTTAATACCGAAATGCGGGAAAATCGCCGTTTTTTATAACTAGGACGATGCTTAAAAAAACGAAGAAAGACATAAACAGGCCGAAATGCTTGATGTTGCGCAGTTAATTGCCGGATTTGATATTATGTTGAAATAACGTTCCTGAATATAGCCTATCACTGCAGATCTTATGGAGTAATAATGATAAACGTGATTTGCCTCAAATGGGGAGATAAATACGCTCCGGATTATGTTAACAGACTATATGGCATGGTCAGGAGAAATCTCACCTTGCCGTTCGCATTTTACTGTATGACAGAAAACTCTCTGGGCTTAAAACCAGAAATTAATGTTCTGCCATTGCCAGATTTGGGGCTACATGGATGGTGGTACAAGCTCTATCTGTTTAAAAATGACTTTTTTGGATTACGCGGAGAGATTTTTTTTCTAGACTTGGACATCGTAATTACTGGATCTCTGGACGATTTACTTACATACATGCCTCACAAGTTTTGCATTGCTCGAGATAAGGTTCACGGCTCGTACAACAGCTCCGTGATGCGCTTTAAAGTCGGTAGCATGGGATTTCTCTGGGAAGCTTTTACATATCAAAAAGAAACTGTCATGGATCGCTTTCATGGCGACCAGGACTGGATACAGCGCCTGGTTTTGTCCGCAGAGATATATCCTTTTCCCTTGGTTGTCTCTTATAAATTTGATTGTGATGCTCGTCCTAAGTTTTGCGGCGGCGGAGTTGGCAAATGGTTGCGAAAACACGGTTTTCTGACCCCCAGCAAACAAGCGTCGCTTCCTGAAAATACGCGGATTGTGCTGTTCCACGGAAAACCCGATCCGGAAGATGTCATGTACGGCCCTTATGACAAATACCGTCAAGCTCCGTGGATTTCGACATATTGGCAAGAATAATACCGTACGCTTCAAGAAGATCTGTCTATTTTACTCTCTAAGCGAAAAGGGATCTGTCAACTTTGACGACAATGTTTCCTCGATTCTTCTTAAAAGCATAACCGTAAAACCGATCTCAAACAACTGTCAAGACAGGATAAAAACTTTAAATTATCCTTATAATCACAGAGATTTTTTCTAAATCTGAACATCGTAATTACGGAATCTCTAGATAATTTGTTGACATACGCGTCAAACCTTGGGGAAACCCTAAAGGAGCGTTTTTATAACTTTTTATTTAGTATAAAAAACTGGGGCTAGTCAATTGAGCTGATCCCTGATAGGTTAAAATCATGTTTAAAAAANAGCTTGCTAAAGGAGTTNNNATGTNCAANANTTCAATGCTGATTTTGTTAGGTGTTTTCTGTTGTATGCTCAGGATGCGCGTCNGTTCCGNTACAAACTCCNGAAATAACCGCCAGCGCCAAAGAATTTGCGNCNCCGCCGCCAGACAAAGCCGGACTGTATATTTATCGTTCTTCCTTTGNNGGCCAGGCGCTCAAAAAAGATATTTGGATAGATGGCGAATGCGTAGGACAATCAGCCAATGACGTTTTCTTTTATCGCGAGGTTACCGGAGACAGAGAGCATACAATTGCCACTGAATCCGAGTTTTCCCCTAACGAATTGAAAATCATGACTCAAAGCGGCATGAATTATTTTATAAAACAGTATTTAAAAATGGGGGCATTTGTTGGCGGAGCTGACTTGGAAATAATGGATCCCAAGACAGCTAAAGAAATTATAGTTAAACTCAATATGGCCGTGGGCGGTGATTGCGGCAGCCTAACTCCATAAGGTTTTTGCGAATATATATTGACTCAGGCTTGCCCTGGCAGGCGGATTACAAAAACATACTCTTTACTTGGCATAAAAAACAGGCTAGGGCATTTGGAGCCGCGAGAATACCTATGCCTCCAGCCTGTAACAGGAACTAGTGTTGCAAATTCTCTTATTCCAAATGATATTGCTAAGGATTTTGTGTAAGCAGCTATTAGTAGCTGCAGTTGTTTGCAACATTTTCTGCTCGAGTATGCGAAGATAGAAAAGAAAAATTTGAAACAAGAAATGGATAACTTTATAAAGACTCGGCAAGATATGCCAGTTATTCTCAAAGAAAGCTTGCACAGGTTACGGCATTCTGGAAACGTTGCAGTCCACCCAACAACCGATTTAGCAGGGGTGATAATACCGGTTGCGGGAGGGGGTGAGACCGACTTTATGCTTGATACGCTTGAAGCTCTATTTGCTTTCTATTTTGTTGCTCCCTCAAAAAATAAGGAGCGATATAAGAGTTTAAACAAAAAAACTGCTTGCTGCAGGTAAAACTCCTATACCTGTAGATGACATTTGACCATGAATAACTACTTTGTAGAGAATAATCCAAATGCTTGTTGCTTATGCGGATCAACTGAAAAATTGACAGGAGAGCATAAGTTTAAAGCCTCCATTTTGAAAGAAGAGTTTGGAAAAAAGAAGTTATTCTTAGGAGATTTTGGTAATGCACATCCGCCTAGGTTAGCCCAAAGCACAAAATCAAAAATATTTTGTTTTACATCTACGTTGTGTGCATCATGTAATAATACCCGTACACAACCAGCTGACATTGAATTTGATATTTTTCATAAAAAAACCATGGAATTGCTTCATCAAGGAAGCGCGCCAGGATGCGTTTTTAATGATGTACGCTATACGTATAATTCAGAGCCTTATTTAAATATTTTTCGCTATTTTGCTAAATTGTTATGTTGCCACTTGGCGGAGATTAATGCACCTCGGCCAATTCAAGTCGCACAATTTGCGATGGGGGAAATTGATGAAAATCCAGTAATATTGCGAATGGGTGAGGATTGGACATATAAACAGGCTAGAAGTATGGGGATAAACAAATTTGGTTTTAGAAGTAATGCAACTCTCTTCAATAAAACAAAAACACGTGTACAGGGATTTTATTCAGCTCTTAGTTTTGGCCCCATTCAGTATCGCTTTTCTATCGAAATGACATTAAACACCATGGAAATACTAAACACTGAGTACCCAGACTTCTGTTACAGACACCTCAGTCAATCCAGTTCAGCTATGTCCCATGAAGACAAACTTAGGTTAGGCTTAGTAGAAAAATGATAGTTATTTTCTCCAACTTCTGTGAATGCAAAATAAACCAATAATCCACCAGACTAAAATTAGCATGCTTAAAGCAAGATTTCAAGACCACATGGTGTATTGACGTCTTGGCTTATATATGTATAGGGTAAGGTTTCAGGTGGTCATTTTGAATGATTTTTCAGAATGCCAAAATGTGCCAATTTAATTTTGTTCTCGAAAAACCCTTTCGAAAAACTGAAAAACTATTATTATGTTCAATATTTCAAGAGCGGAAAGTCTCGTCATCTATTAGTTTTTGCAACTAACATGGACTTTAAACATACCATTCTCATAATCCGCACCAGCGCCATAGGCGATATTGTCATGTCCTCTCCGCTGGCCGAAGGAATTCGCCGCAAATATCCAAACGCGCGCATCTGCTGGATTGCAGAACCTCAGGTAAAAGATCTCCTCATGGAGAATCCCCATCTTGACCAGGTAATCGTCTGGCCCAAAGCCGAGTGGAAAAAACTCTTCAGAAAAGGACGTCTGATATATCTGGCGCG
>JGI994J12354_10004355_pt1 | contig 12766 bp, 9 predicted proteins | sample IntmicLarv3ML3BL_FD_12354 | JGI IMG/M metagenome (IMG submission 12354)
TCCATCGGCAAGTACGATTATGGTTCAATAACGGCGATACTACTCGTGATTTTCATGACACTCGCTGCCACAGAGGTCGCAATTAACAGGCTTAAACGCGCCATCAACAAATAATCTGAACGGAGAATTTTTTTATGAATAACCAGAACTATATCCGATTGCCGCTGTGCAACGCGTTCAATATTCGCGATCTCGGCGGCTATTCAACCGCAGATGGCGCAGTGACGAAGTTTCACACATTTTTGCGCGCAGATGACTTGGCAAATCTTGACGATGCGGAGCTGCAATTTTTGCTTGATTACGGCGTTCACACCATCATTGACCTGCGCAGCAAGGAGGAATGCGAGAAGCAGCCAAACCCGTTCGCGGCGCGCACGGATGTGCGATACCACAACATCGCGTTGCTTGACAATGTAATCGACGAGGATGCTGACGCGCTCGGCGCCACCGCGCAGGAGTTTATTAAGGACTTTTACATCGGACTGGTTGATAACACTGCCGCCGCCATTGGCGCGGTTTTCACGGCACTGGCGGACGCGGACGGTGCGGTACTGTTTCACTGCGCCGCCGGCAAGGACAGAACGGGCGTGATAGCCGCGCTTTTGCTTGGTCTTGCCGGTGTGTCTGAGGCGGATATTATCGCTAATTACGAGGTTACATACACATACATTCGCCGAAATCCCACCTTTGCCGGCGCGGAATACCACAGCGATTTGATGCTGTCGTCGCGCGAGTATATCGAGAGCATGATTGCGTGCGTCAACTCCGCGCACGGCGGCTTTGTGCAGTATTTGAAGAGTGACACAGAGCTGACGGATGAGCGCGTGCAGAGAATTAGGGAGCGTTTTGCAAACTAGAGTGAACCCGATTCTCTAAAGCAACATAGCCAAAACCCTCGCCAACGAGTTTTGTTTCGTTAGCGAGGGTTTTGGCTGAGTTGTTTTTGTGGTGGAGATAAGCGGGATCGAACCGCTGACTGGCTGATTATCCTATAAAAATTGATTATCATCAGCTTTTCATGCTATACTGAAATTAATTTTTTCAAGGAACCAATTTCGCTTCAGATGGTTGACCTTGTGATGTTTTCGAGGTGTAACGTATGGAAAGTAACAGGGCGGCGCTGTATTGCCGCATATCAAGCGGAGACGAACAGCGATTTGAAAGCAATTCTATCGCTAATCAGCGAAGTATTTTGAAAGCATATGCAAAGAACAAATGTTTTAAAATTATTGATGAATATATTGACGATGGATACTCAGGTGCGAATTTTGATCGACCGAATTTTATGCGAATGATTGACGATGCTACAAACGGAAAGTTTAGCGTCATATTAACCAAAGACCAAAGCCGCCTGGGGCGTGAATATTTAGAGACAGGATGGTATATGGAACAGATTTTTCCTCGAATGGGAATTCGTTTTATTGCAGTCAACGATAGCTATGATAGTTTATCTGCAGACGATAATACAACTGATATCGCGCCCATAAGAAACTATTTCAATGAACTGCACGCGAAAGACACCTCAAGAAAAGTTCGAGCCGCATTCAACTCAATGGCAAAAGAAGGTAAATTCATTGGATCAAAGGCGCCGTTCGGATATATAAAAGATCCTGAAGATAAACATCATTTACTTATTGATCCGGTAGCGGCTGAAACTGTAAAGAGCATTTTTGATTTGGCTTGTAACAATCTTGGATATAAGGCAATCGCCAAAAAACTTAGAGAGAACAAAATATTAAATCCAAATGCATATATAAATTTGAATAATCCGGAGTTTTACAAAAGCGCTTACTGGAAACAGCCGCATGATTGGCACTCTTCATCCATAAAGGTGATTTTGACTAATCCAACTTATTTAGGTCATATTGTGAATTTCAGACGTCAAATAATGTCATATAAGATTAAGAAAACTATTAAGAACTCAAAAGAAAAATGGTGCATAACAAAAAATATGCATGAACCCATAATCTCTCAAGATATATGGGATAAGGTTCAGACCAAGCTTGAAGCTAGACGTACAGGTGCCGACAATAAACCCACTCAAATATTTGCAGGGCTGGCAAAGTGCTTCGACTGTGGATACGCCCTTTCTTATTGCAGTAATCAAAACGGCGGATGCTATAATTGTTCGCAATACGCCGCCAAGGGCAAGGAATATTGTAATTCGCATTTTATTTCTTACAATGAACTATATCAGACCGTTCTTAAGGATATACAAGATAAGGCGGCGCTGGTGGTGGATAAAAACGTAGACTTCCGGAGCCGGCTATCAATATCTCAGACTAAGGCAGAAAGGAGTCGTATAGCACGTCTCAAAAAAGAACACGATGCACTTCGGGAAAAGGCAAGTGAGTTAGACTCAATGATTATGAACTATTACGAAGACCGATTGGATGGGAAAGTACCGGAAGAAGAATTCTGGGCTCTTTTTTCAGTTTACAAAGATGAACTATCGGAAATGAAACAAAGATGCGCAGACATCTCAGTTGAGTTATCTGCACATGATCATAGTAATAAATCTGTAGAATTATTTGTTTCACTGCTAATTGAGTCAGCGTGCGTGGAGCAATTGGACACCGAGCTTCTTAATAAACTGATTGATAAAATCGAAGTTGAAAAGATACGAATGGAGAGCGGGCACAAAGCCCGGAACATTAGAATTATTTATAAATATGTTGGATATATAGACTGACTGCGAGCAACGTCACGTCTATTTCCTGCCTACCGGTCTTCCTTGACTTTTCCAAGATAAGCAACCACTGTCCAATTACAATTTTGTGGTCGGTGTTTCAATAGTTACAATTAACTTCACGTCTTCTAGTTGAGTCCATTCCGTTTTTTTGATCATTTTCTCTATGTTTTCACTCGGCAAGTGCATGAAGTGGAGAATTTCATCCTCCGGAAACAGTAAACTGCAATATTGAGGAAAAACATCCTCTGGAACTATGCCGATATAGTCTTGTCCGGTTACCATCGCCAACAACTCTCGTCCGTTGCGTAAGATAACAGGCAATCTGTTTTCAACCAAAGCTAGATAAAACTTGATGGTTTCAATGGAACGCGAGTAACTAGATCCGGCTATGGTCAGCCACCACCCTCTGTCGTCATGCTCGACATACAACGAAATGTGAGTGGAGTTTCCGCCGCGGCATACCTCCCAGGGGTGACCTGGATGCCCACCACGAAAAGCCTCATCGTTAAACCAAGCTGAAAATTCACCGGCAGAATCCTCATCCAATTCAAGGAGTCCATCATCACGGCGGTCAGCGTGGGCATAATACAACTCTTTTGCCGTCATAGTGACAATCCCTTGATATCGATTTGCTTCATACCCTAGTCGGCAATACTCAAAAAACATACCGGATGTCATTGACGGCAATCGTGAGTTTAGAGCGTCCTTTGTTTTTGCAGGATTCGCATTTTCAAAACGCATTATTTCTTCGTGAGTAATACCTTTCAAATATGCGTCATTCTCTTCTGGGAAAAGGCGCCAATAATCCTCACGAAGAATCTTCCCTGTGCGTTTTCGATACGGCAGATTTTCTGAGACAAATGAGTTGTAATTGCCGTCTGAAAGTGAACGAATGCGTTTCCGAACTGCATCAAGAATCCACTCTGCAAGCTCAGCCTTGTATGATGGATAGCCATAGGATTCTGGTGTGATTTGAAAAATCAGCTTACCGTTAATCAAGACTGTGTATGTATCGTTATATGACACGGTTGTCAATTCATACCACTTGAGCGAATCCGGATAATATCCCAACCACAATTCTTCAAATTCTTCCATATTTTCGACTTCACTATCGGCCAAGTATTCATTGTAGTCGCCAAAGTCTTCTATGGCACCACGCGGAGCAGTCAGCCACAGCTTATGCAAATCCTCGTCACCAGTGGGAGTAATCGTTTTTATTTGATGAAAAAGTGAGTGCACCAGTTCTTTCGTATACGTGTCTAAACTTTCCGGTTGCTGAGTTGCGCGAGTTATAAGTTCGTCGAGTCTCGGTGCGGTAATATCCATGTTAGTCCCCCCAATCCAACATATTCCGCTCTACAATCTCGCCTAGCCGCTTTAAGTCACGTCGCTCTTCTGCAGCTGACTGCTCATATGCTGTCCTCATTTCGGCATCATACCCTTCCGGCGTCAAGTGATTTAATCCGACTGACCCATCTGAATATGTCGCCTTTTCGTATGGAAAATTGCCCCATTTTTGCGTTACCATTCCAGTATACATGGCATCATAATCATTCGCTATCAAACGATTCAAGATGTCGACGGCTTCCTGAGCTGTTGTTAGCTTGTATTCCTTCCATTCCTGAGTTGACATACCGTGTTTCTTTTCCAAAGCGATATATCTTTCTAAGTGATGAACAAACATCGGCAAAAATGAACGAATATCTAGTGAATAATATTCGTTAAACAGCCCTCGCCACTGCCGAGAAATTTTTGAACTCCTTAAAAAAATGCGTAATCGTCGATTTGCCCTGCGAAACGGGGCAAGTGCTTTTTTAATCAGATTCGGCTTATAGTCAGAAAAATCAAACATTGAATCAACTATTTCTGTTTTGATTATCTCTTTTTCGAGTCCGGAAGTTTCTGCTTGTTCTTCTGTTAACCCCAATTTCTTCGCGAACTCACTGTTTATATCAATCGGTTGACTTCTGTTCATGGCAAAATATCACCTACTATTTTTATATCACGTGTCCCTTACGGGGATAACCGCGTTCATGACAGTACTTGTATAAATATATAGACACTTAACTATGTGCCATTTCAGGTGGAGCTATAGCCGTACTTAATTCTTGGTCTGAAACCACTTGATCTGCCGATGAATATTCCTTCTGTAGTTTACGCTGCTCGATTTGAAGTTTTTCGTTAAGATGAGAATGTCTCATGTCGAACTCTGCAAAAACTTCACTCCATCTCATTACATAAATTTTGCACCGATTAACCTTATAGACCAAGTGTGGCTCCCCATGATTTTTATTGTTTTCAATTTCACCATCAATAAATCCTGTTTTCGCAAAACGATTACCTACTAAGTAAAATTCCCAAGTCATATTATCTGCATTGAAATGTTCGGAACTAAGAATTACTCCCATATATTTTTTGACTTGACTTAATTGAGGTTCCCCTAAAGCAATGCCGGGGTGCTTTAATTCTACAACAATATTATTATATCGATTGTGCGCGATATCTTGCCGCACAGCGAAAATATCCATTTGTTTTAATCTGTCCGGATGCTCTATAGAGGCATCTTCATATTCCTTATGTAAATAATTTAAATGCCTACGCAATGCTTCTTCAAAATTTGGTTCCGCAGCAGTTACTAAATTAAACTGTTCTCCAAAAAGCCAATAGTGCTTTTCGATTACTTTTTGCAGATGCTTAACTTCATTTGCATTAAGTTCACTATTGTATACAAGTTGTTTTAAATCTGCCACAGCCAAATATCGGTCTTTTAGAAGCTTGATTGTCTTCGTAATACTTGACATTCTTGTGAACTTTAATATTTCTGCTAAATCTCGACGTTCGAGTTCATCCATATCTAAAATTTCGGAAAAAATTGAAAACAAGGAATTAACCTCTCCGTTTTCCATGATTAAGTCGAGCAATCTTATGAATGTCTTTTTTTGCTCTTTGTTCATTGCATTTGTGAACAGCTTTGGCTGCGCAATATAGATTACTGACACTAATTCTTCAATTTGACTTTTCTTAAATCGATCTACCAGGTTAGTGGGCTCATAATTTGGAAATGCAGATTCAATTTCCAAATTGTCAACGGCTCTTGATACAGACTCTTTTATGAAGGGCCGTCTTATATCATACAAATGGCAGTTAACTGCGTGTATGATGTGTTCAAAAACAGGTGATTTTTTGTGAAAAATCCCATCCATAGCTTCTTGGGGCATATTAACGTTGGTCAAATCAAAATTATCAAACAGTTTACTTTGGATATAAACGCTGTGATAGAAACGATCACCTTTATTGTTTAAGGTTGTATTTTCTTTTGCAAGCTCACTTCCATTTGAGTTTATGAAATAGTATTTTGAGTACTCTGATAGCTTGTTGCGCCAACAAATATAACGAACATTATGTGTCATTTTCAAGGGCTCATATATGTAGTCTAAGCTTTCTGATGATACTATCAAATGATTATAATCCAGTTTTTCGCCGTTTATATATATGGAATACCCCTTTTTACTGTTCAATTCCAAAAACCAACAGAACTCAACAGCAAGATGGATTTTTGCCGTATCTGCAGTAATATCTGTGTTCGTTAAGTCGGTGAAAGTGACCACTGTCCCCGTATCTTCGGAGGTTTCTACTTCATTCCCGGGTAGATAATTTTCAAGTGAGGACGCATTTATTTCAATATCATAGTTAAACCGTTTATCATCGACTTGGTAAATAGTTTTCCATGTGGCAAAATTGGCAAACGCAAAGAACGTAAGCCGCCCCACCCCATTTTTGCCATGGCTTGCAGAGTGCTTAATTTCAGGGTCGTATAATTTTTCTGATTGGAAAAATGGTTTAAACTTTTGAATTAGTTGTTCTCGGTCAATACCACTACCATTATCAGCAACCATAATTTGCGCCGTGCCAGATAAAAAATTCTCGTCAATATCTATGTTGATTCGGGAGGCATTTGCGTCAAACCCATTCCAAACACACTCGCATAATGCTTGTAACGGCTTGTATCTTTTGAGTGAATTCCGAATACCGTCAGAAGATATCAGTACGCTCTCCGTGTTTTTGCTCATTAATCACGCCTCCTTATCATGCAATTATTACTAAGATAGTGAAATTATTATATACCAATAATTCAAAATCGACAATACTCTTTGACTTTTTCGGAATAATGTTGATTGACATTGTTCCGAATCGGTATATAATAGAGAAAATACTACCAGATTGCGAGTTGATTTTAATGGAGTATATGACTGTAACCCAAGCCGCCGAGCAGTGGGGTATCTCTGACCGCCGCGTTCGCGCACTTTGCTCTGCCAGTAAGATTGCGGGAACTGTTAAAGACGGCAAATCATACAAGATTCCGGCTGATGCCGAAAAGCCGATTGATGCGCGTTTTCGTCAAGGCAGCAGTACAGCAGGCCTAAAGCGTTACATGAAATGGAATAACGACATTGTCGGGATTATTGATTCCAACAATAATGTTGAATTCAAATCACCTTACTATAACGAAATTGTGTCCCTGTATACACAGGGCACGTCATCATGGACACCGGAGCAGCTTTCGGAATTTCTATCTGAGCGCGTGGTCAGCCGTGATAGGCGGGATATTGAGCGCATCCTGTTCCGCTGCGGTTTGTCTCACTACGATGTGGTGCGCATTGCGGAAATAACGCGGGGGATTCACCCAAAAGACCTGCTTTGGATTGCTAACAGCGAAGACGAAAAGCTAGACGAAACAATTACCAACGTCTTTGACTCTGTGTTTCACCAAAAGGTTGACCTCGTTGGCGATAGCATTGATACCCCGGAAGGCTACAACATAAAGCGCTACGGCGTGTATAATGGGAAATACGGCATCTTTAAACAGCGCATCAGTCCGCTTACGACTGATGTGGAGTCGGAGGTTGCTGTATACTTGCTCGCCGAGCGGTTAGGCGTTCCTTGTTGTCCTGCTGTACGCACCGACGCCAACACTGTCTTTTCGACGTTCGTGTATGACTTTTCGAAAGAATATATCGTTCATTTTCGGCGATTATTCGCAGGTGCTCGTTCAGATAACGAGTACCAAAATCTGATTTCAGTGCGCCCACAAATGCGTGACGATATAGCAAGGATGATTCTGCTGGATTTTATTACTCGACAGGATGACAGACATTTGTCCAACGTGGCGATTAAGATCAGTGGCGGTGTGGAGTCCTTTTATCCGTTGTACGATAACGGTCGTAGCCTTTTCTACGAAGACACTGAAGATATGGTACATGCTGCGATTGCTAATCCATCCGCTTATGCCACCTCCTTTGGTTTTGCGGGCACCTATTGGGACTATGTTCGGGAAATTGCCGCTGAACCGGGTAGCATCTCAAAGCTAATCAATCTAAATATATCTAAGAGCAATATCTCGGCAATTCTCCGTGAGGCAGGTTTCACTGGATATCGTTATGATGGCGCATTTCAATGGATTGAAAAGGCGATGTCGATACTCCGCTCGCTCTAATCATTTTCTTGCCACCATCATATATAAAGGGTGTGAAGCTTTGCTACTTTGCTAGCCCAATAACGCCATATTTGCCGTGCACGGCGGAAAATAAATTCGATTTTTTAAAAGTTATTTTTCAAATGGAAAATAACTTTGCTTTTCTTGTTGCTTTTCGATCATCTCTGTTTTGAACTTTTAAGAAAACCTTACAAGTTGACCTTACAGTAAATACTGTCAAGATTTCGCACAACCGGATAATTATTATTGTCCATTTTATACTGCTCACTTTCCACAACAAAATAACAAACAACGCCTTGAAAACACTGCGTTTTCAAGGCGTTTACGTTGGTGGAGACAAGGGGGATCGAACCCCTGAACCTCCTGACTGCCAGTCAGGCGCTCTCCCAGCTGAGCTATGCCCCCGTATTAACTTTTTGATTGCTGCAAATTTCCAATATTTTCTTGAGGATTACCTTTAAAAACGTCAAGAGACCTCCTGCATGCCATGCAGGCGCTCTCCCAGCTGAGCTAATCCCCCGAGTTGCCCTCTACATGAGGTTTGTTAAGTTTTGAATGCAATCCAATTGCATGGTGTGAAAGAGGGGCTGCAATACAGACCAAAAGGAAACTTCTGACAGCGGATACCGCATAGTTCGCACTCCCAGCTGAGCTATACCCCCATATTGACCTATTTAGTTATTCTTAGCTGTATTATTTTACATCATCACCTTGACATTGTCAAGTCCAAAGTAGCTTCTCTTTATAATATTATAAGGGAAAGCTACTTTGGAAAAGTTTGGCTATGATGTTTAGCGGCTGGCTTTCATTGCAGCTATGACCGCTTGACCCATTTCGGCAGTTCCAACTGCGCTCTGGTTTTCATAGGCGATGTCAACGGTTCTTGTGCCGGAGGTTAAAACGCTGTTTATGGCGCTTTCAATGCGCTGTGCCGCCTCGGGCTGGTTTAGGGAATGGCGCAGCAGCATTGCCGCGGAGAGGATGGTTGCGAGCGGATTTGCGATGTTTTGTCCTGCGATGTCGGGGGCAGAGCCGTGAGCCGGCTCGTAAAGTCCCAGACTTCCGGCGCCGAGGGAGGCGGAGGCAAGCATTCCGATTGAGCCGGTGAGCTGCGACGCTTCGTCTGACAGGATGTCGCCGAACATGTTGCTGGTTACGATTGTGTCAAACTGGGAGGGATTTCGGATTAGTTGCATGGAGGCATTATCCACATACATGTGCGTTAGCTCAACATCAGGATAGGCTTTTGAAATTTCAACCAGCGTTTCACGCCACAGGCGAGAGGATTCCAGAACATTTGCCTTGTCGATGGAGCAGAGCTTGCCGTTTCTTTTTTGTGCAAGCTTGAAGGCGGTGTGGGCGATTCTTTCGATTTCCGGCTTGGAATAGCGCTCGGTGTCGTAGGCGGATTCTATGCCATTTTGCGTTTCGCGACCACGGGTTCCGAAGTATATTCCGCCTGTGAGCTCGCGAACTATCATGATATCAAGTCCGTCGCCGAGAAGCTCGGCTTTGAGAGGGGAGGCGGAGGTGAGCGCGGGGTACATGACCGCCGGGCGCAGGTTGCAGAAAAGCCCAAGCTCGGCGCGGATGCGCAGAAGCCCTTGCTCGGGTCTTATATCGCCGGAGGGGTTGTCCCATTTTGGTCCGCCAACGGCGCCGAGGATGACGGCGTCTGCCGCCTTGCATTTTTGGATTGTTTCCTCCGGGAGGGGTGTTCCTGCTGCGTCGATTGCCGCGCCGCCGATGTGGGCATGGTCTATCGAAATCTCAAAGCCGGACATTTCGGCGGCAGCTTCCAGAACGCGAAGCGCCTGTTCGGTTATCTCGGGTCCGATTCCGTCGCCGGGTAGGGCGACAATGTTATATTTCATCCTTTTGCTCCTTTTTGTTTTTGATATAGTTTACAAGTCCGCCGGATTTTATTATGCTTTGCATAAAGTCGGGAAAGGGGGCTGCGGTATATTGTTTGCCGCTGGTCAGGTTATAAATTTTGCCGGCGTCAAGGTCAATTTCAAGGTGCTCGCCGGGGGCGATTTCGGCTGCTGCGGCAGGGCACTCCAGAACGGGAAGCCCGATGTTTATGGCGTTACGGAAGAAAATTCGGGCAAAGCTTGAGGCGATGACGCAGCTTATTCCGGCGGCTTTTATGGCAATTGGCGCGTGCTCGCGGCTGGAGCCGCAGCCGAAATTTGCTCCTGCGACCATGATGTCGCCGGGTTTTACCTTTTTTGGGAAGTCTGCATCGATGTCCTCCATGCAGTGTGCGCCGAGAAACGCCGGGTCTGGATTGTTGAGAAGGCGCGCGGGGATGATTACATCGGTGTCGATGTGGTCGCCGTATTTATGTACTGTGCCGCTGCATTTCATTGTTCATTACCTCCGTTTGTAAGAGCGTCGGGGGAGCAGATATAGCCCATTACCGCGGATGCTGCGGCAACGGCGGGGGNGGCGAGATAAACCTCGCTTTTTTTGTGCCCCATGCGCCCGACGAAGTTTCGGTTTGTCGTTGCAACACAGCGCTCTCCCTCGGCGAGAACGCCCATGTGACCGCCAAGGCATGCGCCGCAGGTTGGCGGCGCGACAACGGCACCGGCATCAATGAAAATTTCCATCAGTCCCTCGGTTACGCACTGCTTCCAGATTTTCTGGGTTGCGGGCATGATGATGCAGCGTGTGTAGTCCGCGATTTTGCGGTTTTTCAGGATTTTTGCGGCTGTGCGCATGTCGTCGATTCGTCCGTTTGTGCAGGAGCCGATCAGGGACTGGTCAATGGCGATTTTCATTGCCTCGGCATCGGTGATGCTTCGGGCGTTTTCCGGGAGATGCGGAAAGCTGACCGTTAGCGGAACCTCGGCAAGGTCGATTATAATCTCGCGCTCATACGGGGCGTCCGGGTCGGCTGAAAATTCGGTGCCGTAATTTTCGCCGTGGTCTTTTATATAGGCTCGGGTGATGTTGTCTACCGGGAAGATTCCGTTTTTTGCGCCGGCTTCGATTGCCATGTTTGAGATTGTGAAGCGGTCGTCCATCGAGAGCGCCGCGACATTTCCGGAAAATTCGAGCGACTGGTATCTTGCGCCGTCAACGCCGAGAATTCCGATGAGGTGCAGGATTACATCCTTTCCGGAAACATGATCGCGCTTCTCGCCCTTTATTGTCACCTTTATAGCTCCCGGAACCTTAAACCATGCCGAGCCGGTCGCCATGCCGGCTGCCATGTCGGTTGAGCCGACGCCGGTTGCAAAGGCGCCGAGGGCGCCGTGGGTGCAGGTGTGGCTGTCTGCGCCGATTATGACAGCGCCGGGATGGATGAGTCCCTTTTCCGGGAGCAGCGCGTGCTCAACACCCACACGGCCCAGCTCGAAATAGTTTGTTATTTTCATCGCGCGAGCGAATTCTCTTGTTTTTTTCGCAAGCTGCGCTGCGGCGATATCTTTGTTGGGCGTGAAATGGTCGGGGATTAGGGCGACTTTTTCGCGGCTGAAAACTTCGGTCGCGCCCATTTTAAAAAATTCGTCTATCGCAACGGGGGCTGTGATGTCGTTTCCGAAAACGAGGTCAAGACCGCATTCGATAAGCTCGCCCTCGCGGACGCGCTCGCGTCCGATTTTTTCTGCGAGTATTTTTTGTGTCATTGTCATTGCCAAAATTTATGCACTCCTTCACTTGTTCACTTGAACCTGATTAAATTTATAAAGCCGCCTCGGCTTTGCGCGCTCGCGCTGCCATTACGCGGTTTATCGCGTTTATATATGCGATGATGGACGCTTCTATGATGTCGGTTGAAACGCCGCGGCCTGTGCTTAGCTCCCCGGCGCTGTTGATGCGAACGGTGACTTCGCCGAGGGCGTCAACGCCGCCTGTGACGGCTTTTATGCCGTAGGTGTCAAGGCTCCAGCTCTCGCCGATGGCTTTTGCTGCGGCGTTATATGCCGCGTCTATCGGACCGTCGCCGGTTGCGGCTTCGGTGCGCTCGGTGCCGTCGCGCGCGAGGGTGATGCTTGCGACCGAGTTCATCTTGTTTCCTGTCTGGATCTGGAAGGATTCTATCGAATAATACTCCGGGACATCGGAGATGCGCTGGGATACGATAACCTCGATGTCCTCGTCTGTGATTTTCTTTTTTCGGTCGGCAAGCTCTTTGAACTGCTTGAACACGCGCGCGAGCTCCTCCTTGCCGAGTGTGTAGCCCATGCTCTCCAGCCTGTCGGCGAAGGCATGGCGACCGGAAAGTTTTCCGAGAACCATTTCAGTTCCGGGCTTTCCGACGGACTGTGGGGTCATGATTTCATAGGTCATCGGGTTTTTCAGCATTCCGTGCTGGTGGATGCCGGACTCATGCGCGAAGGCATTGTCGCCGACTATTGCCTTGCACACGGGGATGGAAATGCCGCTGAGCTTTGAAACGCGCTGACTTACTCTGTAAATTTTTGTGGTGTCGATTCCGTGCTCTACGTCGAAAATGGCAGAGCGAGTTGAAAGCGCCATTATTACCTCCTCCATCGCGCAGTTTCCGGCGCGCTCGCCGAGACCGTTTATGGTGGTTTCAATCTGGCAGGCTCCGTTTTGGATGGCGG
>JGI994J12354_10004356_pt1 | contig 12765 bp, 4 predicted proteins | sample IntmicLarv3ML3BL_FD_12354 | JGI IMG/M metagenome (IMG submission 12354)
GGGCATGTCCAATTTGCACAAATTGTTGTTGACACCACCACCTTGATGCGATATAATCATACATAGATTGACATATCAACGCAATTGATTGGTGAATGTTGTTATATGTGCAGGGGTACACACAAGCAAAATGTGAGAGGGGTGTTGCAAGGCCGCACAACACGGGCGGCCGGCGGACGGAAACAGCTTTGCATTCCGCAAGGGAAGGGAGGCGAAGGGAAAAGAACTCGGCAACAAAGCAAACGGATTTCAAGTGCGGGTCAGACGCGCCGCGCCAAGCGGCAGGGCTCTTGACTCTGCGAAACAGAGAAAGACATATGGAAGGAGATACGCAAAAATGCGGAAATCTAAGAGAATGATGGCGTTCATGCTCAGCCTTATCATGATGGTTTCACTGGTTCCATCCATGGGCTTTGTAAACGCAGCACCCGGTGATGTGCAAATCGTGAGCAATTTTAACGGCAGAAACGATGGCATTGCCACAGGCGCAACAACGCCGGACGGGCAAACCGCGTTCCGGATGGGCGGGGTGACCAATGTCGCAACCAAACATATCAATTACACAAGTGAAACAGCCACACAAGATTTATCAGATTGGGAAGATGGTTATTTCGTTTTCGAAATGTACATTACCGACAATTCCATTAAATCTTTTAAGGGTAACAACGAGAACTGGTTCATCGTAACAAGCGAGGCGAATAGTAACGACTGGAACTCTAACTCTCGTATTGCCCTCAATTTGGATGCAGTTAGAAGCGGTGAAGTTGGCACATGGCAGACGGTTTATGCGAAATTATCAACCGCATCTGTTTCAGATGGCACTTTTAACTCAAGCTCCTTAAGTGCTGCCAGACGCATGGGTCTGCATTTCGATTGGACAAACGGCAGCACGAAGGATGTCTACATGAAGAATCCGCGCTACCAGAGCGAAGACTTGGGCGTACCGGCATCGCCCGTAACCGCACCGACATTTGACGCGGACACAAAAACGGTAACCGCTCCGGTTCCGGCCAGCGGCCAAGCGGTGGAATTTGCCGTAAGCGATGGCGCGGCGACCACTTGGGTGGCAGGCACACTGTCGGGTGGTGTCTACACATATACATTTAGCACTGTCCCTTCGGGCAACGGCTATTTTGTGTATGCCAGAGCTGCACAGGACACAACCTACGCCTTTGCAGGCGTGTCGTCACGCATTTACGTATCGGCGCTGACAAATGCGCAGTCCGTAAACATCGCGAAGGACGCGCTGACATGGGATACCATCAAAGGCGCCAACGCATCGGCTTCCGATGTAACGAAAGCCTTGACACTTCCGTCTTTGGGCGAGGAGGACACGACGATTTCTTGGTCGTCAAGCAACACTTCCATTATAAGTAACACAGGCGCGATTGACCGCTTGGCGGCAACAGGCGCAACAGTAACGCTTACAGCAACCATCACCAAAGACGACGCAAGCGACACGAAGGATTTTGTGTTGACGGTGCCGGTGGTGACCCCGGCAACAAACGCGCTTCCTGTAACGAGTGTGACGAGTGCAACCACAGCCAATGCCCCGGACGGGCAGTCGGCAAGCCGCCTCACTTTGGGTTCCGGCTCTGCGGATGGCCGCGTTTTGCACACCTTTAACACCGTTCCGAATGGCGGCGACGCAATCGCCTACGCCAATCAGTATTTCGTGTTCGATATGATGGTGACAAACGCGGATATGCTGCAACTGCAAGGCAACAACTGGCTTGTTGTAGAAACAGCCGCAGGCGGCGATTGGAACACTAATTCGCGCATCAACCTCAATGTTTCGGACATCAGAGCGGCCGAGGCCAACACTTGGATTACGGTGTACGCACCGTTGACAAGCAACGGCCATGGCTTCAACCCTTCGTCCTTGGATCAAGTGACGAGAATGGGCTTGCATCTGCAATGGGCGGCAGCTTCCGGGATTAACACAGGCACAGCGCCGGGCAATATCTTCATTAAAAACCCGCGCTTCCAGGCAACGAATGATTCCGTGCGCCCCGTGCCGACGGCTGTTGAAGCAGGCAGCAACGTAACGGTATCAGCGGTGGCTCCGTCAAACGGCCAAGTGGTAGAGTTTGCCGTAACAGCAAACGAAACCCCCTCGCCGGGCGACTGGGTGACAGGCACGCTTGGCAGCGGCAGTTACACAACAACAGCCGCGATACCCGCAGGCGCAATCTATTATGTGTTCGCCCGCACGGTTGCCAATCCGGCAAACAACTTCACGGGAACCTACACAAGAATTTCTAAATCCAGCATCTCTGATGCAGACGCAGTGGCGGCAGCCAAAGCGGCTTTGACATGGGATGCCATCAAAAACGCGAATGACGCGGAAAGCAATGTAAGAACAGCCCTGACACTTCCTTCCGTTGGTTTGAACGACACAGCCATTTCGTGGAGTTCGGACAACGCGGCCATCAACAACGGCGGCGCGGTAACCCGCGGGGAAAATGATACGGCAGTAACGCTTACGGCCACAATCTCCAAGGGTTCGGAAACAGATACCGTAGTGTTCACGCTGACAGTGCCCGGCACAGGCAGCGAAGCCGCGGTTGCATTTATCGATTTTAATGACTCCACAACATGGTCGGCCATTGCGTCCATCGGTGACGAAAACCGTCCGGGCCGCGGTAACGCAGATATCGGCGTCAGCCTTGCGGGCGACAACAACGAACCGGTAACGCCCGTATCTCGGGGCAACGGCGTCAACGCCCGTGATGGGTTGCAGATTGGTAACTATCTGTATGTGTTTGTTGACAATGCAAGGCTTAAAGCCGCCAACAGGGTAGAGTTGGAGATTACATACTACCGCACAAACAGCAGCGGCTTGCCGATTGAATATGTAAGCAGCGCAAGCAATTACACAAGAGTGACTATGCCGGCGGGGGCATCCCCAAACAACAACTGGCGTACGGTTAGGTTGACGCTTACCAGCACTTTGTTCTCAAGCGGCCATAACCAAACCGCGCAGTTCCGTATCGACTCGCCGAATGCCGTTATCCAAAGCATCAAAGTAACCGAGGTCCCGCTTAACGATCAAGAAACGGTAACTGCCGTGGCAAGCGCGCTTAACTGGGACGCGATTAAAGGCACCAATACAGACCGCAGCTTGGTTCAGGATGATTTGGTCCTGAATGCAACAGGCTCAGGCGGCGCAGCCATCGCATGGGCATCCAGCGACAGCAGCGTAATCAACCCTGCCACAGGCGTGGTTACACGTCAAACCACGAACACGGATGTGACGTTGACAGCAACGATAAGCAGAGGCACGGCAACACCTGTCGATGTAACCATTACAGTAACCGTTCGCGGAACAGGTACAGGTACGGATGCAGACGCGGTGGCCGCAATGCTTGCCGCACTGACATGGGATGCCATCAAAGGCGGGAACAGTGTTGAAACGAATGTAACGACCAATCTCGTTCTGCCTGCAATGGGCTTGAACATGACGGATCTTACATGGTCGTCCGGCACACCGGGCATCATCAGCAGCACAGGCGTTATCATGGCGAACCGTCCGGAAACGGGCGCAACGGTAGCCCTTACGGCCACCGTATCCAGAGGCGCGGTAACGGATACAAAGGTATTCAACTTGACGGTTCCTAACCGTTATGATTTCGCTAAACATGAAAGCACTGTGATCAGCACAACGCACGAGCCGAAAGACTGGGCGGTATCTGACTTTAACGTTCTCGCCTTCGGCGCGGTGGCAAATGACCCGACTTTCTGTAACAGAGAAGCATTCCAGGCGGCCATTAACGCGGCATATGCCGATGGCGGCGGCGTGGTGTACGCTCCGGCGGGCACGTATGCGTTCTTAACAGAGGCGGACGGCGTCAGCAGAGTTCCTACGGCTGCAGGCACCGTAAATTATGACTATGGATACGTTTTGAACCTGCCCGCAGGCGTACAGCTTCGCGGCGACTGGGATGATCCGGATGCTGACAGCTATGACGGCACAATCGGCGGCACCATCCTTGCCGTATATGCAGGGCATGGCACCACCAATTTTGACAATTACGTTGCTTCCTCGGTAACAGAGTCGCAGACAGGCAGCGGCCGACAGATCAACGTAGACGACAGATTTATCCAAATGGGAAAAGGCACCGGCGTAACCAACATGACAATCTGGCATCCGAACCAGGATATCGATAATGTGGTTGCATACCCGTGGGTGTTCTACCAGACAAGTGAAAACAGCGCAACAGTGGACAATGTAACGCTTGTAAACGCTTACGGCGGTTTCTTCTCCGCACCGAGCGAGATGCACTATGTTTTGAACAGCCGCATGACGGTTCTGCACACAGGTATCAGAGTACACACCTGTACAGATATCGGCCGTGTGGAAGGTGTTACGATCTCCCCGTATTACTGGGCAGACTCCGGCCTTCCGGGCGCACCGAGCCGCGCGGCAGTCAGAGCATACACAAGGGCTAACGCAACAGGCTTTATGATGCACCGCTCCGACTGGGAGTATGTGGCGGATTTCTCCGTCATCGGTTACAAAACAGGTATGTGGGTCGGCAGAGAAACGGGCTTCACAGAAACCCCGAATGCTCAATTCTACGGCCTGTATATGGAAGATTGCGGAACCGCTATTGATATCGAGGCTGTTAACTCTTACGGCCTGCTTATCTCAAATTCCGTTTTCAAGGGCGATGTGTCTGTACACTTCAGCACTGCCTTCAACACATCGGTACAGTTTAACGGCGTTGAATTTGGCGGCCCGGTTGTCAGTGAAGCGGCCGGCGGCGTTATATCCTTTGAGGATTGTACCTTCGGCAACTACGGCACAGGCTATGCATTGCAGCTTAACAGCGGCAACGCCTTGCTGAGCCAGAGCAACTTTACACAGGCGGATAAGCACGTAAGCCTCGGCACGGGCTTCCGCACATTCAAGTCGGTAAACTCCGGCTACAATCTTGACCTTAGCGACCTTGACAGCCTTGTTCTGGATGTTCGGGAATTGGGCACAAGCGCCACTGTCGATATTGTCAACGACGCGGAATATATATTTGAATCCATTCCGAAGGACATCAAGACGGATATCGAAACACATCCGAAACCGAGCGAGCGGCTTCTGCTTAGGGTTGACTTGCCGCGTGCGACAGGCTACAACAACAACACATCAACAACGGACGTATCCGTTCAACTGCAAGCCGCGCTTGATTATGTGGCAGGCAAGGGCGGCGGCACGGTGTACCTCCCGGGCGGCAGATATTTGGTAAACAGCCCCATCACAATCCCTTCCGGGGTTGAGTTGAGAGGCACATGGGATGTGCAGCATCATACCCAAGGCGGCGGTACAGCAATCTTTACAACGTACACCGGCACCGCGGGCGTGGGCGAGTCCCTTATCCGGCTGGAAGCAGGGGCGGGTATCAGAGGCCTCAATGTAGTACAGCAGAATTTAACAAGCGGGACCAACCCCGTCAGAACTCCGTTCTTGATACAGGGGCAAGGCGCAGATGTGTATGTAATCAACGTCACCATCCCCATCGGCGACAGAGGTATCGACCTTGCTTCGTATGACACAAGCGGCCACTATGTAGATTACTTGGGCGGCACGCTTACCAGAGTCGGCATTTGGGTCGGCGGCGGTGCAACAGGCGGGTTTATCAGAAATATGCAGTTTAATCCGCATTACGCGTTAAGGCCGCCCGATGGCAGACAGGGTTATCCTATGCCCTCAGGTAATTTGTACGAATATGTGCAGAGCAATTGCAGTGCGTTGATGTTTGCCGATGTAGAGGATCAGACGATTTTCAACAACTTCGTTTTCGGTTCGGTATACGGCGTACATTTCCGGCAAGATACAGTAACGGGCAACTTCCCGGGCAAGATCACGATGGTCGGCCATGGTTCGGACGGATGTACATTTGCGTTGTATGTAGAAGACGCGGATGAAAACACCCAGATCATCGCGATTAACTCGGAGTTGGTTAATACGGGTATCGATGCACAGCCGAATCGCGCGTATGTAAGAATGGGCGCGCCGAACACCACCACGATTCATGAGGACGCAGAGCTTGTGCTGTTCAACAGTGCATTCTGGGGCAGTCCCACAGTGGCGGCAGTGCAGGTCAATGGCGGTATCGTTCGTGTTCAGCAGGCCAACTTTGCATCCATGCCGAGCAATAACGCGGCTATCGATGTGTTTGGCGGCAGCGCGCATGTGTACAGCACATATTTCAGAAGCAGAACAGGTTCGGGCAACTCGCAGCACGCAAGGCTGAGAACCAATGGCGAGTCTATCGAGCTCACGAACAATTTCTACAGCGGCAATCTCTACTATGTAAGTGATGTGCCGTATGGCGTATATGGTTCGGACGTATTGGCAGAGCCGTTTACTTTTGACCTTTCACCTAAAACGGGCGAATTGGGTCATGAGCTGACAATCACCTACGCCGTCAGAGGCAACTCGGGCGCGGGCGTGTTGAAGATGGTTTCTCCGGCAACATATGCGGCAGACTTTACCCCGGTTCCGTTTGACTCGCTGGCAGCGGGCGAATCCCTTGTGCTGGATTTACCGTACTATGGGGCGCATTTGCTTACATTTGAGTTGGAATTGGCAAGCGGCAACACAATTGTGCAGACGTTGGGTATGGACGTTGCGTATGCTGAAAAAGTAAGCAGCGTCGGCGCGGAGAATCCCGCTAAGAATGCCGCAACACCGCGCATGACGATGGATACAGGGAACTATGTATATTCCGTCGGCCACGGCACATGGGGCGGCTCGGATGATTTGAGCTTGGCAGCTTCGTATGCATGGGATGATACAAACCTGTATGTGTATGTTGTTGTGAAAGACGAGGAACATTTTAACGAGCAAACAGGCGGAAATATCTGGAACGGCGACTCCCTCCAGTTGGGTATTGACTTGACCAGAGCTTCAGGCGCAAACAATGCACGCAATGAATTGGGTGTCGCGCTTAATTCGTCCGACGGGCTTGTGTACACAAACAGATGGACGGGGCCGACGGGTGCGGCAAATGTAAGCGGCATGACGGCATCGGTAACAAGAGATGACGCGGCAGGCACAACGACGTATGATGTGGTCGTTCCGTTTGCTGTGGCACATGCCAACCCGGGCAGTCTTGATTTGTCGAAGATCGGCGTATCGGTTATGATTAACGATGCCGACCAAGGCGCAAGACGGCAAGCGATTGAGGTTTCGCAGGAGCACCTGAAAAACTCGGCCATATTCACAGAGTTGTACTTGATGGACGAGGGCGAATATGTGCAGATGCTTGAAGATGCCGCAGACGCGGCCGTTGCGAAGGCAGAAGCAACAGGCAACAGAACCGATATGGCGATGGCGCTGAACTTCCTCGCTGTGGCAGGCGTCAATCCTGCCGAGCTTCTGGATGCGCTGGATGTGGCGGATACAAAGGCTGACCTGACATGGGATGCCATTAAGGACGCAAACGCATCGCAGACCGCAGTGGAAACCAATTTGGTATTGCCGGCAATAGGTACAAACGGCACAACCATCACCTGGACGTCCAGTGCCCCCGGTATCATCAGCGCAACGGGCGCGGTAACCCGCCCGTCGGCAGATACCACGGTGACGCTGACGGCCACTATAACAAAAGGCCAGGCAACAGAAACGCAGACCATTGTCGTGACTGTGAAAGCGGCAGACAGCGGAACAACGCCGACAGCGCCTCCGAGCGGCGGTTCAAGCGGCGGCGGCGGTGGCAGCTACCATTATATGGTGCGCTTTAACACTACAGGCGGCAGTGCGGTGGCAAACATCAATGTGGCAGGCGGGGCAAAGGTTTCTGCACCCGAAGCGCCGACACGTGAAGGCTATGTGTTTACAGGCTGGTTTACCAATGCGGCACTTACGCAGGCGTATGACTTTGACGCGCCGGTCGTTCGCTCCCTTACACTGTTCGCAGGCTGGGAAGCAATTGCGGATGGATCGGGAACAGGCGACACGTCGAACCCGGCAGACGCATGGGATAACCCCTTTGCGGATGTTGCGGCGGCGGACTGGTTCTATAACGCGGTTCGGTTCACCTTTGAAAATGAACTGTTCAGCGGCACAAGCGCCACCACATTCAGCCCCTTCACTTTGATGAGCCGCGGCATGATGGTTACGGTTCTGGGCCGGATGGTAGGCGCGGATATCTCGGGCTATGAAAGCGCAAGCTTTAGTGATGTAAGCCCGGATGCGTATTACATGGGCTATATCGAATGGGCAAGAGAAATGGGCATTGTATCCGGCATCGGCAACAACGAATTTGCGCCGGATGTGTCCGTAAGCAGGCAGGATTTGGCAGTGATTCTGGCGAACTATGCAAGAATCGCAGGCCTGACGCTTCCCGAATTGCAGGATGCCCCGAGCTTTGCGGATGACGCGGAAATCGCCGACTATGCCCGTGAGGCGGTTCTGGCGATGTACCAAGCAGGGATTGTTTCCGGGCGGACGGGCAACACGTTTGCACCGAGGGCGCAAGCTACTCGCGCAGAAGCAGCCTCTATGTTCCAAAGATTTGTAGAAGCAATCCAAACGGAAGCTGCCGAATAAGCAAAGCCTGCGCCCCCGCTAAGACAGGGGGGGCGCAGACAAAGCAGAGGCGCGCGGTGCGGCGGTGCAGGTTGGCCGCCGTGCCGCAGGGCTTCCCGGTTTTCGATACGGATGGAAAGAGGTGATATGTAATTGAATGCCGATATTGCGACAAAAGCAAAAAAAGCGAACCGACGGAACCCTATTGCGGCGGAAATCAGCAAGCACTGGCAGCTCTGGGTTATGGCGCTGCCCGCCATTGCGCTTTTGTTCGTGTTCAACTATCTCCCCATCGGCGGCATCGTACTCGCCTTCAAGCGGTTCGACTTCTCTTTGGGGATATGGGGCAGCACGTGGAGTGAACCGCTTTTTCGTAACTTCGAGATTGTTGTAAACAACAGCTCCGCGTGGCGGGCCATTCGTAATACCGTTTTACTGAACCTGCTATTTATATCGGTCGGCACGGTGTTTGCGGTTACACTTTCCATCATGCTGAATGAGGTGCGTTCCAAGACGTTCAAGAAAGTGACGCAGTCCATTACATTTTTGCCGTTCTTTATCTCGTGGGTGGTTGTCGGGCTGTTTGCCGTCGGCATACTCAGCTATGACAATGGCGTGATTAACAAAGCGATTGTGGCGCTGGGTTTCGAGCGGATCGACTTTTATATGGAGCCGCAATACTGGCCATTTATACTTCTTGTGGCCAGCATTTGGAAAGGTGCAGGGTATTCGGCGGTCGTATATCTGGCCACCATTGCCGGTATCTCGACAGAGTACTATGAAGCGGCGGATATAGACGGCGCAACCAGATGGCAGCAAATTCGTTTTATCACTTTGCCGCTTCTGAGGCCGACCATTATCATTTTGACGCTTCTGTCTTTGGGCAACATTATGCGGGCCGATTTTGGACTGTTTTACTTTGTAACATCTGACATTTCCACGCTTTACAGCACAACAGATGTTATAGACACGTTCATATACCGTGCGCTGCGCGTGACAGGCAACATAGGCATGTCGTCGGCGGCCGGGTTCTTCCAGTCCGTCACATCGTTTGTGATTGTGGTATTCTTCAATTGGCTGGCCAATCGGTTTGAAGAAGGGTATGGCTTGTTCTAGAATGCGATAAAGACGGAAAGGGGGCGTGTGGCTTGACTGCATCCGATAAAAGTTTACGAAGTGTAAGGCGCGTAAGCGTTTTCGACATTGTGATATACATTTTGGTTGGCGGGTTCGCTTTTCTGTGCCTGTATCCCTTTTTGATGGTTGTCATGGGCTCGATCAGCTCACAAACCTCCATCATACGAAATGGTTTTACACTGTTCCCAAGCGAGATCAGCTTCGGTGCGTATGAAGCGCTGTTTGGCAACAGAAACAGAATTTTGAACGCCTACAAAATTACGATTATTGTAACGGTTTTGGGCACCGTTTCTTCACTCCTTGTCAATTGCTTGATTGCGTTTACGCTGTCAAGGCGTGAGTTGAGAGGGCGCCGTGTTTTGAACTTGTTTGTCTTAATACCGATTATCTTTAGCGGCGGTATGGTGCCTTGGTACATCATTTGCGTGAATTACTTGGGCCTGCAAGACAGCATACAAGCGTTGATTTTGCCGATGCTTGCCAATTCGTGGAATATTTTCCTGATTCGGAACTATTTCTATTCCGTGCCGGACTCGCTGTATGAGGCGGCCAAGATGGACGGCGCATCGGATTTCACTGTGTTTTTCAAGATATACCTCCCTGTCAGCACGCCTGTTTTGGCCACGATAGGGCTGTTTACCACACTGGCGTATTGGAACGACTGGTGGCTGGGCATGATGCTTATTAATAGGGAAGAGCTTCAGCCGTTGCAGCTTTTGCTGCGTACCATTATCGCCAATGTCCAGTTCCTGCGTACAATGAACCCGTCGCCGGAGTTGCAGCTACTGTACGCACAGCTTCCCTCCGACGCGATCAGAATGGCGATGGTTATTGTCACCATCGGTCCCATTATATTGGTGTATCCCTTCGTGCAAAAGTTCTTTGTCAAGGGAATTATGGTCGGCTCCGTCAAGGGCTAGCCATGCGCTTCACATTGTTTCAACCGTTATGATGCGGTACGCACTTCAAATAAAAAAAGAGGAGAGGTAATAACTATGAAAAAGCACTTGAAGTTAGCCTTGGCCGCAACAATGGCACTTGCCATGTTTGCAGGCTGTACAGGCGGCAACGAGCCGGCTGCAACAGCAACCCCGCCCGCGGCGCAAGCAACAGAGAACAACACCCCCGACACAACCCCGACAGAGGATGTGGCGGACGAGCTGGATCCTGTTACGCTGAAAATTATACTTTTTGGCGATAAGCGTCAGGAAACAGACACCGTTTTCGCAAAGCTGGCGGATGATTTCCGCGATGTACTGAATGCAGATTATGAAGTAAGCTTCTTCGCAGGCAGCGACTACGCGGAAAGACTGATCGCACAGGCGGCTGCCGGTGCCGATTGGGACGTAAACTTTGACGGCGACTGGCTGGCATATTCCAGAATGGTAAACAACAACGCTTACCTGGATGTGTCGGAGCTTCTGCCGGTGTACGCGCCGGAGTTGTACGCGGTTTACCAGACACATGGTTTGCTTGACGCAGTTGCGGTAAACGACCAAGTATTTGCACTTCCTTGGACGATGCGTATGAACCAAAGACCTATCGTGCAGTGGAACAAGGCTTTGGCTGACGAAGCCGGCCTTACATTTGACAACAACTCCGTGCAGACAATTGAAGATCTGGACGCGTTGTTTACAGCCCTTCGCGAGGCATATCCTGACAAGAGAACGTTTGACACCTCCGGTGTAGACAGACTTTTCTGGGCCAAGCATGAGCTGACAAACCTGAACTACGACTTTGTGTATGACACAACAGCGGCAGTGCCCGAGCTTGTGCATTACGCAATGACAGACGCGTATATGGATCATGCGACATGGGCGAAGAAGTGGATGGACGACGGCATCTCCTCCAGAGATGTTCTGACCAACCCCTTTGACGGCAATGTCCTGATTGCAGATGGCGAGATCATCAGTAACGTTTCCTGGCACGAGTGGGTACACGCCATCAACAACTGGGGCGGCATTATCGGCACACCGGAAGACAACAGATACTTCAGCGTTATCTACCCGGAAAACCAGTTCCCCAACAGAACACCGCTTGCAAACATCATGACAATCAACAGAAATGCCAAGAATCCTGAGCGCGCGTTGATGTTCTTGAACATGATTGAAACAAACCAGGATTTCTATGACACATTGCATTTCGGTATCGAAGGCCTCACATACTCCTTGGGTGCAAACGGCGAAGCCGATTACCCCAGCGAGGACATGAACGGCGGCAACTCCAACTACATGGAGTGGGGCGGCCAGTGGGCGATGTGGAAGCCGCAGTTTATGCGTCCCAACGCTACATACCCGGTAAACTTCTGGAACAACGAAGCAACGTTTGCTGATATGTCCATGAACGTAAACTCCAACCTGATCGGCTTCTTCCCGGATTTGTCCTCTGTGGAAAACGAGATCGTAATGGTTAAATCCACATTTGACGAGCTTAACCAAACCATCAACGTTGGTTTGTCCAGAGATGCGGAAGCAGCCGTTTTGGAAGTAAGAGAAGCGCTGATCGCGGCAGGCTTGGATGTGGTAACAGCCGAGTACCAAAGACAGGTTGACGAATTCCTCGCCAACAACTAAAACAGCACAAGCGGCCGTTTGACAGGCCGAAGCATTTGAGTTATCATAAAGTAAATGACGATTAGCTCCACAGCGCGTCAGGGCGCATCGCTCAGTTAATCAGCATTTGCCAAGGTATTGCGCCGGAAAGACGCTTGCGGTTTTCCGGCGCAATATTTGTATGGAGTTGACGGGAGGGACGGGTATGATTCATTCCTTTTATGTAGGATGCTACACCAAAAAGGCGCATGACGCGGGGATTCATCTGCTTCGGTTCGATACAGAAAGCGGCGGCCTTTGCCGTGCGGCATCGTATTATGGCGGCGAAAGCCCCTCTTTTTTGACGCGCGCGGGACACTTTCTGTACGCGGCAAATGAAATCGGAAACACCGGCAAGGTGTCGGCGCTGTCAGTAAACGCGGATGGCGCGCTTGCCTATTTGAACAGTGCAGAAACGCCGGGCGCGGCCACCTGCCACGCCGCGCTTATAAACGGGTTTTTGTACGCCGCAAACTACGGCGACGGAAGCATCTTCGGCACGGCGGG
>JGI994J12354_10004357_pt1 | contig 12765 bp, 12 predicted proteins | sample IntmicLarv3ML3BL_FD_12354 | JGI IMG/M metagenome (IMG submission 12354)
AAAGATTTGACATAGGAAGTGAAAGTAATAAAACTCGAATTTTAGAAATAAACCCATAGATTTTTGGTTGAAGGAAAAATCATAATAGCCGCCTCAATTCGAATTTCACGAACGCAGTGAGTGAAATGAGAATTGAGATTAGGACCCATAATATAAGAAATATATAATGGTAAAATGGATAAATAAAAAACCGAAGAGAGGAGAATAGCTGCAAGAGAAAAACCGGATGAGCGTTTTACATTTAACGGGTGTTATCCGCAATTTCGAATTTTATTCGCTTCGCTCATAAAATCCTCAATTGCGGTCGTATGTGAGGTTTGCCCGAATCATGCATAAAACCAAAATAAGAATTATAAATAAAAAACAGAAATAGAAATTAAAACTCAGTCTTTCAATGCTTTTTCTCTCAGCAGACGGTTGTACGTAATCGCAAACCGATGTGCTTCATCTCTGATTTCCTGAAGATAAAGAGAAGCTTTTTCATTTTTCTTAATCGGAATCGGATCGGAAAGTCCGGGAACAAAAACCTCTTCTTCTCGTTTTGCCAAAGAAATGAGAGGGGTCTTCACGCCGAGTTTCTTAAGTTCGGCTTCAGCTGACGAAAGCTGGCCTTTNCCGCCGTCAATCACNATNAAATCCGGAAACGGTTTTTTCTCNTCCAATAAACGGGAATAGCGNCGGTTGACGACTTCCGCAATCGACGCAAAATCATCAATACCATCAACAGTTTTTATTTTAAATCGGCGGTAATTGGATTTATCGGCTTTCCCGTCTCTGAATTGAACCATAGAAGCAACCGTATGCGTTCCCGACAAATGCGAAATATCAAAACACTCAATCACGCGGGGGGGCTCAGGCAGCATCAGCCGTTTGCCGAGTTCTTCCACTTTGGATATGGTGCTGAAAAAAGCGACTTCAATATTCTTTTCCGCAAGCATCAGCAATTCTTTTTTGTCGCCGCGCTTTGGAATCGTGATTCTTACAGTTTTGCCGTGACGCTGAGAAAGGAAATCAATTAAAGAGCGGCTGACAGCTTCCGACTGCTTTTCATCATTTTCGGATGCTGCCGAATAATGCGCCTTTTCCTCCGCCGTATGCTCTTCCGCCATTATGTACGCTTCTTCCTCCTGAATTTCAGAAGCGTCCGGCAAAATGATTTCCGACGGCGTTTCGTGACCGGAATAATAGCGAACCAAAAATTCTTCCAGGAAATTTCGATGATAGGCGAACGAGAATTCTTCTTTTCCGACCAATGTGCCTTTGATGACATTGAAAACCATAATGTAAATTTTCCCGTCTCGAATGATGTAATTGATAACATCCTCGTCATGATCGATTTTTCTATCCATCCGCTGTCGGTTATTCAAATATTCCAGCGCGAAAATCTGATCCCTTATATCTCGCGCCAGTTCAAATTCCTTTTTTAAAGAATGCTCTTGCATTTCGATTTTGAGCTTGGCTTCCAATTCCGCCGAATTTCCGCGAAGGACGGCATCAGCCTTATCGATGCTCTTTTGATACTCTTCTTTCGTAATCTGCCCCATGCATGGCGCCGAACAGTTGCCGATATGATAGCGCAGACACGGCCGCTTCGGCATATTACGGCAGGACCGAAGCTTAAATGTCCGTTTGACGACTTCTAAAATTTCATCCCTTTCCTTCGCCGAAACAAACGGGCCGTACAGTTTTCCCTGAGCGGTTGCTTTCCGCAGAATACCGATTCTCGGAAAATCTTCTGCCGTCATGTGAATAAATGCATAGCTCTTGGAATCCTTGAGATCAATATTGTATTTCGGAGTGTGCTTTTTAATCAGCGTATTTTCCAATATCAGCGCTTCAACTTCATTTGCCGTGACAATGAACTCGACGGAATCGATATTTTTAACCAGCAGCCGCGTTTTCGGATCATGATCTCGTTTTTGAAAATAATTAGAAACGCGCTTCTTCAAATTCTTCGCTTTGCCGATGTAAATGATTTCATTGTTTTGATCGCGGTAAATGTAACAGCCGCTTGACGTCGGAATTACAGAAAGGTCAATCATTTCAAATCTTTACCGATATGTTGTAATCAATCACTAACGTTTTTAAATTTATTCATTATTAAATTCGTCATCGAGTTCAGTGCAAACCTCGTTGTTAAATTCATCGTTAAATTCATCGTTAAATTCATCGTTAAATTCGTCGTTAAATTCGCCATTAAGTTCATCGGCGAGTTCTTGAGCGAACATTTCATCGAATTCGTCATCAAACCCGAAGAGGAGGTCGTCCTTGAATTTGTCAAAAGCCGAGTCTTCAAATTCATATTCCGTCACTTCCAGCTGCATCAGATCACCGTTGTTGTCAAATGCTTTCCATGAATCTCGAGAATACGGTTTCCCGACAATAATATTGACGGAGTTGGAACGAAAAAAGACTAAATCCTGCTCGGACGGATGAACGGCACCGCTCGGATGGCTGTGAACCGATCCTGCGTGCGGCATATTCGGCATCATCCATGTTCTGATACTGACGCTTCGGATTGTCGAATCCGTTCCCGGCAGATAAATCACATGCGTAATTGTATCGCCTTCTGCCTCTAACAGAGCGCCGAATTCATGCGGATGAGACGCTTTACAGGATTCCAATATAAAATCTAATGTGTCGGAAGCAATTTTTGTTACAGCCATAATTTTGCCTTTTTGAAAAAAAAAGCGAAACAGAAAATCTGTTTCGCCTAATTTATTTAATGAAATGAATGAGAAATATGATTATTTATCGTCTTCTAAATCCAATTCAATATACTGCATTCCCGTCTTTTTCGGTTTTTCGGGGGAGGCTTTCTCCTCTTTTTTTACCGGCGGCTGCCATCCTTTTTCAGGAGCGGAACCTTTTTCGTTTTCCATAACGGCATCGAAATAAGCATATTTAGAATTGGAGATTTTCGGTTCATCTTTCACTTCCGGTTCTGTTTTAGATTCCGTCTTTTGTTCGGGTTTCTCAAATGTTTCAAACACTTGAACACCCTCGTCATCGGCCGGATCATGAGCTTGTTCGCGGCGCTCGCGGAAAACAGGAACAGGTTCAGAAGGAGTTTCCGGTTCTCGGGCGGCAGGCTTTCCTTCTCTTACATATCCGGCTTGATTTTCCTCGTCAAAAGAATAAGTTCTGGCTTCAAAAAGTTCCAAATCTTCATCATTCCATCCGTCTGCGGCCGGCTCGGCGATGGTTGCCTCTTCTTTTTCGGCAACGATTATTTTATCATCAGCCGGAGGTTTCCATTCCACAACATCGTCCTTGACTTTGTTTTCATCAACAACAATAATCGGGCCTTGAATCACTTCTTGGTCTTTATTTCTTAAAGATTCTGCTTTTAAAGTGTCGACAGCCTCTTTGTATTCGTCGTCGTCATATCCGTCCGGATCAGATTTATTAAAAGCGGCTGCGGCTGCAGCATCCTTTTCGCTCAGGCGAATCGAAGATTTTGATTTCTTCTCTTTCGTTTTATTCTCTGTCGTTTTTCTTTCTTTCACTTTCTTTTCTTTGACAATTCCATTCTGTTTATTGTACTTGCGCTTTCCGAAAAAAAAGGCACCGATAATGATAATCAGAATCAAAAGTAAAACGCCGAATACGGCTAAAATCGGGTAGTAGGCGGTTAATTCCATAAAAATAGGGAAGCGTTGTTTATATAAAAAAATTCGCATGGATGAGAAGAAATTTCTAAAAAATTAAAAAACAAAGATAAAAAAACAAAGATAAAAACAACTAAACAAAAATTAAACAAACAAAAATTAAACAAACAAAACGAAAAAAAAGGTCAATGGGCCCGCTGAGATTCGAACTCAGGACCTCCGCCATGTGAAGGCGACGTCATAACCGGCTAGACCACGAGCCCGCGAGTAGTAATGAAGAGACAGACGAAGCAGACAGATGAGACCGGATATTAAAACCGGACAGCTGAATGATTAATCCGTAAATAATAATGTCAAGTAATTCGACAAATGTGGGCCCGCTGAGATTCGAACTCAGGACCTCCGCCGTGTAAAGGCGGTGTCATGACCATCTAGACCACGAGCCCCTCCTCGAAAAAAACGGAAACTAACTATAAATACCTTTTCGCTTTCGAAGCTCGGGAAAGATAATTTTACTCGGGAAAGACAGCCTTTATATGTATTTACCTTAATTATTGTATCATATGCCCCACCGTGAACGTGAAGAGACTGAATCTGAATATGTCGAGCACTATCTCGGCGAATACGCCAGCGTCTCTTCTATTGTCAAAGAAGCTCTGCCCTTTGAATTAATTGCAGTTATCGGCGGTATCGTGTCAGGCGTGATTTTATCGGGAATGACATCCGAACTTGAAATGATTCCCGGGCTGATTGTTATTATTCCCGGAGTCATGGGCCTTCGCGGCAACATTTCTTCAACCCTCGGCTCCCGCTTGGGAAGCGCGATCCATATGGGTTTGATTACAAAAATAGATTATAAAAATAAAGAACTGACAAACAACATTATCGGTTCCATGATTTTGACAGTCATCATTTCCGTATTTTTAGGCATCCTCGGTCACTTTGTTTCCGTTTTATTGGGATTCGGAAGCGCAGGTCTTCTAAAGTTGGTTTTGATATCTCTTCTATCCGGCTTTTTCTCCGGATTGATCTTATCATTCATTTCCGCCTACCTTGCCATCGGAACTTTTAAATTCGGTTTTGATCCGGACAATGTCGTGACGCCTTCGATTGCAACAATCGGCGACATCATTTCCGTCATGATGATTTTTGTCTTTGCGCGGATGGTGATTATGCTGTGACGTATTATACCATAAAAGGGCTTGTAAAAGGCAGCCTTCCGATTTTATTTATTACATGTTTTATGGCCATTGCCGTCGGTCTGCTTCTCGGATATCAGGAGGATATTTTAATCGAATACCCGACGCTTCTGATTTTAATGCCGGTTCTGCTGAAAATCGGCGGCGACACGGGCAGTATGCTTGGTTCCCGCCTTGCTTCCGCATTCCATCTCGGATTGAGCAGAGGCATCCGCAACAATCCGGTCGTTAAGAACAGTGTTATTGCCGCTATTATTGTGGCCGTCATATCTTCAACATTCGTCAGCATCACCGTTTACGGCTTTAATGTGTTTCTGGGATACGGAACATCACTTCAATTAATATTCAGTGTCAGTTTTATTGTTGTCCTGCTGGACATTATTCTGGTATATTCGACAGCGGTCGGTTTATCATTCTTATCTCACAGAACAGGAATGGATCCGGATGACACAATCATTCCGATTGTCGCCAGTCTCGGAGACCTGGTCGGCGTTATCGGCATCATGATTGCCGTGATTATTTTCGGTCTGATCGTTATTTAAAAATTAAAATGAATTCGTTCAAATTTATCATTTCAAAATTCAGTTTATCATTTCAAATTTATCAATTTAATTTAAAACAACTTAAAAACAATTTAATTAAAATAAATAAAATTTAAAATAAAAGAGATTAAAGGATGGACGGACGGTATTATGGTAAAGAACCGATATAAGTACACGCCTCGCAATTTGAAGGAATTGCTTGTCGAAATGAAAGATACGTCGGAGCTGATGGTCGATTTGGCTTATTCGGCTATGATTTACGACGATGAAGATATTGCCGAAGAAGTCATGCATTTGGAAGAAAACATGGACATGCTCGACTATCAAATCAAAATGGGCGCGATTTTAAGTACGCGCCGCATCGAAGAAGCCGAGCAGCTGCTGGGTGTTTTGGAAGTTGCGGCCGCTTCGGAATACATCGCAAACGCAGCCATGGAGATTTCAAAATGCGTTTTGATGGACATTTCCATTCCCGACCGGCTGAAAGTCGCGCTTCGGGCGGCGAATGAAACAATCGTCAAAGTCCGTTTGAACGAAGAATCCGAAATGGTCGGGCAAACACTCGGCGATTTGGAATTGGATGTCGAAACCGGCATGTGGATTATCGCGCTTCGCCGCAATTCCGATTGGATTTACGCGCCGAACAGCGATACGCGCCTGCGCCAAGATGATGTTTTGATTGCGCGCGGACATGACGAAGGCGTTCCGATTTTCTTTAAGAAAGCGACCAATAAAATTTACACACCGAGAAAAGTCATTGACTACAACGAGCCGGCCGAATTTGACCGCTCCATTGACATTATTGTTGAAATGAAAAATATGTGCGAACTGTCCGTCGGCTTGGCGTATTCGGCGCTGCTGCTGAACAATAAAGATATCGCGCATGAGGTCCAGTCAATAGAAATGCATCTGGACGAAATGAAATATGAAGTTCAGGATTTGGTATTGGATGCGGCTGCCTCTTCCGATGAAGACGATGATTTAACGGGATACAAAGGTCTTTTGATTTTTTCAAGCGCCTCCGAAAGAATTTCAAATGCGGCTTCCGACATTGCCGATCCCGTGATTCGAGAAATCGGACTTCATCCGATTATTGCGATGGCCGTTCGCGAATCTGATGAAGTGATCATTAAAGTCGAAGTTGCGGACTGCTCCCCGATTCTCGGAAAAACACTCAAAGAACTTCGCCTTGAAACCGAAACCGGCATCCATGTTCTCGCCATTAAAAGAGAAAATCGCTGGCTTTATTCTGTCGGCGGCAGAATTACAATCCATGAAAACGATGTTTTAATCGCCCGCGGTTCCCGTTCCGGCGAAGAAGCGCTGCTTGAAATGTGTTCCTGTCCGGTGGATTTGTAACACATTTTTATTTATTTTATAATTTTTACCGATTCGCACTGATTTGTAAGCCGACCCTTACGTTTATATATCTGCGGGTGCCATTCTTCTCAGATTTGAATTCGGCAATGCGGATTTTTAATTCAAAAGATTCGGCAGTGCGGATTTAATTTAATTCAAAAAATACAGCCGGAATATTGAGCATGGACAACTTGGTTTCATTTTTCATTTATGCTTTTACAGCTATATTTGTCATTGTGAATCCGCTCAGCGGTCTTTTCACATTTTTGTCAATGACCAGCGGCTATCCCCCGAAAACGAAAAATATGTACGCCAAAAAATCGATATTATTGGCGGTGATGCTGTCTCTCTTTTTTGCGCTGGCGGGGTCCCTTGTTTTGCAGCTGTTTAACATCAGCGTCGACGCTCTTAGAATTGCCGGCGGTCTTATTCTGATTTCCGTCGGATTCAACATGGTGACGGCAAAAGTCAATCCGATTGTTTCTCAAAAAGAGATTACGGAATCCGGCGACAAAGACTTTTGGGTTTTCCCGATTGCAATTCCTCTGCTCTGCGGTCCCGGTACAATTTCAACCGTTATTGTATTATCCGGAAATGTTGTGACAATTTGGGACATGATTGTCATCTCGATTGCTGTCGTTTCGGTTTATGTCATTGCTTATGTTATGTTCCGTTCTTCCGACCTCATCAGCCGCCGCCTCAGCTATACGGGTATGCTTGTCATTACGCGTCTGCTCGGACTGCTGCTGACAGCCATTGCCGTCGGCATGGTTATGACCGGAGTCAAGAATTATTTAATGGATATATTGACGGTGTTTTTCGGATAAATCATTTTAACATATCGGATGCCATTTTATGAAAAAAGAAACATTGAAAATATTGATTTGTCCGATTTGCCGCGGTTCTTTAATTTCAAAACCGGAAGAAGAAACCGAAACGGAAATTATTTCGGGGAATTTATATTGTTCCGGCTGTGGCGTTTATTTCCCGATTGAGAATAAAATCGCGAATATGCTTCCGCCGAATCTGAGAGAGGAATTTTAAAGCATCGGCTTTTCTGAAAAATAAGAGCCCGACTATGATTTAAAACATCGTTTTGAATTTTGAAGAACTTTTCCGAGTTAAAAAGACCCTTATGAATAATTTTATTAACTCATAAAGTTATAACAAAAGTAATCTTATCAAGTTATAACAAAAGTAATCCGGCAAACAGCAAAAGCAATTCTGCCGTCGGATTTTTTATGAAATTAATTTTTATAATCAAAATCGTCACACATTACCAATTAAAAGAGGGATTGAATGAAAGAAGTTCTTCAGGATATTTACGTCGGCCGCACATCTTTAGATTCAATTGAATTTAAATACGATGCCATCGAAGTGCCGCTTTACAGAGGCGAAGACCGCGAATTCCAAATTTTTATTAAAAATTTTGCGGCGCCGACATTTATCAGTTTTCTGCCGGATGATTCCATCAGAGACTATTTGATTCTTGTACCGAGCAAACATCACATTCAGAAAAATGATTACGTAAAAATTGTGATTCGGATACCCTATAATGCAAAGCCGATTGCCGACGGCATATTTTATGTGATTACCGGCTACGGTGCTCAAAAGAAAGGATTCAAACTTTCCATCGGTTCCGGCAAAAACCGCTCTTCGACCCTTTCGGAAGTCGGCGATTTATCGGGATGGAAAGAAAACCCTGCCGGAAATGTTTACGATTCGGAAGGAACAAGCTTTGCCGCAGACAGAGTCAAATTCATTTCCGATGAAGAAGAAGAGAAAACAACCGAAAAACCGGCATTCAGCGTTAAAAACGATCCGAGTTACGGAAAGAGTGCAAAAGCAAACGGTTCTTCAAAATCCGAAAAGTACAAGCCGAAAAAATCAAACGGATCCGATGGTTCCTTGTCTTCAAGAAGAAATGAAATATTGTCGCCTCTTGAAAAAATATCCGCGTTTATTTCCCTCGTGCTGATTGTATTGCTGATTGCAGTATTTATTTACATTCAGTTTTCAGATGTCGGAACAATGTTTGATTTTGACCAAACATTCCTGCTCGCGCTCATCGGCGTCGGATTTATCATATTCATTATACTCCTCCTGACCATGTTTTTGAGAAGGACGGAAGAGGACTGAATTTGAAGAATTGATGCTTCGGCATCAATTTTTTGATTTTTAACGATTAACTTTTCGATTTTAAACAATCAACTTTAAGTAATCATTTTTAAGTAATCAATTTTAAACAATCATTTTTAAGTAATTTCTAATTTTAACACCGGTTTTCTAATTTAAAACGACCTTGGTTTGATTTTAATGTTAACATCTGAAGCAAAAATTTCCGATAAATCAAAATACGCTTTGTCCGAACTGACACCGACTCAAAAAAGATTGATTTTGGTAGGGATTTCACTTGCTTCATTTATGTCGCCGTTCGGCATGTCTATGCTTAATTTATCGCTGTCGGAAATCGGAACCGAGTTCGGCGTCAGCGCGCATGCACTTGCATGGGTCTCCACGGCATATCTTTTTTCATCGATTCTTTTTTTGGTGCCGATGGCAAGAATTTCGGATTTGGTCGGCCGGAAAAAGATATTTTTGATTGGAATGACGATTGCATGTATTAATGCAATGATTGAACCGTTCGTCCCTGATTTTTGGATATTGGTTATGTTCAGAGCGTTGGACGGATTTGCAATGTCGTGCGTTTTTGCAACATCGCTGCCGATTCTCAGTTCGATTTATCCGCCTTCCCAAAGAGGATCTGTTTTCGGAATCAATGTCTCCGTGATTTATATCGGATCAACGATGGGGCCGGTCGTGGGCGGCATCGTTACAGAACATTTCGGCTGGAGAATGTTGTTTTTCTTGCTTCTTCCTTTGGCGGCGCTCGGAATATTCATGGTTTACCGATATTTAAAAACAGATATTGCGGAAAGCAAAGGCGAGCCGTTTGATAAAACGGGAACAATCCTGTATATGATTTCAATATTTTTCCTTCTCTTCGGCCTCAGCAATCTTCCGAAAACATGGGCGTTTGTGTTTTTGGCAATCGGTTTGCTGTCTCTGCCGCTATTTATTTGGTATGCCAAAAATGGAAAATATCCCGTTATGCAAGTCAAATTATTCTTTTCCAACAAGCGTTTTACCCGTTCCAATTTTGCCGCTTTTATGAATTATGCCGGAACATACGCCGTTGCTTTTTTCCTGAGTCTTTACCTTCAGCGTGTCTTGAATCTGCCGGCAGACATGGCCGGCATTCTTTTATTGGCTCAGCCGGCGCTTCAGGCGATATTTTCCCCCTTTGTCGGTAAACTGTCCGACAAAACCGACAGCCGATACCTGTCAACACTCGGAATGCTGATTCTTGCCGTCGGTTTGTTCTGCTGCTCGACGCTCAATGCAAATACGCCGCTGACTTATTTAATCGTCTATGAAATTCTTCTCGGCATCGGATTCGCTTTCTTTTCCGCCCCGAACACATCCGCGATTATGAACAGCGTCGATAAAAAAGATTACAGCAGCGCCAGTGCTTCTTTGGCTGTTATGCGGCAGTCCGGAATGGTGTTAGCGATGGCCATTGCCATGTGCAGCATCTCAATATTCCTCGGCAGCACGGAAATGCTGAACCCTGAAACCGTCCCCTATTTCCTGACGTCTATGAAAACGACACTCTATATCGGCGTCGTCTTTTGTTTATCCGGTGCCGTTTTATCTTATTTGCGAGGCACGGCAAATCGCCCGAACGCCGCAGGCGAGACAGTGTAACAGAAAAGAATTCAAAACCGAAATATTTTCCCGCCGCGTCTTAAAATCTTATATACCAAAAAACCGTTTTGTCAAATTATGATAAAGCATATTGTTCTATGGACTTTGAAACCGAATGCGGAAGGAAAAAGTATTGACGAAAACGCGGCTTACATAAAAGAGAAACTGGAAGACCTTTATGGCAAAATTCCGGAAATTATCAGCATTCAAGTTCAGCCGAACACATTAAAAATTGAAGGAAATTATGATGTGTCTTTGATTGCCGAATTTGAATCCGAAGCCGCTATGAAGAATTATCAAAAACATCCGCTTCATGAAGAAATCGCCGCTTACGTCCGCGGGGCTGCCGAGAAAAGAGCGTCGATTGATTTTGAATTTTAAAAAATGTTTATTTAAAAAATTATTGTTTATTGACCTAATTATCATAAATCCCGGTGGAATGTATGACAGAAATTCAAAAAAATGCGGGCAAGACCGATGTCGGAAAAGAAGCGGTTCTGCCCCCCAAATCAGACTTCAGCGAATGGTTTAATTCAATTATTGATATCGGACAGATTATGGACGTCCGCTATCCGGTCAAAGGACTGTATGTTTGGTATCCGTTCGGTTTCGGGATCAGAAAACGCGTTTATAATATGATCCGCGACGTGATGGATAATTCCGGTCACGATGAAACATTGTTCCCGTTATTGATTCCTGAAACGGAATTTATGAAAGAAGCCGACCACATCAAAGGATTTGAAGATGAAGTTTTTTGGGTGACGCACGGCGGTGTAACGCCTCTTGATATCCGGCTGGCGCTGCGGCCGACGAGCGAAACCGCCATCTATCCGATGTATAAGCTTTGGGTACGCTCACATGCGGATCTGCCGCTGAAGCTGTACCAGATTGTCAACACATTCCGTCATGAAACAAAACACACGCGTCCGCTGATTCGGCTGCGTGAAATCACATCCTTTAAAGAAGCGCATACTGTTCATGCCACATGGGACGATGCAAAGAAGCAAGTGGATGAAGCCGTCGGCCTCTACACCCAAATTTACAGACAGCTTTCCGTCCCTGTTTTGATTTCAAAACGTCCGGATTGGGATAAATTCCCCGGCGGCGACTATACGATTGCGCTGGATACGATTATGCCGGACGGCAAGACGCTTCAAATCGGAACCGTTCATCATTTGGGAACGAATTTCGCCAAAACGTATGATATTACTTATGAAAATACGGAAGGCGAACAGGAATTTGTCAATCAGACCTGTTACGGTATTTCCGAAAGGAGTATTGCGGCGCTTATTTCGCTCCACGGCGATGATAAAGGATTGGTGCTGCCGCCGGCTGTTGCGCCGATTCAGGCCGTTATCATTCCGGTTTTGTTCAAAGACACAACAGAAGCCGTTTTGGCAGCCTGTGACAAAGTTGCCTCTTCTTTAAAAGAGGCCGGCATTCGCGTTGAAACGGATGCCAGCGACTTGCGTCCGGGTGCGAAGTATTACAAATGGGAATTAAAAGGCAGCTGCCTTCGTATTGAAATCGGTCCGAGAGATTTGGAAAAGAATTCCGCCGTTTTGGTTCGAAGAGATAAAGGAGAAAAACAATTCGTTCCGCTGGACACCATTGTTCAGACAGTTCAAGCCGAATTAAAGCAAATGGGCGATGACCTTTACGCCAAAGCCGAACAAACGATGAACGGCATGATTACACCCTGCAAAACACTGGAAGAAGTCGGCGGCGTTCTTCTTAACGGCCGCGTTGCTTCTATTTCATGGTGCGAAAATGAAAAATGCGGTTTAAAGATTGAAGAAGAAACGAATGCCAGCATTCTCGGAACGCCGAATAACGGCGGCCCCGTGTCCGGAAACTGTCCGATATGCGGCGCAGCTTCTTCTAAAATCATTCACATTTCAAAAATGTATTAATTAAGCAAATGTTGAATAAAATATAATTGAATTAGCCGTAATTGAATTCAATAAATAATTTATGAAAAAATGAAGCAGTGCAAACACCTGCTTCACGATACATTTTCTTTTTTTTATTGCTTTTTTTTGTTGCTTTTTTATTGTTTTTTTATTGACAGTGTTTTTTATTTGAACTAATTTTATTTTTTACTCTGTTCATTGATTTTCTGAAATGATGTATGGATTGGTATATATAAAGAAAATCACAATTATATTTTATGAAATTTGTTTGGCGGCTTCCGACAATTTTCATAAAAAAGTAAGGATTTAAAAGAGGGATACTTTGAAAAATATAACAAAATTATTGGTTTTAGCGGGTTTGATTCTTGCAGTT
>JGI994J12354_10004358_pt1 | contig 12761 bp, 11 predicted proteins | sample IntmicLarv3ML3BL_FD_12354 | JGI IMG/M metagenome (IMG submission 12354)
GCCCGCCATATATTCGGGCGTATCAGGGAAAACATCCCTGCCGTCTATGTTTTGCGGCAGGCCTGCGTTGGCATGAACCAGCAGGGGCACATCCGGCTCGGCGCTGTGCATTTCGCGCACTATTTCTATCATGCGCTCGATGCCGTTACCGCAATTTGTGCCGGAGATATGCGCTCCGGCCGCTTTGGCAGCGCGAACGGCATCGGCCGGGGTTATGCCGAACATTGTGCGGTATTCGCCTGTGACGCTTTTATCAAAGGTAAAGGTGCACATAACTATAAGGCCTGTGGTTTCGCGCACGGCGCGGATGGCTATGGCCGCCTCCTCTATATCGCTCATGGTTTCTATACACACAGCGTCGGCTCCGCCCGCCTCTAGGGCCTGAGCCTGTTCGCTGTACCCGTCGTACATTTCCCGTTCGGTGATTTCCTCCATGATGAGCATTTTGCCCGTTGGACCCATAGAGCCAATCACCCATTTATAGCCATCTGCACAGCGATCAGCCGCTGCGCGGCTTATACGCGCGGCGGCCTCGTTTATTTCACACACGTGGCCGGACAGGCCATAATGCTCCAGCTTAGATCGGTTGGCGCAAAAGCTGTTACATTCCACCATATCGGCGCCCGCATCAATGTAGCTTTTTGCTATATTAAAAATATCATCCGGCCTGTCTATGCACCAAAGCTCGGGGCATTCGCCCGCTCGAAGTCCCGCCGCCTGCATGGCTGTGCCCCATGCGCCATCCGATAGCAGAATTTTTCCGCTTTTCAGCGTTTCTATCATATCCGGTTTGTTCATTGGCAAACCATCCTTTCGTTTGTGTGTATTGTATCATAAACAATTGGGATTTACAATATTACAAAGGAGGCGGCTAATATCAAACAAAAAACGCGTATATACGCCGCTATTGTTGCGGTATTGCTATTTGCCGCTTTGGGCATTGCCGTTAAGCAGGGCGCGGCCGAAGGGCCGGACGGCGCGCTTTTAGCGGCGGCCGCCAACCTGCGGCAGCCTGTTTTAAACAATATTATTATATTTATCACACGCATAGGCGAATGGTATGTTTATGTTCCGGTTTTAGCGCTGCTGCTGATAATTCCGCGCACGCGCATGAAATTTGCGCTGCCCACGGCTATCATTATGAGTGTGGGCGGGCTTTTAAATGTGCTGCTCAAAGCGCTGTTTGCCGTTAACCGCCCCGATGGCGTTCATCTGGTTTTTGAAACCAGCTATGGCTTTCCCAGCGGGCACGCCATGATGGCGGCGGTTTTTTTCGGGTTTGCAGCATATCTGCTGCGGCGTATTTTAAAGGGGCGGTATTTCGGCGCGATTTGCGCGGCTGCCGCTGTGATAATACTGCTTATCGGGTTTTCGCGGATTTATCTTGGCGTACACAGCCCGACGGATATACTGGGCGGCTATCTGGTTGCCGCGGCTGTGGTTTTGGTGGGTAGCGTGGTATCTGAGCGGATGTATGGGATGGGAAAGAGGTTATATGGAATATAATGCAGAAATTTTATATTAGTGGGGGTCAAAATCGCAATGATTAAAAATTTTAGTTGTATTAATATTTCATCGAAAGACCCTAAAAGACTTGTATCATTCTACAAAGATATTCTCAACATTCCTATTCTGTATAAAGATGTTAGCGAGTATGATGGCGTGGGTTTCGGGTTCATTAAAAACGCACCTGCTTTTTGCATTTGGGATGAAAATAAATGGGGTGACACCAGAAGTAGTCAGGGATCTGTTTGTTTGGTATTCCATTGTGATGACCATGATAAAACTTATGACGAGTTAAAAACGAAGGGGGTTTCTCTTGAGCCTCCTAACGCTGTTTCATGGGATGCTACCAGAAAAGAACTTCTTTTTAAAGACCCCGATGGGAATACAGTTTATATACTTTAACAAATAGGAAATTCGGCACAACAGTAAAAAAGTAAAAGGATCAAGCTCCGTATAGACAGAACTCAATCCTTTTCAAAAACTAAAAAATATTGTCTAAGCTTTTGGGGGCACTACATTCAGAAAGCCCCCTCTTTTTTATTTATATTGCCACACATATTTTTATTCAGCTTTATTTCCACGATGCATATACAGCTTCGGCCATATCATTTCTAGACTGATTATCTTTGTATTTTTCTTTTGGAACCCTACAAACCAGCCTGATCTGAGTTTTGCCATCTTTTAAATCTTCAAAAAGCTCTGTGAAATTATCCCGCGCGAAATAAACATACCAGCTATCAGACCCTTTGTCCGGCCGAATTCTTACACAAAAATGCGTGGTATCAGAGCCACGCCATTCATAATTAAAATATGTGTTAAGTTCGCCATTTCCCTCTATAACAAACGGTTTGTCAAAAGTGTTTTTGGCATCATACATCACATCTCTGCCCGTCAGCGTGACATCGTTTTCTTCAACATAAATATCAAAAGCCGTTTTTTCATCAGCCTTTTTTTCGTCCTCAACTAAAGCTTGATTTTTTTCGCTATCGGAGCCAACAATATTAACAACACTGCCAATCAAATATACTGCCCCAAAAATCATCATAAACAGAATAAAGAAGCCGGCAATAACCGTTGCCGGCTTTCTTGCAGGCGCAGCATTAGTCGCCGCCGCTTTAACAACAGGCGGCGTGTTTTTACCGGCGACACTTGTGCCGCAATATTCACAAACTTCCCCATTGATTATCGCTCCGCAGCTTTTACATTCCAAAAATATCAACCCTTCATAATATTATTAAATCGTGCTCGACAGCGCCACCAGTCCTGCTTGTGGTGCGTTGCCGGGCAATGCTATATTTACAGCCCCGTTACCCGTTCCAGTATTTTCTGTCCAGGCTGCGAAACTGTATGGCCTCGGCGATATGCGCCGGCTCTATTCGCTCGCTGCCGGCCAAATCGGCCACGGTGCGCGAAACCTTTAGTATCCTGTCGTATGCGCGGGCCGAAAGGCCCAGCCTGTCAAACGCGCCCTTGAGCAGCCCACGGGCCGCATCGCTCAGCTCGCAAACCTCGCCCAGCATGGCCGGCGTCATGCGCGCATTGCACACTATTTTGCCCGATTCATCCAACGCCCTGAACCGCTCCAGCTGAATGTCGCGGGCGCGGTTTACGCGCGCCTTGATATCGGCGCTGCTTTCGCCCTTTTGGCTATCGCTAAGCGATTCAAAATCAACGGGCGGCACCTCAACATGCAGATCGAGCCTATCGAGCAGCGGGCCCGAAACCCTGTTTAGATATTTCGCAACAGCTCCGCGACCGCATATACATGGCTTTTGCGGATGCCCGAAAAAGCCGCACGGACACGGATTCATGGCGGCCACCAACATAATAACGCTGGGGTATGTAAGCGAGCCGGAAACGCGCGATATCGTTACCTGCCCATCCTCCAACGGCTGACGAAGCCCCTCAAGCACCGGGCGCTCGTATTCGGGCAGCTCATCAAGAAAAAGTACACCGTTATGCGCCAGCGAGATTTCACCCGGGCGCGGATAGCGCCCACCGCCAGAAAGGCCGGCCGACGATACCGTATGATGGGGCGCGCGGTAAGGCCGCGTCCGCATGAGCGGCGTGCTATCGGGCAATACGCCCGCTATCGAATGCAGCTTGGTTGTTTCTATCGATTCCTCAAAGGTCATATCAGGCAATATGGACGGCAGGCGCTTGGCCAGCATACTTTTGCCCGAGCCGGGCGGGCCTATAAGCATAATATTATGTCCGCCGGCCGCCGCCACTTCTATGGCGCGGCGCGCGGCGCTCTGGCCGCATACATCGGCATAATCAAGAGGATGCTCCTCGCACGGCATATCAAAATCGGCCATGGTAACCGGTATTATAGCCTCATTGCCCAGCAAATGGTTTATCAGTTCCTCAACATTGCACACGGGATAGACGTTTATGCCGTCCACCACCGAAGCTTCGGCGGCATTTCCAACCGGCACAAAGATGCTGCCCATGCCCTCTTCACGCGCCTTTATGGCCATGGCGAGAAGCCCCGTAACCGGCCGCACCTCACCTGTGAGCGAAAGCTCGCCCACAAATACGCAGCCCTCAGTATTTATTTCAAGCTGCCCATCGCCGATAGCCATGGCCAAAAGCAAGGGCAAATCGTACAGCGGACCTTCCTTGCGGATATCGGCCGGAGCCAGATTAACTGTAAGCCGTTTGGACGGAAAACACAGCCCACAATTTTTCATGGCCGAGCGCACCCGCTCTTTGGATTCCTTTACAGAAGCATCGGGCAGGCCGACGAGCTCGAAGCCCGGAAAGGAAGAGGTGACATCCACCTCGACATCAACAATAAAGGCCTCCATGCCGTATATGCCCGCACTTTTCAGTTTTGCTATCACAAATTCACCTTCATTATTCAGGCTGCGGCTGGGGATTATCGGCAATAAATTTTTCCAGCAGCTTCAGGCTGTTTTCTATTTTTTCGGTTTTGGCGTTTCCGCTTTTACGTTTGGTTATATATAGATTTTTGGGCAGAAAATCCTGCTCGTTAACAGCATTGTAAACCTTGCCGTCTGCAATGTTATAGGCTGTGCCGTTTTTATTGACAAACAGCGGGTTTGTGTCAAACAAATCGTTAGTTTCGGTAAGATAATCGTACCGCGAACGATCAACTATAATAAGAATAACCTCGCCGCCGGCCATTTCAGCCATAAATTTGCTCATCCTGCCCGAGCCCATTTGGGAGGTTTTTTCCTCTGTCGAGCAATCTATGAATTGTACAATCACCTGCCCATCGCCATTTAAATCCTCGCCGTATGGCTTAAATGCCTCCTCAAGCCGCGCAGTATAGCCCATAGGCAGCGTTTTGTCTATGGCGATAATTATGCTGTAATCCGGATTTGGCGTATTCATGCACTGCACGAGCAAAACTACAGAGACAAACACAGCAAACACACCTGCTATGGTGTGCCATTTGTGATGATACCAGAAATTTTGAAGTTTTTCTCTGAATGTATTGGGCGTTAACAGGATTTGTTCGGGCATTATTTATTCCGTCCTTACAATAGTTTTATTCGGGCAGGCAATCTATTTGTGTTCCCACGAGCTTTGGTACACGGTCCCACGCGTTTTTGCATTTTTGCCACACATTTGAAGAAATGCCGTCCGGCTTTGATGTAGCCTGCGCGTATCTGCCGGCAGGCAGTATACGATAGCCAACGGGCTGACCATTTGCCCTCCACATCTCATCGGGATAGCACAGCGTAGGGATATAACTGGCCGCCGAAATGTAGGCGCCCGCCGAATCCCGGCTGATTCCCACAGAAACCAAAAGACCCTCCTGTGTTTTGGCCAGCGGCGGATTAAGCGCCGTCTGGTCAGAGCAGAAATTACCCGTTGAATAAACTATCAGCGCCTTGCGCGAAAAGCCGCCGCGGTTTACCTCACGTACCTCTATGGGCTGCGGGCAATGAGAATGGTCACCCATTATAACGTCCACGCCGCCCTCCACAAGCTTCTGCGCGATTTGTTTTTGCATGGCCGAGGGTTTATCTACATATTCTGAGCCCCAATGCAGCGCCATTACAACAAATTCAGCGCCCGCATCACGCAAGTCATTTACCTTGTCAATCATCTTTGGCACATCATCGGTATTGTTATCCTTAAAGCGCGGCATAGCGTACGCCACATGGTTTCCCACGGCACTGCTCATACCGTTGTCTAGCGCCGAATATGCAAGCACTCCAACCTTTACACCCTTAATCTCGCGGATATAAAACTCATCAAACTGCTGCTGGTTTTCATAGGTGCCCAAAACGTCTATATCGTTGTCCATAAGGTGCTTTCTTGTGCTGAGCAGCCCATTCCAGCCCTGATCAAACGCATGATTATTAGAAGTTATGGCCGCATGAAAGCCCGCGTCCTTTAAATTGGCGGCGAGCTGATACGGATAATTAAAACACGGATAGCTGGCCAAGCCTTTGTTATCGCCCTTTGCATCAATCGGCCCTTCCATATTAAAGATGTTGAAATCAACCTTATCAAAATGATACTTTATTTCGGAAAAATATGAGGAATAGTCGTAGCTTGTACCGCTTACCAGCCCCGCGTTTCGCATACGCTGATGAAGAAGCACGTCGCCCACCATGGATATGGTGGCCTCAGCCGTGAAAACATCACCGTTTTCTATACTGCTTTCAATAGAAGCACCCGTCGCAAGCGTGCTTTTAGGCGCCTGACTGATAACGGGCACGGAAGACGATTCAGAGCTTGTCCCTCCGGAAAGGGTCGCATCTCCAGCTGTTTTCTTTTCGGGCTTTATGCCCAAAATCACAGCCGTGGCTATAAGCCCCAGCGTAAGCAGCACGGCAAAGCACAGCATAAGTACGCGCATTGGCGATACCCGCGTTTTGCTGCGCTGGCGGCTGGACGGTCTCTCATAATACTTCATAAATGCCTTGCCTCCGGCTATTAAAATTTTTGTTCCGGATTATTATACCACATTTTATCCCTCATGCAAACATTTTTGTCGTTTGCTGAACTTTTTTAACAATTGCCAGCATACAATACATATATATTATCTATCAAAGATTTATTTTAAGGGGCTGCCGCAACATGTTTTTTGTGCTTAATCCCGTTCAGAAAAAACGTGGATTTTTCAGCCGGCTGCGGAATATATTGCGCGGCCGGCCCCATAATATCACCAAAATCGATATGCCGCAAGGGTTTTACTATATTATTGAATGCAGCCTGTGTCCGGGCGCCCGTGAGCTTGGCGCCCTGCGGCGGCTCACCCAAAGCAGGGGCGGCACGGTACTAGCCCCCGAGGGAATGCGCCTACCGCCCGGCTGCGGCCTTTTACGGGCGGACAGCCGCGCCTTTCGCACCGGCCTGCTTACAGAAACCGCCCTGCATGTACTCAGCCGCCGCACGGATATACATTCGGCCGCTCTGATAGACATAGAAGGACGGCAAATTCATCTGGCCGAACGGCTGCTGCAAAGCATACAGGCTGTGTACGTTGTCACGGCCGATATGGCGCGCTACGCCGCACTCAACACACAGCTGGGCGCAGAATTGGGCGCAGAGCTGATATTGCAGCCCCATGCAGGCTGCACCGAATGGGTTAACGCCGTTATCGCGCCCGACGGCACAGAACGCGCCGGCGTGCCGGTGTGCCATCCGCTCATTTTCGCGCCCGACACCTTTGACGCACTGGACGTATCACCCGGAGACTGTCCCGTGCCGCGGATTTTCAAGCCATTTTTGCCCGCAAATATCCCCGCCGACGTTTTTGCCGCCGCACTGTATGAAATGCCGGTAGGCATACGAAGAGCCGACTTTATGCCAAAAACACTGTCTCGGCTCGGGCGGCAAATCGAAATAAAAGACCTAATAGGTACATAGGAATAAAAAACTATTGACAATACAGACATGTTTTACTATAATATGCATATTATAAATCGTATGGTATAATGGTGCTGTGCGCCAATTTTTAAACAGATTGGAACGATAATTTTGCCTAAGCAATTTATTTTAACCGACGATGGACTGAAAAAATACGAGCAAGAGCTTGAACACCTTAAATCCATAGTGCGCAAAGAGGTATCCGAGAAGATAAAGGTTGCCCTTTCTTTTGGCGATCTTTCGGAAAACAGTGAATATGATGAAGCCAAAAACGACCAGGCGCGGGTAGAGGCACGCATTGCCGAGCTTGAAGCCATGCTTGTGAACGCGCAGATTATTGATGAAGATGAGCTTTCTACTGACGAGGTTCATGTGGGCTCCAAGGTCACTGTGTACGACAAGGAATATAAGGAAAATATACACTACCGTATAGTGGGCTCAACCGAAGCCGACCCCAAGCAGGGCCTTATTTCGGACGAATCGCCTGTTGGCCGCGCGCTGCTCGGCAAAAAGAAGGGCAATACTGTAAAGGTAGAGGCTCCCGGCGGAATTATGGAATTTAAAATCGTGGAGATATCGCGCTGACGTTACTCTGCACGCTTTTATCAAAAAGATTATTTGTGCTGCGGGCGGAGTTTACTCCGCCCGATAGCTTATGTAAAGGCCTTGCAAGCAGGGCTTCCTGAACGAAAGGATTTTTCAAAAATGAATGAACAAAACAATGCTGTTCCCGAGCAGGAGCAAAGCCTAAGCGAGCTGCTGCAAATACGCCGCGACAAGCTGACGGCGCTTAAAGATAGCGGCAGCGATCCCTTTGCTGTCACCAAATGCGACGTTACCTCCTGCGCGGCCGACATCATTAAAAATTTTGAAGCTTTGGAAAACACCGAAACGGCCATAGCCGGCCGTATAGTAAGCTGGCGCGACATGGGCAAGGCCAATTTTATCGACCTTCTTGACCAAAGCGGCCGCATACAGATATATGTACAAAGCAACAGCATAGGCGAGGAAAAATTTGCCGCCTTCAAGCGCTGGGATATAGGCGACATCGTACGGGTTCAGGGCGAGATATTCCGCACACGGCGCGGCGAAATTTCGGTAAAGGCACACGATATAGAGCTGCTTTCAAAATCGTTGCTGCCCCTGCCCGAAAAGTGGCACGGGCTGACCAATACCGACCTGCGCTACCGCCAGCGCTATGTTGACCTTATCGTTAATCCCGAGGTGCGCGAAACATTTATCAAGCGCAGCATGATAATCAGCGAAATTCGCAATTATCTCAATTCGCTCAACTTTTTAGAGGTTGAAACACCCGTGCTCAGCACGGTTGCCGGCGGCGCGGCGGCGCGCCCCTTTAATACACATCACAATACGCTCGATCTTGATATGCATCTGCGCATTTCGCTCGAGCTATACTTAAAAAGGCTCATCGTAGGCGGGCTTGAGCGCGTTTACGAAATTGGCCGCGTGTTCCGCAATGAGGGCATCTCGGTGCGGCACAACCCTGAGTTTACCTTGCTCGAGCTGTATCAAGCCTACACCGATTATGAGGGCATGATGGATCTTACCGAGCAGCTTATACGCACAGTTTGCCAAAAGGTTACGGGCAGCACGCAAGTGCCATATGGCGAGCACACGCTCGATTTCGGCGTGCCCTTTAAGCGCATAACCATGACCGAGGCCGTTAAGCAATACGCCGGCGTGGACTTCGCGCAAGTAAATTCGCTGGACGAGGCCCGAAAGCTGGCCAAGGAGCACCATATAGAAGTTGAGGAGCACCTGCTAACGGGAGATATACTAAATCTATTCTTTGAGGAATATGCCGAAAAGAACCTTATAGAGCCTACCTTTATCACCGAATACCCCGTTGAAATTTCGCCGCTGGCCAAGCGCAGCCCCGAAAACCCCAAAATGACAGAGCGGTTCGAGCTGTTTATTGTGGGGCGCGAACATGCCAACGCCTTTTCCGAGCTTAACGATCCTATAGACCAGCGCAGCCGCTTTGTGCGGCAAGCCGAGCTGAAAAGCGCAGGCGACGAGGAAGCCAACGAGGTTGATGAGGATTTTCTCACGGCGCTGGAATACGGTATGCCGCCCACAGGCGGGCTTGGCATCGGCATAGACAGGCTTGTTATGCTACTAACAGGCGCGCAGTCGATACGCGATGTACTGCTCTTCCCCACCATGAAGCCGCAGGACTGATTTTATGAAAATCGTTGCCGACCTGCACACGCATAATGGCGAGGTTTGCGGCCATGCAACGGGCACGCTGGACGAAATGTGCCGTCAAGCGGCCGTGCGCGGCCTGTTTGCCATGACAAACTCCGACCATGGGCCGCTTTCGTTTGACGATGTCCCTGTAAAATATTTTCTCGATAACCTAAAGAAGCCCGAAAGCCTGCACGGCGTGCGGCTTTATAAAGGAATAGAGATTGATATACGCGATTATTCGGGCAGCTTTCTTGTGGGCATGGCCGATTTGCTAATGCTTGAATGGGTTATAGCCAGCCTTCATCCGGGGCCGTATCCTTTTGGCAGCCGCAAGCAAAATACGGCGGCCTACATGGGTGCGCTGGAAAACCCGGCTGTGGACTGTTTGGGCCATCTCTCCCGCGGCGATTACCCCTGCGATTTCGAGACTGTTATCGCACGGGTGAAACAGCAGGGCCGTACCATTGAGATTAACAACCACAGCTTTAACATTGGCAACACTGTCATAGAGAGGGAAATCGAAATTGCCCGGCTTTGCCTGAAATACGAACTGCCCATCGTTGTGGCAAGCGATGCGCACAGCACTGAAGCGGTCGGCGATTTTTCAAATGTTCTTGATTTTTTGGCAAGCATAGACTTTCCCGAAGAACTTGTAATAAACGCATCTATCGACAGGCTTTTGTGTTTTTTAGAGCACAGAAAAGAGCAAAAAAGTCTGGCCAAATGATATTTAAAAGATTGACTTATATAATGTAATATTATATAATTTCTTCAAATGATATTTTTCACAACAGCATGCCCGTGAACAGCAAACGAAAAGGAGCAAGTACATGCGTGATATCAATAATATTTGTTTAGGATGTATGAACGAGCTGGAACAAAACGGTACCTGCGGATATTGCAGCTTTGCCGAAAGAGCGTTCCCCCAGCTTACTGATGCGCTACCCTACCGTACCGTGCTCGAAGGCCGTTATTTTGTGGGCCGCGCTTTTGAATCAAACGGCGAGGGCATGACCTATATCGCCTACGATAAGGTTACAGACAGCACCGTACGTCTGCGTGAATATTTCCCCGAAGGGCTGTGCGAACGCGCGCCGGACGGAGCCGTTCGTGTGGTTTCGGGCTGTGAATATGATTTTAACGACTGTATGCTCGAATTTTTAAAATTGGCGCGTAATTTGGCCAAAATGCGCGAGGTTTCGGCAATATTACCCGTATTTGATATTTTTGAAAGCAATTCAACAGCATATTACATTACCGAGCACATCGAATCTATCACCCTGGGCGACTTTTTAAAGCGCAATAACAACAGGCTGCGCTGGAGCCAGGCACGGCCGCTATTTATGCCGCTGCTGTCGGCTATTGAAGCGTTGCACCATGCCGGCATCATTCACCGCGGTATTTCGGCCCAGACCATAATCATCGGGCGCGATTCCAAGCTGCGCCTTATCGGATTTTGTGTAGAAGATGTTCGCCTATCGCGCAGTGCTCTGGTACCCGAATTTTTCCCGGGCTTCACGGCTATAGAGCAATACGATGACGAGGAGCAAAGCGGCACATGGACCGATATTTACGCCTTTGCGGCCACATTATTCCGCACGCTGGTGGGATCGCCTCCGCCCGATGTGCTTGAGCGCGCCAAAAATGACAGCCTGATAATTCCGGCCGACATAACCAGCGAAATGCCCAAATACGCGCTAACGGCGCTGGCATACGCATTGCAGATATATCCCGAAGACCGTACGGCCGATGTTGAAGCCTTTCGCAATGAAATTTCGGGTTCTCCCGTGGTTTCTGCCCAGGCAGAACAAGCCAAGAACACACTGCAGAGCAATGCGGCATATGAAAACGACGACACGGATGAAGACGATGAGTACGACGATGATGAATACGAAGCTCCGCGGCGCGGCGGCGGAAAGGCCGTATTCATTGCGATGTTGCTCACGGGCGTGGTAATACTTATTATAGGCGCTCTGGTTTATTTCACGATATTCAATAAGGACAGCGACTCAGATTTATCCAGCATAGCTTCGGTCGAATCGGCCCCGTCTTTCACATCTTCAGATGTGTCAAAAGAGCCGGCCGCTTCTATCACCACTATGGTAAACGTATTCAACATGGTTGGAAAATCGGTAGCCTCGGCCAACAGTAATGAGCTTGTGAAAAATGGCTCCATTAAGCTGAAAGTGTCCACGCGTTATGATGATTCATACAAATACGGTATAATCATTGAACAATCGGTTAAAAACGGCGAAACCGTTGAAAAGGGCGGCGAGGTGTCAGTCGTTGTTAGTCTCGGCCCGCAGGATGTGGCCGTCCCCGGCTCCATCATCGGTAAAACGCCCGATCAGGCGATTATTGAGCTCAGGCTTTTAGGCTTTATAAAGGAAAATATAAAAACCATCGACCGGGAAGAACCATCTCTTCCCTACGGAGTAGTTATCGGTACCAGCGTCGCCACAGGCGCGAAAGCCAATATCTTCGACGAAATCGAAGTTTACGTCAATAGCTACAGAAGCAATGACGACAACGAAACCGAGTAGAAAAAATCAAGCCGCCCCGCAGAAGTGCCTGCGGGGCGCTGTTTTTAAACCGGGCGCAGATTTGTTGTGCCGGAAAGGGATTTGTGATTTTATGCCCGGAACTGCAATAACAGATACAATAAAAAATGTTTTCAGCCGGCTGGGTATAAGCGAATCCGGCTGTGCGCCGTTCGGGCCGGTGTCGGCAAACCTGCGGCATTGCAGGGCGGCCGAGCGGCTGCCCCAAAACGCACAAAGCATTATAGTCGCCCTCTTCCCCTACCTGCTGCCTGAATACAGCGCGCAGCGAAATATGGCGCGGTTTGCCGTCGTGCCTGATTACCATGAGATAGCCGGCGAACTGCTTGAACGTGCGGCCGCCGAACTAAAATGCCTGTATCCCGGCCACAGCTTTGTGCCTTTCACGGACAATTCACCCATCCCCGAGGTGGCAGCCGCAGCCGCTGCAGGATTAGGCGAAATAGGACTACATGGCCTGCTTATCAACAGGCGTTTGGGTACATTTTTTGCCATAGGCGAGCTGGTAACGACACTAGATATCGGCACGGGGGCCAACGGCACGGGGGCCAGCGGCACGGGGGCCAGCGGCACGGGGGCCAGCGGCACGGGGGCCAGCGGCACGGGGGCCAGCGGCACGGGGGCCAGCGG
>JGI994J12354_10004359_pt1 | contig 12760 bp, 7 predicted proteins | sample IntmicLarv3ML3BL_FD_12354 | JGI IMG/M metagenome (IMG submission 12354)
CATGGGCGGCGTCGAGTGGACCGTCGGCCAGCAGCTGCTGGGCCTGATTCAGGTCACGGGCACCGTGCTTTCGACCCCGACCCTGACTTGGAACGACGGCACTCAGGAGCTCAAGGTCAGCTCGATGGAGGTTGATGGCGTTGGCACCCGCACCATCGGCTACGCCATCCCCAACAAGTACGTTGGCCAGCACATCAAGATGCTGGTTCGCTTTGCCAACAACGGCCTGTCGGGCACGGCCCTTTATTCGGCCGCCAACATGAGCGTTTATGGCATGTATCTTTCCGGCAAGAGCGTCACCACCGAGACCACTGTTAAGGGCCTCGCCGTGACTGCCTCCAAGTCGACCGCTACCCTGGCGTACAACAACCGTCTCGCCGTCACTGTCAACGGCACTAAGACCACCTATGTCCCTCACGTGGAAGATGACGGTCTCGGCGTCTATTGGCTCGAAATGACCGCCTCGAACGGCTATGACTTCGAGGACGACTTCTGGAGTCTCCTCCGCGGCAATGATTATGACACGATTGGTATGCCCGCTATGCCCGCTGTCACCGGTGGAGCCGGCGATGCCGCGCTTATCGCGGCTTGGATGGCCGATGTCGTCGCCGTCTTCGCGAACCGCGATGAGAAGGTTCTGATTGTTGAGGACAACAATGAGGACTGGTCGGCTGCCGGCACCTACGACTTCATCCAGATGTTCAAGACTGATTATTCCCGCGTTAGCAATATCAACGCGTCCCGCATTTCCACCAGCACTACCGGCTCTATCGCCATTGAGGAGGCCAACTTCACCAATGGTACCCCCGCACGTAACGACGTCGTCGCTATCACCGAGAACTATATCACCGGCGAGTGCGTTTACGACATTGAGATCGTCGCCCCCACCACAGTCACCGCCTCGGCGTGGACTACTTCCGGTGGCGCGATTGATACTGTCAAGCTGGACGGCACCTTCTACAAGAAGGCTCAGTTCGCCGCCTCCACCAGCCTGAACCAGAACCATCAGATTTACTACATCCACAACGGCTTTGTGGTGTATTCCAGCGATAGCCTTTCCTCCACCGGCGGCGCGGCCCCCAAGGATTTGGTCGCGATCACCAAGGTCGGTATGGCTGTCACCGGCTCCTGGGCTGTCACCATGGAAGTTGAGTACATGCTTCCCGACGGCACCAAGAAAGTCGCCAAGTACGACTATCTCGACGAGGATGCCCTCTTCACGGCCACCGTTGCCGATCTTGATGATATGATCGCCGATGCGACACTGCCTCTGGTCACCAATCGGGCTGAGGCCGTCGATTACTATGTCGGCACGGGCCTGAAGGATTATCTGGCCACCACCATCGCCGGCGTCAACCCCATCGCCGCCAGCACGCAGCTGGTGCAGTTGGAGGAGACCGACAATGGCGTCTTCTTCGTGGAAATCGACTCGACCACTTATGCCGAGCTGACTGTCGGCGTGCCTGATACGTACCACGTCGATGGCACAGTGCGTTACAGCAACGAGACCAATGTGCTCAGGTTCACGGATGTGAGCAACAGTGTCGGCGGTGCCGCTATCAACATCGGCGTGCTGAGCGAGAATGCCTCGGTCTATGTCGCCCACAGCGAAGCCGCTGCCACCGCTACTGCTGCCTATAAGGCTCCCACCTACGCCGTTGTTAAGGTTACTGAGCTGAACAGCATCCTGGATGCCGCCGGCGAGTACCTCTGCACCGTCGTGATGGAAGGCACCACCGTGGTTGCCATCTACATCAACCTCGGCACCAAGGGCCTGCCCACCGAGTACAACTACACCTACGCGGTTGTCACCGGCAGCGCCTACAAGATGGGCACAGGCACCGGCAGTGTGTATGTGCAGCTGACCCTCACCGACGGCACCACCGTCGAGGCCAAGCTGGCCAATGGCAACCTTGCTGATATCACCGAGGCTACCATTAACAACTACACCAACCGTCTGGTTCGCTACACCGTCTCCGGCAGCACCTACAAGCTGTATGACCTTGATTTGGATGACGGCGTGAGCTTCAACACCGGCACTATGCCTTACATCGATTTTAACGAGGAAGTCACTGAGATTACTGCCACCGGCTTCAACACCACCAATGGCAGGTTCCTGACCAATGACAAGACCCTGTTTGTGTCGATTAACGGCAGCAAGGTTACCATCCTTGAGAACGAGCCCGCTTTCGGCGGCACTGACAGCACGGTCATCGTCTCCAAGGAGAACACCACCGGCCTGATTCCCACCGCCGTTCTGGTGTTTGTCAACACCAACCTAGCCTCCGGCAAGCAAGTTCTGATTGAGAACATCCAGCCTAAGGTCACTGTGACTCCTCCGGCTCCTCCGGTGGTGGTCCCTGTTAGTATTGCCGGCCTTTTTATTCCAGACCTTACATCCGCGGTTGACGAGACTGACATCACGGGCACATCCATCAACCTGGTTGTCGATGATGTAGACTTTATCGCCGAGAGCGATGCCCTTACTGATTGGTCCCAGCTGGAGCTTTCGTGGAGCATTAATGGTGGCGCGGCCATCACCACTACCACGACTACCGGCACGCTGACCTACGCTGAGGCAGCCGCGGAGTTTGCCGCTCTGGCCGCTGGCGATACCATCGTCTGCACCATTACCGTTGCGGCGGGTGTTACTGAGTTCACCGGCACGGCTATCGTTACCTTCACCATCGAGGATACCACGGCCCCGACTATTACTACCGTTGTTGCTACGTCTGGCAGCGCTAATATCGTCGTGACGTTTAGCGAAGATATTCAACTGGTGGATAATGCTCTTCCGGCTTCCTTTGTGGTCACCGGCTCTGCCCTCGGCGCTGAGACTGTTGTTAGCTATTCAATCACTGATACGGATGAAATCACAATCGTGATGAGTGCGGCTCTTACCATTGCTTCTACTGAGACTGTCATCGTGACCTACGATGAGCAGACCGGTGATGAGATTGCTGACCTTTTCGACAATCTGTTGGCTGATACTGCAACGGCAACCTACACTGCTCCCTAATCCCTAGCACTCATTCCAGCTTAACCGCCGGAATAGAAGAACCCCGGGCTCACGCCCGGGGTTCTTTTTCTCACAATCTTCACCCAAACCCCTTGACAAACCAACCCGAGATATGATATTCTATCTTAGCACTTATATCGCGGGGTAGAGCAGTCCGGTAGCTCGTCGGGCTCATAACCCGGAGGCCGGGGGTTCAAATCCCCCCCCCGCAACCAATGCAAACCCAGCAGCTGCAAAGCTGCTGGGTTTTTGCTATATTGCAACAGGCGCACCGAAAAACGTCCGTACCGCAACGATACCGGAATGAAAATGTGTTGGGTTCTACTTGATCTGGGCCATCAGCGCGCGCTTGCGGTCATCAAAGGTGTGGCTGTACATATCCAGCGTTGTCGAGGGTTTGGCGTGGCCAAGAATTTCGGATACGGTCACAATGTCCGTGGTAATTTGCATGGCCTCGGTGGCGAAGGTGTGGCGGGTGGCATGGGGATTCATGGTGCGAAGTCCGGCAGCGTTCAGCAGGGCCTTGAAGTCCTTTTCAAAATTGCGCGGATCATAGGGCTGTCCTTGAGGTGTGCAAAACACAAAGCCATGTAGGTTGTGGAAGGCGCCTTGTTCTTCGTATCGCGTATGGATGGCCTTGAGGGATATCAACGCCTGACGAGCGCGGTCGGGCAGATAAACAATGCGGTTCGCCTTTGCTGTTTTGACCGGGCCAAGGAAGATGCCGGTTTTGTTTTTTCGGGAGGCTGGGCCGTCGACGCGCTTGTAATCATAGGCGGAGTTTTCGGCATCGAAGACCTTGAGACGCCCCATCGTTTTGCGGATGAAGATTCGGTTTTCGGCCAAATCGACATTGTGCCATTGCAGGGCCAGCAGCTCACCTTTGCGCAGACCGCAGCTGAGGAGCAGGAGAATCCCTTTTGCGGCCATGGTGTCAATGCGCTCAGCATAGTCGCAGAGGCGGTTCTTCTCTTCGGTGGTCATGACATTCTGCTCGGGATGCTCAGCCGTCGGGAGCTTGACGCCGGCAACCGGATTAAAGGCGATGAGGCGCTCATAAAAAGCTTGCTCGAAGGTGACGTTTAAGAGATATTTGACATTCTTGAGCGTTTTGATGGACAGCCCGCCCGGCTTGGAATCACATCGCCCTGCGGTCAATTTGGAGTTGAAGAATTCCTGCAGCTGGCGGACCGAAGTGTTTTCGAGATGGGTAGCGCCGAAATATGGGGCGATGTGCCGGTTGATGATGGACTCATAGCTTAGAAAGGTGCCTGGCCGCAGGGTTTTGGTGGCGTAGAGCCGATACCATTCCTTCATCCATGAGACCAGCGTGTGCTGGGTTGGCTTGATGTAGCGGTGCTCGGCAATGGACTGGATGATACCGGTGAGGGCGTCACGAACCTGTCTTTCGCTGGGACGATAGATGCTGCATTTTTGCTTTTGGTAGATGTACTGACCCTCCCATAATCCGCTCTCCCGCTGGCGCACATAGCCTGTTTGTTGATTCATCGGGCATGACCTCCTTCGTATGATGGAAAGAGTATAGCACGGGATGAGGGTGAGGATATACACTTGACAAGCTGTAATTACATGCCGGAGGTTTGACGAGTTTTTTGCGTAGAAGGAAGATATCAGGGCAAAATTGAGACAAAAGGCGTATAACAGCCTTTGGGCGAAAATAAAATCGGAAAAAAGAGAATTAACAATCAAAAACCTTGAAAAATGATTGTTAATGAGCTACTATCATATTAAAGGAGGCTTATGTGATGGAACCGTATAAAGCGTGCAATCTTCCGCTGGAAGAGCATCAACTTGATGTTAACTTTTTTTTGGATGAACTTATAGAAGCGGTCGCCAAGTTGGAAGTATATAAAGTTAAGTTGGCAGATAGCAAGCTGTCAAACGAATGGTTTCTACCAACATTACAGGCGAAAGAGGCCGTGGCATCATCAAAGCTCGAAGGAACACAAGCAACGCTTGATGATGTATTGGTAAGTAAGGTCAAAACCAATGATAGAAATGATGATTTATCAGAGATTCTGAACTACTTTGAAGCGGCAAATTTGGGCTTTGCAGAGTTGGAAAAAAAACCAATGACAATTGAATTGATTAATAAAATCAATTGCCAACTTCTGGGGAAACCCGCCATAAAGCAGGCGGAGAGAGTTGGAAAGCTGCGAACAGGACAAAACTATATTCGCCGGCTTGGCGGCTCTTTAGCAGTAACATATGTCCCACCTATTCCCGAGGAAGTACCCGGTCTAATGAATAATCTGATCGCATTTATTAACGATCCAAGAGATTTACAGCGGCCGCTTGTTCGGATTGCGATCATCCATGCACAGTTTCTAACTATTCACCCATACATGGATGGCAACGGGCGCGTTGGCAGAATATTGATACCATTGTTGCTTTACTTGTATGGATTACTCGACAAGCCATATTTCATGATAAGCGAGGCGCTGGAGAAGGACAAAACAACGTACTATTCACTGTTAACAAATGTGCGATACAAAGGCGAGTGGAATCAGTGGATTAGGTATTTCCTAGGAACCATCGCCGAGCAATGTATCAAATACATAGAGATTATTGACAAGATAAATCTGCTTTACGAGCAAGATCTAAAACATGCAGGTATGGTTATTAAAAGCTCAAAGTTGATTGACTTGATGAATTTGCTTTATGAGTATCCTGCAATCACAGTGAACAAGGTTGCTGAATCAATCGGCATTTCGCCTGCTACGGCGAATCGGTATTTAGCAGCACTATCGGAAAATAGAATCTTAAATGCAAACAATAAAAGTAGAAATAAAGTGTATTTCTATGACGCATTGTTCGACATTCTAAGGTAGTATTTGGGGCAAAGCATCAAAATGGGGAAACACGTAGCGAAAAGTATGAGCGAAAGGCGCGGCGGGCAAACACTCATAGTGGCAGCAGGGGTTATCATAACTGTATACTTAGTATTTGGCATCGTGAGGCATCGGTGGGATATTGATTTATTTCATCCGTTTTCAGATGCTCTCGGCATACTAGGTCTTTTTGGTTTCTCGTGGGCTGAAATGGAGGGAAAATATCATAAAGAGGTAATTAAGATAGCTGGGACGGGGTTTGCAGCTCTTTTGCTGATGGGAGTCATTATTACGATATCTGCTCCAAAACCGAATGATAAAGATGAGGATGTCCATACTGTGGAGACAATAGCTCAAATGTATTCTCCAATTACAGAAAAAGAACCGACTTCGCCAAGTCTTGCTGCCAAAAAAACTTTTCCCGTTTTTCCGGAGAGTATTCAAATGGAGGGAATCATTAAAGACGAGGTAGACATTGAGCAGAAATATAGAGAAGAAGTTTTGCCTTTCGATTGGGGCGATTTTTCTGAAAAATTCCGCAAAAACCAATCTGCTGAAGTGGTTTTTGATAAAATTGCGATAAGACTGTTTTCTATGGTAGAAACGAGCGTGACCACAAATGCTCCCCTGAGTGATGTAGATTATGGGAAATATGTGCTCAAGGCGAATGATATTGAAAGTGAGGCGCTTTATCAATCACTCGCAAGCAGTGCTAATGCAACAAATTACGCCGAGAAGAAACAACAGTCACTAGCAAGAATAAACGGCCTTGATAAGGAGGCTGTTGAAGCAATGTTTACGGAGATGTTAATCAATCGGGAGAGCGCGAAAAAAATAGCTGCCCCAAGAGAGTTGCTGATTCTTCTGGTTAATACTTATGAACTTCAGGGTGACTACTATCGTCTAACGGATTGTCCTAGAGATGCGATAAATGCGTATGTGCAGGCACTGTTTAACGAGCAGGGAAAAGTACAGCTGATGGGATTTGACGAATATGGCGGATTGAAAGATATCTCCAAATTTGCGAATAGTGCCGAGAATTTGGGGAGGTTATACTACAAAATATATCTAGTGAGCGGAATTAACTGGGAGCAGGGATTTGAAGCGTTAGCAATGTCGGCAGCCTGCTATGAAATTGCCTATCAACACCATAACGACAAAGACCACCAATTTCAAACAAGTTACTATGCGGGCATGATGTATCATAAATTAGTCTGGCTCCTTAGAGGTGATAAAGAATCCGTGGAGTTTGCCCAAAAAAGCTTGGCGTTATATAATAATGCACTTGAACTAAGGCCCTTGAACTAAGGCCCTTGAACAAAGAGGTACTCCAGTACATTAGTCACATTGAAGGATACCTTGATGTGGTGGTAGGGAAATATCTTTGGCGAGAGGAATAGGAGCTAGGGCGAACAGTACCCACATCTATCTGTTTGCCGGCTAACGCACCCACACGGTTTAGAATGAGGGTGCAATAACCGATGCTTTTAGATTTTGATAAATCTCGATATTGGCTGAATACTGATATCGGGTAGGAACATAGATCTAAAGAGACCGAAGGTCAACCAGTGAAATCCGTAGACTTGCCAAGGCCGATGACAATTTTTCGAAAGCGACTCAAATGATGGATGAGCATGGTCCGGTAGTCATCACCAAGGAAGGCACAGCGCAGTATGTGTTGATGGATTTCAAGGAATATGAATGTAAGATATATGGCATACAAACCAGCAAAACAGTGGAGCCGTAGGGCCTGCATCAAAAGGCGGAATTCCTGATGCTGACTCCCTTGAGGCTCTTGAATATATAAGTCGGAGAGGAGTTGCTTTCATGCTTCCCGCAAATGATGAATACAGGCAGCTGCTAAGCAGTATCAAAGAACAGATTCAAACCTCCCAATTCCGCGCCATCAGCGCGGTGAATCGGGAGCTTATTGCGCTTTATTGGAACAACGGGAGGCTCATCCTTGACAACCAGAAAAGGGATGGCTGGGGCAGCCGGTTCATCGACAATCTGGCAGCCGATATTAAGCTGGATTTCCCAGAAATGACCGGTTTTTCGGTGCGCAATCTGCAGTATATGCGAAAATACGCGCAGGAGTATCCTGACTTTGAGTTTGTGCAGACGGTGTCTGCACAAATCACCTGGTCGCATAATGTGCTCTTGCTTGACAAGATCGGCGACGCTAAAGAACGCAAATGGTATATGGTAAAATGCGCGGAAAATGGATGGTCGCTTAATGTGTTGAGACACCAGCTGGAGACTCGGCTGTACGAACGGCAGGCCATCGCCGAAAAGACGACCAATTTCAAGAGTACGCTGCCATCGCCCCAAAGCGAACTGGCCGAGGAGACGCTCAAGGATCCGTATATCTTCGACTTCATAACGCTTACGGAGAGCCTCAAGGAGGCCGATTTGGAGCGGGCGTTGGTTGCCAAGATTACGCGCTTTTTGCTGGAGCTGGGTGCCGGATTCGCCTTCTTGGGGAATCAGTACCCCATAACGGTGGGTGATGAGGATTTTTACATCGACCTCTTATTTTATAACACCAAGCTTCGTTGCTACTTCGTCATTGAGCTAAAAACCGGGAAGTTCAAGCCGGAGTACGCGGGCAAGCTCAACTTCTATCTGTCGGCGGTCGATGATATGCTGAAGACAGAGAATGACAACCCAAGTGTGGGCATTCTGTTGTGCAAGGAAAAGAACAAAATGGTGGCTGAATACGCCCTGCGTGACATGACAAAGCCGATAGGTGTTAGCGAATACAAGGTGTTCAGCGAGCTTCCCGATGATTTGCGCAAGGCCCTTCCGGCCATAGAGCGGTTGGAGGAGCTGGAGTAGCATTATGCTTGAAACATACTGGAAAGCCTCAATTAAATTTATGAAGAACAAGGCAAAGCATATAGACGCTCTTGTGACGAAACATGATGTCGATGGTACGGATGTCCACGAACGGTGGTTAGGATATAAACCGCCTGAATGATGCACAGTGCTTTCGGGGTGGTAAATGCTGCTTGCTTAACACCATAAAACGTACTATTTATTATCATCTGCTTTTGGAAAATGCGGCATCACCATTCTGACCATTTGAGAAACCTTGTAGCCACACGGCTTCAAGGTTTCTTCTTTTTTGCCATAAGTGGGATAGTGTGCTGAGGCTTACTTGGTGTCCTCCAGGGCGATGGGCCGCTGGGTCATCTTAATAATAGGTAAAAGCAAAGCCATCCGTATCAAAGGGCGCCTCTATGAGCGCCTCGGGGTCGTCGTCAACCCCCACTTCGTAAGGCTTGGTGATAGCAGCAGCACGCTGATGATTTTTCGCATGGAATCAATCCTTCCTATTGTTTAGAGTTGCGGGGCTGTAATGAGCCTTGTGCCTGCCGGGTCGAATCACCTCCCGAGGTGGATGTGTTTTCGTTGAAAGCCGTGCTGATGTACGGTATAATACTGTCATAGGTATTCCGTCTTGGGGGTAGAGATTATGGATGATCATAAAATCCAGTTATTTGAAGACCAGCGCATCCGCACGGCCTGGGATGAGGCCAATGAGGAAATGCTGTTTTCCGTGGTCGATGTGGTAGGTGTGCTAACCGATAGCGTTGCCCCGGCAGCCTACTGGCGCAAACTGAAAGAGCGGATGAAGAAAGAGGGAAATCAAACCGTGACAAATTGTCACGGTTTGAAAATGCGTGCCTCTGATGGTAAGCAGCGGCTCACCGATGTCGCCAACGCCGAGCAGCTGCTGCGCATCATCCAGTCGGTTCCCTCACCCAAGGCCGAGCCCTTCAAGCTCTGGCTGGCCCGCGTGGGTAGCGAGCGTATCCAAGAGACCATAGACCCCGAGCTGACCATCGAGCGTGCGCTGGAAACCTACCTCAAGAAGGGCTACTCCCGCGAGTGGATCAATCAGCGCCTGCAGGCCATTCAGGTGCGCAAGGAGCTGACTGATGAGTGGCAAGACCGCGGTGTCCAGAAGGGCATCGAGTATGCCATCCTGACCGACGAGATTTCCAAGGCCTGGTCGGGGATGTCGACGAGGCAATACAAACGGCTCAAGGGCCTAAAGAAAGAAAATCTGCGGGATAATATGTCCACCCTGGAGCTGGTGCTTAACATGCTGGCCGAGGCCACCACCACCGAGATTTCCAGGGAGCAGCAGCCCGAGACCTTCGAGGAGAGTCGAGCTGTGGCCCGCAGCGGCGGCGAGGTGGCCGGCATCGCGAGGCTGGAGGCCGAGAAGCGCACTGGCAAGCCGGTTATCACCGGGAAGAATGCTGTGGATTTTAGCAGGCTGATGTCTAATTTGATTGAAGGGCCGGAGGATGATGGGCGAGAATAATGGGTGTTCATGTGCCATCACCAGCCTTGACCGCTATCTAGGCTGCACTCTGGGCGGAGCGGTTGGGGATGCCCTGGGCTATCCAGTGGAGTTTTATAAGCTGGATGAAATCGTCAGCTGCTACGGCGATTCGGGCATCACCGATTTGCAGCTTGACAGTAGAACTGGGAAGGCGCTCATCTCCGACGACACGCAGATGACGCTGTTTACCATGGACGGCATTCTGACCGCCTTTTCCAACGGCAACTCCGATGCCCGTGAATGGGCAACGCTGCTCCCCAAGGCATTCGAGGCCTCCTATCTGAAATGGCTCTACACCCAAACCGAGTTTAGCGACCTGCCTGAGAGGATTGCGGGCTATGGGCTGCGCAATCCCTACGACTATGCCATGGACGCGCCCGAGCTTTTCAGCAATCGAGAACCGGGGCGCACTTGCCTCTCGGCCCTCATTGCGCTGGCTAAAGGCGAAGCGGTGTACAATGACAGCAAAGGCTGTGGCGGCGTCATGCGTGTGGCCCCGGCGGGGTTGCTCTATCCGGACAACCCTAGCATGGCCTATGATGCGGGTGTTCGCGCGGCCAATGTGACGCACAAGCATCAAACCAGTGACGAGGCCAGCGGAGCCATGGCCAGCATCATTTCCCTAATTGTGGGTGGCAAAAGCGCCCGCCAAGCTGTGCGGCAAACCTTGATGATATTGGAAAGCCGCGAACTCTCCAAAGGAGAAACCGCTGCGGCCCTGCTCCACGCCCTTGAGCTTGCCGACAGCAAAGCAGCAGTCCGCGAGAGCATCGCGGCGCTGGGCGAGGGTTGGGTGGCCGAGGAAGCGCTGGCTATTGCGGTCTACTGCGCCATCACGGCGAAGTCGTTCCGGCAAGGGGTCCTCCACGCCGTCAACCATGATGGCGACAGCGACAGCACCGGGGCGATATGTGGCAACATCCTCGGTGCGCTGTATGGCGTGCAGACAATCCCTGCGAAATGGCGTGATAACCTTGAGCTGCGGGGGTTTATTGAGCATCTTACATCTGTTTTTCGCTGCGTGGTCAGCGCCAAGGTGCTTTTGTGACGAAAAGCAATGACTTCTGCCCCGAATCACCTGGCCTTGAACAACGAGTTTCCTGCAATTTTCCTGCAAAGCGCATAATACAGGAAGGGAAAAGATAACAAAAGAAGGGAAATAGGGCGGTCTCGGACTGTTCTGCAACCGGGGGAGGAGCCCGCTCAAAAAGGCTTGACATAGCAAGGCATTTGCCTTATAATCGTGTCAAGTTATCCTTCGAATAATGAGTCATTTTCTTCATAACTCATAACCCGGAGGCCGAGGGTTCAAATCCCTCCCCCGCAACCATTTGAGAGCTGTGCAGGAGCAGCCGGAGCAAGTTATTCGCCCGGTCGCTCCTGCACAGCTCGAGTAGAAAAAAGACCCATCGACATTGTCGATGGGTCTTTTATTGTTCGCTTCACGCTTCTCTAGCCACCCGCCGGCAGCAGGGTATTAATATCAATAATCAAACTAATGCTGCCGTCGCCCAAAATGGCGCAGCCGCCGATGCCGTGCATCCCCAGGTTGTGCCGCTGGATGTACAGCGGCAGCGGCTTAATCACGGTCTGCTGCTCGCCGATGAGCTCGTCCACTAAGAGGCAGAAGGTGTGCTGCTCGCTCTCAATCATGATGAGGATGCCGTCCTCGGCGCGTTCATGCTGGCAGGGGATGTCGAACAGCCGGTGCAGCCGCACAATGGGGAAGCACTCGCCGCGAATCATAATCATCTCACTGCCGTCGGGGTCGAGCAATATGTCCTCGGTGACCGGCTTGAAGGATTCCCGCAGGGTGAGCATGGGCACAATGAAGATTAAATTGCCCACCCGCAACTTCATCCCCTCAATGATGGCCAAGGTCAGCGGAATGCGAATCTGAATGGTGGTGCCCTGGTCGATGGTGCTGTCCACCGTGATGGAGCCGCCGATTTTTTCGATGTTGCGGCGCACCACGTCCATGCCCACGCCCCGGCCCGAGAACTCGGTCACCTGCTCCTTGGTGGAAAATCCGGGGGCAAAGACAAAGCCGTAGGCCTCCTTGTCGGTGATGTCGCTCTCGGCCTTGGTGGTCAGGCCGCGGTCGATGGCTTTTTTGATGAGCTGCTCGCGGTTGAGGCCCTTGCCGTCGTCCTGCACCAGAATGGTCACGTCGCCGCCCGTGTTGCGGGCCTCTAAAGTGAGCTGGCCGGTGGCCGATTTGCCCTTGGATGTGCGCACCGAGGGCAGCTCGAGGCCGTGGTCGACGGCATTGCGCACCAGGTGCATCAGCGGGTCGCCCAAGGTGTCGATGACGTTTTTGTCGACCTCGGTCTCCTCGCCGATGATGTTGAGCTGGACATCCTTGCCAATTTTCTTGCTCATGTCCCGCACAATGCGTTGCATCTTGTGGAAGGCCGTCGAGATGGGCACCATGCGGATGGACATGACGGTGTCCTGCATCTCGTTGATGAGCTTGCGCAGCTGCTGGCCCGAGCGCTCGAAGGATTCGATTTGCATCCGGGTCACCTCGGG
>JGI994J12354_10004360_pt1 | contig 12759 bp, 9 predicted proteins | sample IntmicLarv3ML3BL_FD_12354 | JGI IMG/M metagenome (IMG submission 12354)
TTTGAATTGCAAATGCCCTTCAGCATGGAGGCCGAGCAGGCAGTGCTTGGCTCCGTGCTGATTGACCCGGCTTGCATGGCTTCCGTGCAGGCCTTGCTTCGTCCTGAGCATTTTTATCTGCCGCAGCACCAGTCCATCTTCGGCGTGATGGCGGAATTTGAGGCTGTGGGGAAAAAAATCGACCCGCTCATTGTGCTTGACCGGCTGAAAAAAGACGAAATATACGACGAAGCGGGCGGGCGCAACTACCTGTTCCAGATGGCGCAGGCCGTGCCCAGCACCGCAAACGTCGAATCCTATGCCAATATCGTGCGGGAGAAATTTTATATTCGCACGCTGATTTCCGTTTCGCAGGAGATCATTCAGAGCGCCAGCGCCGAGAGCGAAAGTTCTGATACTCTGCTGGATTCTGCCGAGCAGAAAATCTACGACATCCGGCAGGGGCGGTCGCAGTCCAACGCCTCGCGCCTGCGGGATATCATCGTCAACGACGTGTATGATACTCTGGCGAAAATCACATCGCCCGAAGCGGACCAGTACAAGGGTTTCACTTCGGGCTTTCAGGATTTGGACGACTGCCTGACGGGCATTAACCGCTCAGACTTGATACTCATCGGTGCGCGGCCTGCAGTTGGTAAAACGAGCGTCGCGCTGCGTTTGGCGCGCAACATCGCCGTTTGCGCCAAGAAAAAAGTGCTGTTCTTCACGCTCGAAATGACGAAGGAGCAGGTGGCGCAGCGCGTGCTTTCGATGGAGGCGCTTGTGCCGGGCTACAAGATGCGTACGGGCGCGTTCACCGAGGACGAGTGGAAACAAATCGCCCACGCCGTGGGGCAGCTCAATGACTGCGACCTGTGGTTTGACGATACCTCGAACATCACCGTGCCGGAAATGAAGGCGCGCACCCGCCGCCTCAAGGGCGTGGACTGCGTGGTGGTGGACTATCTGGGCCTGATTCAGGGCGCAAAACGCTCCGAAAACCGTGTGCAGGAGGTCAGCGAGATCACGCGCAGCCTGAAGATGATGGCGAAGGATTTGAAGATCCCGGTGATTTGCTGCGCGCAGCTTTCCCGCGCGACAGAGGGCAGGGGAAAATCCCACCGCCCGCAGCTGAGTGACCTGCGCGAATCCGGCTCCATCGAGCAGGACGCCGACGTTGTGATGATGCTTTACCGCGAGGATTACTACAAAAACGAGGCGGAGGCCGGTGAAGTGGAGGTGCAGGACGCCAACACCATGGAGATTATCGTGGCAAAAAACCGCCATGGTTACACCAAAACGGTTGAGTTTATATGGGACGGCGAGCATACGCTGATACTGCCGATGGATAAATCGCATGTGCCGGAGATTGGGTTTTAGGGGTTGTGGTGCGGTGAGGTTTTGTCGCTCCGCGATTTCTTCCCCCGCCCCTTTGGGGCACCCCCTTCACAATTGAAGGGGGCCTTGCAACGCCATAATAGACCCTAAGGGTTTTCAAAATTTGAAGAGGTCCTTCAGGCAACTAGCCGTTAAGTAAGGGGCAGAGCCTACAAGGCCCCCTTCGATGGCGAAGGGGGTGCCCGAATAGGGCGGGGGAAGTTAGTTGCGGAGTTGAGGTTTTAGCTGATCTGGAAACCAAAAACCCCAACGCCCTTTTGGCACAATTGACATCCCCACCTCATTGTGCTATGATAATACGATATGAAACACATTCAGGAGGACACTGCGTGAACGTATACAACACCCTGACCCGCCAAAAAGAAGAATTTTTGCCCGCAGACGGCGAAACCTACAAGATTTATGTCTGCGGCCCAACGGTATACAATTATTTCCACGTGGGCAATGCCCGCTGCTTTTGCCTGTTCGATACCCTGCGCCGCTATCTGGAATACCGGGGCTTCAAGGTGAAGTACGTGCAGAATTTCACCGACGTGGACGATAAAATCATCCGGAAGGCAAACGAAGAGCAGATCACCTGCGGCGAGGTGACCGCGCGCTTTATTGAGGAATATTTCACTGACGCACGTGGGCTCAATGTCAAAGACGCCGACGTGCACCCCAGGGCGACCGAACACATCGGCGACATCATCGCCATGGTGGAGGCGCTGATTGAAAAAGGGCATGCCTACGAAGCTGGCGGCGACGTGTATTTCAGCACAAAATCGTTTGACGAATACGGCAAGCTTTCGCACCAGCCGCTGGAGGATTTGGAGGCCGGCGCGCGCATCATGGTGGGCGAAATCAAGCGCGAGCCCATGGATTTTGCCCTGTGGAAGGCCGCAAAGCCCGGCGAGCCCTCGTGGGAATCCCCGTGGGGTTTGGGGCGGCCCGGCTGGCATATTGAGTGTTCTGCCATGGCAAAACGCCACTTGGGCGAAACCATCGACCTGCACTGCGGCGGGGAGGATTTGGTGTTTCCCCATCACGAAAACGAAGTGGCGCAGAGCGAGTGCTGCAACGGCGCTGTGTTTTCCCGGTTTTGGATGCACAACGGCTACATCAACGTGGACAACGTGAAGATGTCAAAATCGCTGGGCAACTTCTTCACCACGCGCGATGTGGCGGAGCAATACGGCTACGAGGCCATCCGCTATCTGGTGATTTCCTGCCACTACCGCAGCCCCTTCAACTACAGCATGGATTCCATCGAGCAGGCGAAGGCAGCGCTGCAGCGGCTGTATACCTGCCGGGACAACCTCGATTTTGCCGCGCAAAGCGCCGGTGATGGGGATGACGCAGAGCTGATCGCCGCGCTGGAACAGCACAAAACTGGTTTCATCGCCGCGATGGAAGAGGACTTCAACACCGCTGACGCGCTGGGCTGCGTGTTCAGTTTGGTGCGGGATATCAACGCGAAGGTGATTGACGGCAAGGCCGGGCGCGCGGCCTGCGATGCGGCGGCGGCGCTGTTTGACGAGCTCACGGGGGTGCTTGGTCTGGTATATCAGCGTAAGCAGGCGGAGTCTCTCGACGACGCGGCCGAGGCTTTGGTGCAGAAGCGGCAGCAGGCGCGTGCCGAAAAAAACTGGGCGTTGGCCGATGAAATCCGCGCACAGCTCAGCGCCATGGGCATCACCATCGAAGACACCGCGCAGGGCACAAAAATCATCCGCGCATAAATAATGCATAAAAGAGGAGTGTTCGAATGGCTATCTTTGAGACAATTTCCTATGGCTTGGTGATCGCGAAATCGGTGCTTCTTTCCTGGGTATTTCTTCCGCTGACAATTTTGGGCGTGCTCACATCCGGCGGGCTGATCTGGCTGATTGCCGCACGCTTTAAAGGCGGCCGGTATTTTAGGACAGTACTTGCGAAGCTGGTGATCGTCAAGGCAATCATTCTTTTCTGGCTGATTTTGCCGCTGGCAATTTTGGGCGCGCTCAACTTGGGCGGGCTGGCGCGGTTGGTTGCTACGCCGTTCCAAGGCGGCGGATATTTTGAAACAGAGCTTGCGAAGGCGGAAACCGCGCCGGCCGGAACGAACCGCATTCATTTTCTTTCCACGGGCTCGGGCGACGCGATTTTGCTGGAAAGCGGCGGGCATTTTGCGCTGGTTGACGCGGCGGAGGACTCGGACAACCCCAAGGACAACCCAGCCTATGTTTTTGACGGCTATGAGCTTTATGTTGCGGATTATGTGAAGCGTGTTGCGGGCGGGCACTTGGATTTTGTGATCGGTACGCACGCCCATTCGGACCACATCGGCGGGTTCGATACGCTCATCCTCGACCCGGCAATCACAGTGGACCGGGCGTACCTGAAGGTGTATCAGAACGACAACAAGTATGAATACGAAAAAACCTGGGACAACCAAGAGGTCTACGAGCAGATGCTGGATGCGTGCGCGGCGCGCGGCGTGGAGCTGATTCAGGACAACCTGAACCACAGGGAAGTCACGCTGGGCAGCATGACGCTGACCATTTTCAACGGCGACGCCAACCTCAAAGACGAAAACGAAAACACCCTCGGCATGCTGGTGGAGTGCAATGGCAAACGCGCCTTTTTGGCGGGGGACCTGATGAACGCCAACGGCACCGAAACCCGCCTTTCCAAAGAAATCGGCGGGCCGCTGGATCTGCTCAAGGCGGCGCACCACGGCAACGAGGGCTCCAGCACCATGGCGTTTGTTGCGCGGCTCAAGCCCGCGAGCGTGGTGTTCACGAACAAAGCCGGCGCGCCGCACGCCACCGTGCGCAACCGTTTTGCGGCAATCTCCAACAGCAAGCTGATGACCACAGGCCAGTTTGGCGGCGTGATGGCGTCGTTTGAAGGGGACACGATCCAGTATTATGCCATCGGCGAGTTCCCCAGCGGCATCGGCGGGGCAAACGTGGAACGCCGCTGACGCTTCACTTGCATAACTGAAACAAAACCTCCGGTTTTTGGGAAGCCGGAGGTTTTGCAGGGGGATTGCCCGGGTAAGTAGGGGACGCTGTCCTCAGCGTCCTGCAAACGCGATAACATAGTGGCTTTTTTCTGCGGGCGGCTGGGGACAGCCGCCCCTACAGTGCAACTCGTGCTTGTTGTATGCTCCCGGCTTTTCCCCTTTGCGAGCAAAAAAATCCCCAAAAACGTCAATTGAATGTGCAAAAATCCCTTTATATTCAATTAATATGTTAAATTAATTTAAATTGTTGCAAGATTAGCTTTCCTTTTTTCCGCGGATGGTGTATAATACACTTTATATGATTGTGAAAGGACGATGTATTGAATGGGCAACAATGACCAGAAATCGAAGAAAATGCTGCTTGTAGTATCTTGCATTGTGATTGCGGTTTTGGTTGGTATTGTGGTTATGTTTAGCGTGCTTTCCAATAACAAAGGGATCAGCATCCGGAAGAATGGGATTGCCGCTGTGGAGCCGGGCGACATGACGGCGATATTTTCCTCGTCGGCAACGGTGGCCTCCGGCAACCAGGGCTTTTTTGATATTTTGGACGGCACGTTGGTGGAAGAAGTGAACGTGCGCGTGGGCGACCCGGTGAAAAAAGGCGATGTGCTTGCCACCTTCGACACCACGAGCCTGGACAGTATGCTGGAAAAAAAGCGCAGGGATTTTGAAAGCGCAAGGGGCTCCTATGAAGAATACTTAAAAAATGTGGAAGAGGCGCCCCAGCGGGCCGCGGCGCTGAAGGCGCGGATTGCGGAGCTGGAAGAAACGCTCTCCGATATACAGAACAATACGGGCAAAGCGTCAAAAACCCCCGAAAATTCCGCGCTGGCAGGGCTGCGGGATTCCGTGGCAGCCATATTGGGCAACGGCCGTCTGGCAACCTGGATTGTGAACACGGTATTCAAGGAGACGGGCACCATCGCGCAGACATTCAAGTTGTTCGAAAACCTGCTCAGCGGCTCGCTGTTCTCAGGCTTCAGCGGCGATTCCATCGGCGCCATGCTGGGCTCCATCAGCAGCCTTTCCAATCCAGAAATGCTCAGCACAAGCCTTGAACTGGTGCAGCTCAAGGTGCAGGAATCCATGATGAGCCTGCAGCAGGGGACCTCGCTTGAGAGCATATACAAAGCCCTTTCGGATTCCTCCGAGAGCGCATATAAGCAGGCGGAAGAAATTATTACGCACCTCAAAACCGGATGGACCGCCTCCTGCGACGGCATCATCCGCGAGGTGAATATTACGGCGGGCGAAGCATACTATACCAAAAAAGACAACAACCCGGTTTCCTCCTCTATTAATGTCACAAGCCTGTTGGCCTCTCTCAGCGCCGGGCAGGCGGATATCGCCACGCTGTTGAGCGGGCTGTTTTCCGGCACGGTGAGCGGCATGGTGGTGGAATATTACCCATTCACCGCGAGCTTCATGCTCGGGAAATACGATATCTCCAAACTTTCGCTGGATCAAAAGGTGAAGGTGACCTCCATCACAGGCCAGGAATTTGAGGCGATTGTCACCTACATCAGCCCGGTTGCCAGCGAAAGCGATTTCAACATTGGCTCCATTCTTGGCGGCAGCGGGTCGTCGCGCGGGGTAGAAGCCCGCATCACCATCCCGCAGCCGGACGAGAGCATCACCATCGGCCTGGATGTGGACGTTTTTATCGACCTGGAAACCCGGAAGGATGTGCTGCAGGTGCCGGCGGGTGCCATCCTCTATGACGAAGAGGAAAATAAGAACTACGTGTTTCTTTTCCATAATAATAAGACCATTGAGAAGCGGTTTGTAAAAACCGGGCTGTTCGATGGCATGTCCTACGAAGTGATTGAGGGCCTGGAAGAAAAGCAGGATATCGTGCGGACACCCGCGAAGGAATGGGAATCCGGGCAAAAAATCCGCGTTTCCGGGTAGGCGCGCACGGGTATTATCGAATGAAAGTAAAGTGCCTGTATGAACTTTAAGGAAAATATTTCCATCGCCATTTATAGCATCCGAACACACCTGATGCGCTCACTGCTCACCATGCTGGGCGTGATCATCGGCGTGTTTTCTGTCATTGCCATCATCACCATCGGCAATGGCGGGCGTGACTATATTGTTGGCATGGTGCGGGATATGGGGCAGAACCTGGTGAATATCACTGTTGATATCACAAAGGTGGATGCCAGCCAGTACATCACCCGCGAGGATATCATAAAAATCAGGGAACTGGACAATGTGCAGTATGTATCGCCGCGCAATCTTGTCATCGGCAGTGCGGATACAGCGGCGAAAAACAGCTTGGCCATCATGTTTTCCGGCACGCCGGATCTCCGTTATACCTCCTCGGTCGATGTGCTGAATGGCCGTTTTTTCAATGAAGACGATTACAGAAGCGCCGCCCGGGTTTGCCTGATTGCCAAGCTCAGCGCGGAGGGTTTGTTTGGCCGCACCAACGTGGTGGGGGAATTCATTGATTTTTCCGCAAACGGGCAAACAATGCGCCTGCGCATCATTGGTGTGTGCGATATCAGCCTGATGGGCGGAGAAAGCGGCGGCCTTTCGGATATCGTGGCCGGTGCCGGAATTGGGGATGCGGGTGAATTCACAATTTTGGCGGCACCCATGACCATGACCGACATGATGAGCAGCGGCAATGGCGGCTACGATGCGATCCAGATTGTTGCCACAGACGACAAGGAACTGGATGCCGTGGGCAATGCTGCGGTCAACATTCTGTATACCCGCCATGGCAACCGCGATGCGGGCAAGATATACACCTACACAAAAATGGCGACATTCATTGATCTTCTGGATACGGTGATCAACATCCTGACCACCTTCATCGCGGGCGTGAGCGCGATCTCCCTTTTGGTCGGCGGCATCGGCGTGATGAACATCATGCTGGTTTCTGTCACGGAGCGAACGCGGGAAATTGGGATCCGCAAAGCGCTTGGCGCAAGAACCTCCACGATCATGTTCCAGTTCTTAACGGAATCTGTGATTCTGTGCATGATCGGTGGGTTTATCGGCATGATGCTTGGCGTTGTGAGCGCCCAGACGGTCGGCTTTTTGATGAAGGTCCCGATTCAAGTCAAATTCAGCACACTGGCGGTCGCCATTGGTTTTTCCACAGCGATCGGTGTGTTCTTTGGCATCTATCCTGCCCGGCGCGCCGCCAAAATGCTGCCCATTGACGCGCTGCGGCGTGACTAATAATCACTTGTACGATAAGGAGCTGTCATATGCCGCTCATCGAGATCTATGATATGCATAAAGTGTATAACCCCGGCGAGAATGAGGTGCGCGCCCTGGACGGCGTGAGCCTGACCATCGACGAGGGGGAGTTTGTGGCGATCATCGGGCATTCCGGCTCCGGCAAATCAACGCTGATGAACATGATTGGCCTGCTGGACGAGTGCAGCAGCGGCAGCTATTTTCTGCGGGGGCACAATGTTTCGAGCCTTTCCGACGACGAACTCAGCGGCATCCGCAATTTGCACATCGGCTTCATTTTTCAGGGCTTCAACCTCATCCCAAGCCTGACGGCGCAGGCGAATGTGGAGCTTCCGCTGATTTATCGCGGCATGAAAAAGGACGAGCGTGAACAGCTCGCGGAGGAAGCGTTGGAGCGGGTTGGGCTGACAAAGCGCGCCCATCACCGCCCGGCGCAGATGTCCGGCGGGCAGCAGCAGCGCGCCGCCATCGCGCGGGCAGTGGCGGCAAGGCCGCCCATCATCCTTGCGGACGAACCGACCGGCAACCTCGATTCCAAATCCGGCCGCGATGTCATGCGCATCCTGCACGAGCTCAACGACGAGGGCCGCACGGTCATTCTCATCACGCACGATAACGAAATTGCGGAGGAAGCCAAGCGCGTCATTCGCATCCACGACGGAAAAATCGTGGAGGATTATTATCATAAGGACCGTGGGCTGACGTAACATGATATAAAAAATAAGGGGGATGGTATTAACCATCCCTCTTATCTATTATGGTATGCGAACTACCCCTTACGGTATCATCCCATCAAACAGCGCAAACGCCTCCGCCGGGTCGTCAATCGGCATCGCCCGGCTTTCCATCGGGCACAAGCCGGTGCCGTCGCGATTGATGATGCGCTCCGTCCGGCGCTCATATTCGAAGGAAACGCTGCTTTGCTCGAGAAAAGCAATGGCGGCGTCACTCATGCATTCCGCCCAAAGATACCGCACGCCGCCGAAGGCAAACAGCAGCGCCGCCGCCTTGCCGACGACTTTGTCCGCAACTTCAGCGTCATGCAAAATATCGCGATCCTCCCGCAGCCACTGCAGCGCGGGACGAATGCCGCGCTCGTCCGATGTGAGAATGTCACCCTGCGCGGTGCGGACCGCGCAGGTGTGGTTTTGTAATAATTGTTTCATCAAAGCTTCCCCAGCACGGCTTCCACCCGCTGCATTTCCTTGCGCACTTCAAGCTTCTGCGGGCATTTTCGCTCACAAAAGCCGCAGTCCGCGCAGTCGGCAGCGGTTGCGCTTTTTTCCAGATACTTCTTGAATATTTCTTTCGCATGGTTATGCAGCTCATACACGTTGTGGTAGGTGTAGGCGCTGAACAGCTTGGGGATATCGATGCCGGCGGGGCAGGGCTGGCAGTAGGCGCAGCCGGTGCAATAGAGGTCGCTGAAGCGCCGCAGGCGTTCAAGGCTGTCGCCGATTTGCTGCCATTCCTCGGCGGAAAGGGCGATTTCTTCGTCGGCGATGGCGATGTTTTTGAGCAGCATTTCCTCATTTTGCATGCCGGAAAGAGCGCAGCTGATGTTGGGGTTGCCCAACACATATTTGAGCGCCAGCTCGTAGGTCGGCATGGAAGCCTTGCCGGTCATGCGGGAGTAGAGCTCCGTGGGTGCGGAAAGCCGCCCGCCGCCCACCGGCCCCATGGCCGCGACGCCGAGGCCTTTGCCGGCGGCATAGGCAATCATTTCTTCGTTCGAGCGGTCAAGAAGATTATACTGTACCAGCATGGTTTCCATGATCTCCGCGCGGTCGACGATGTACTGAATATCGCCGGGGTCGCCGTGGAACGAGAAGGAGACATGCCGAATCAGCCCTTCGTCCTTGAGGCGCCGGACTTCTTTTAGCAAATCAAGCTTCACGATTTTTTCGTCAAAGGTCTGCTTGTTGATGCCCCAAAAGTGGTAATAATCCACATAGCCGGTATCAAGTTGTTCCAGGCTGCGTTCCAGCCAGCCGCGCAAATCCCCGATTTTGGCAAAATCGTCGCCCATGGGGCACTTGGTGGAGATCAGCACCTGATCACGGATGGGCCCCAGCGCACGGCCCACGGCGGCCTCGCTGTTGTGGTGGCAATAGAAATAGCCGGTGTCAAAATAATTGATGCCGAGCTCCGCCGCGCGGCGCAGCATGGGGATGGCCTTTTCTTCGTCGATATGCCATGTGCCGTTTTGTTCGAACTCCGGCAGGCGCATGCAGCCAAAGCCCAGGGCGGAGATGCGCCCGGTTTCGCCATAATTACGGTATTTCATCAGGCAGCTTCCTCCTCGGCAACAGGTTCTTTCTTTTTGCGGTGGATCAAAAAGCGGTTGGCGGGGTAGGACCAAATGCCGGGGATCATCATGCTCAGGAACTTGCTGATTGCCTCAACTGCGCTCTTGTTGAAGGGCAGGCGGCCAAGAAGGTTCGAGAGCGCGGGGCCGATCATTCCGTTCATAAAAATCGTAAAAATCACCATGATGATATAGAGAAAGGTGCTCAGGGCAATGTTGCTGTCCGCGTGGAAGGTGGCCTTGCGGTTGACGATGAACGCGATGGTATAGCCGACAGCGGTGGAAATCATGTAGGCATATACCTGCGCGGCAAGGGTGTATTCCGCAGAGGCGGCGTTGTGTTCGGCCAGAAAATTGAACAGGAAGAAGTTTGGCAGATAGGTAACGCTCCAGGCGGTGAAAAGGGTGCACAGCAGCATGTGCACGGCAAGCTCCGGCACGTTGGCGATGAAGCCGGACAGCATCCATTTGATCAGTTTCCACCACTCCGGGTGTTTTTGCGCAAAGGCATGGTCATCCAGTTTATCAATCCAGGTCTGCGGTTTTGCCTGCACGGGCTGTTCGATTGCGTTACTCAAAATAAAAAGCCTCCTCATAATATAGATACTTTTATTATAGCGAATAGGAGGGGGCAAGTCAAGAAAAACCGCATAGAATGGATTGAGTTTTTATCAAGATAGGAGCAAACACCATGCCATCAAAACAGGAACCCGGCAAACAAGGCAGTCAAAAAAACCTTCCGGCAGTCCAAAATTCTTTGAATACATATCCCGTGGTTGGATATGATGCGTTTGATGAACAGGCCTATGCGGCGCAGATTGCGGCCTGGTGGCAATATTGCTGCTGGCCGGGGCCGACAGGGCCGACTGGGCCGATTGGCCCGCAGGGCATAGCGGGCGTGACTGGAGTTCAAGGCGCAACAGGCCCGATTGGCCCGCAGGGCATAGCGGGAGTTCAAGGCGTAACAGGCGCGACAGGTCAGCAGGGTATACCGGGAATTCAGGGCACAACGGGCGCAACAGGTCAGCAGGGCATGCCGGGAATTCAGGGCACAACAGGCGCAACAGGTCAGCAGGGCATGCCGGGAATTCAGGGCACAACAGGTGCAATTGGCCCGCAAGGCATAGCGGGAATTCAGGGCGCGACTGGTGCAACAGGCCCGCAGGGCATAGCGGGAATTCAAGGCGCGACAGGGGCTGCAGGTCAGCAAGGTGTGCCGGGAATTCAGGGCGCAACCGGCGCAATTGGCCCGCAGGGCATAGCGGGAGTTCAGGGCACAACAGGTGCTACGGGTCAACAAGGCGTACCGGGAGTTCAAGGCGCGACTGGAGCTATAGGTCAGCAGGGCATGCCGGGAGTTCAAGGCGCGACTGGAGCTACAGGTCAGCAGGGCATGCCGGGAATTCAGGGCACAACAGGCGCAACAGGAAGCGCAGGCGCTACAGGCGCTATAGGTCAGCAAGGGTGCCCCGGTCAGCAAGGTGCAATGGGAATTCAAGGCACAACAGGTGCTACAGGTCAGCAAGGTGTGCCGGGAATTCAGGGCGCGACTGGAGCAACAGGTCAGCAGGGTATACCGGGAGTTCAAGGCGTAACAGGTGCAATTGGCCCGCAGGGCATACCGGGAGTTCAGGGCGCAATAGGAGCTACAGGTCCGCAGGGCATACCGGGAGTTCAAGGCGCAACGGGTGCTACAGGTCAGCAGGGCATGCCGGGAATTCAAGGCACAACAGGTGCCACAGGTCAGCAAGGCATGCCGGGAGTTCAAGGCGTAACAGGTGCAATTGGCCCGCAGGGTATACCGGGAATTCAGGGCGCGACAGGTGCCACAGGCCCTGTCGGCGAATCCGGCGAATCCTCCTGCAGCCAGCCAAACTACGCCTACATCGGCAGCCGTGCGGACAATTCGCTCAGCGTGATTGACCCGATCACACACGCGGTTTCCGCGATGATACCGATTGGCGGCGGCTTTGTGGGCATGGCGGCGGATCCCGCGCTGCGCAAGCTCTATGTTCTGGGCGCAAACGGCAGCCTGACTGTTGTGAACGGCGACACAAATGAAGTCGCAGCTATTGAAATGCAATGGCTTGGGTTTGGCGGAGGTAGGTGCGGCGGCTGTCTATCCGGGCAAGGGCACACACCTGCCGTGAACCCCAACAACCATATGGTGTATCTCCCGGCGGGGGGCGGCATGGTGCGCGTGGTCAATGGCTATGACAACAGCGGCGTTGGCAGCGTTGCCGTGGGCGGTGAGCCGCTTGCCGCTGCGGTGATGCCAACGAGCAACCTCGTGTACATCGCCAACAACACGAGCACTATCCCGGTCATCAACAGCAACACCAACACGGTGTTTGCGGAAATCAGCCTTGCCGGTTCGAATGCCGGGGGCAACGCGCCTGTGATTGATGTGCAGTGCGACACATGCGGCAATTTGGTATATGCATTGCGTGGCGACGGCTGCGTTTCGATCATCGACGGCGCAACCCATCGGCTCAAAAAAACCTTCCGTCCGGAGGGCGGTGCCGCCGCGATTGCGGTGGATTCCTTCCTTGGGCTGCTCTATGTGATTGATTCCGCAGGCTGCGCCGTGAATGTATATAACACCTGCAAGCGGGTGGGTGTGTTGCCGGTTCCTGTTCACATGAATATGCGCTTGAGCGCCCTCGCGGTCAACAGCGTGACGCATTTGGTTTATATTGCCGACAGCGGCTGCGGGGTTGCTTATATCGCGGACGGCGGCATGGGCAACCTGGTTGCCACGGTGCCCGTGGGCGGCGATCCGTTTGCGGCGGCCGTACTTTGCTGCGACCAGGAGTGCCCGCCCGGGAGCGGCTGCAACTGCGGCGAATCAAGCGCTGCGGCGATG
>JGI994J12354_10004361_pt1 | contig 12758 bp, 12 predicted proteins | sample IntmicLarv3ML3BL_FD_12354 | JGI IMG/M metagenome (IMG submission 12354)
TTATTTTCGCCACTGGCACACCGATCAGCAATTCAATGGCTGAAATGTACACCATGCAACGCTACTTGCAATATGAAACCCTAAAGAAAAACGGCCTGACCCATTTTGATTGCTGGGCTTCGACTTTTGGGGAGACAACCACCGCCATCGAGCTTGCGCCGGAGGGAACTGGCTACAGGGCGCGGACACGCTTTGCAAAGTTCCACAACTTGCCTGAATTGATGTGCATGTTCAAAGATGTGGCGGACATCAAGACCGCTGACATGATGGACTTACCGCGACCAAAGGCAAATTTCAATACTGTTGTGGTGAAACCCTCCGAGCTTCAGACACAAATGGTAAAAGACCTATCAAAACGTGCCGCAGAAGTTCACCGTGGCAGCGTTGACCCAACCATTGATAACATGCTTAAAATCACGTCGGATGGACGTAAAATCGGTCTTGACCAAAGGCTTATAAATGATATGCTACCCGATGATGAGGGCAGTAAAGTAAATGCCTGTATGAACGAAGTCTATCAGATATGGCACGACACGAAAGCGGACAAGCTGACCCAGCTTGTCTTTTGTGATTTTTCAACCCCCAACGCGGACGGGCGTTTTAACGTCTATGATGATATTAGGGATAAATTGCTTCAAAAAGGCATTCCCGAAGATGAAATCGCCTTTATCCACGGCGCAAATACCGAGGTACGGAAGAAAGAGCTTTTTGCTAAAGTCCGTCAAGGTAAAGTGCGTGTGTTGTTAGGAAGTACGTTCAAAATGGGTAGTGGCACAAACGTCCAAGATAGGCTTATTCACTTGCACGATTTAGATTGTCCGTGGAGGCCGTCAGACCTTGAACAACGCGCCGGGCGAATTGTCCGTCAAGGCAATATGAACGAGGAAGTAGGTATCACGCGCTATGTCACCGAGGGTACATTTGACGCTTACCTCTATCAGACCATAGAAAATAAACAAAAATTCATCAGCCAGATTATGAGCAGCAAAAGTCCTGTCCGTTCTTGCGAGGACGTTGACGAAACGGCCTTGTCCTATGCGGAAATCAAAGCCTTATGTGCCGGAAATCCAATGATAAAAGAAAAAATGGATTTGGATATTGAAGTAGCGCGGCTACGGCTTCTCAAAGCCGACCACCAAAGCCAGCATTACAGGCTGGAGGACGATTTGCTCACCAACTACCCACGGCAAATTGAACGTGCCAAAGAGCAGATTAAAGGCTTTAACAGCGATACCCAGCGTATTGAAGCTGGAACAAGGTTAAACAAAGATGGATTTTCCCCGATGGAGATCTCCGGCTCTGTTCATCACGATAAGAAACAAGCTGGTGAAGCCTTGCTGGAAGCCTGTAAAAAGGTGAAAGGCACGGAAGCTGTAAAAGTTGGCTCTTATCGCGGCCTTGATATGAACCTTGCTTTTGATACCATCAACAAGCAGTTTGTTATGTCGCTTAAAGGCAGTATGAGCTATGGCAATTCCCACGCTGGTACATTGCTGGGCGTTGCTTTGGGTACGGACGTGTTCGGTAATATTACCCGAATTAACAATGCTATTGCAGAACTGCCCCAGCGCCTTGATTCGGTGCAGAAGCATTTAGAGAACCTACATTTGCAGGTTGAGAACGCAAAGAATGAATTACAAAAGCCGTTCCAGTTTGAAGCCGAGCTGGAGATCAAGTCGGCGCGTCTTGCTTTCCTCGATGCAGAGTTGAACATGGATAGTACCCGTGAGGAACGCGGGCCGGAGCAAATGGAGCTGGAGTCTGTTGCGAAAGCACCACCACGCGCCGCAATCGCAAAAGGAAAGCCCTCTATCATAGAGAGCTTGAAAGCCGCAGCCACCGAAACAAAAACCGCCGTTGGCAAACCTAAAGCGGTTGAAATTACTATGTAGGGAGGGAGGATATGCCAAGATTAAGCAAACGTGCAAAACGTGAGTGGAGCTTTTTTATAGGCGAGAATGGGCGGCGGCAATATAACCTACAGTGCCGCCAGTGCCAGAGAGAATGTAAGCAGAGTTTCAGGGCTGAAATTGTCTGTTGCCCTGTGTATCACTCCAAGCGAAAAGTTGGGGCTGAAAAGGCGCTTATTTAGGCGGTTTTTAGGGCCTGAAATCAACGAAAAATGGCAAGGGCGTATCTTTCTATTACCCTTGTTGGAATGCCAAATATGTAGTGAAAAGGTGCATGTTTGGCGCATAATATTAAGGGAGAGCAGTAGCCGATTATGGCTGCTGCTCTCCCTGTTATTTTTAATTCAGTGTTTTGTCGTTTTATTGATTATTTGTAAGCATTCCAGATTACTCCGCCTTTAACCAAATAAGTAACTCCACTCGAAACGGATTTGTTTATTCCGACAATTAAGTTCGTTCTTCCTCCGTCAATCACACCGCCAATAGCACCTCCACCGCTATCTCCGCCTTGCATTTGATAGTTAGTTTTCAATAGGTTCGTGCAAGTAATGCCATCAGCAACAGTAGAAGCGTTTGTTGAAGTTACCTTTGCCGAATTTGAACCGGAATTGCATCCTCTCAATGTGATGTTCGAGTTCACTACGGGTACTTGCGAAGATATTTCATCAACTTTTGTACCAGTATAACTGTGTCCACTGTTCAATTTTATGAACGAGCTGTCATTGCTACTGTTGTAGACACGAGCTTTTATTTGACCAATCAAAGTACCAGTGCTTGTTTTTCCTGTATAGATATTTTGGTTATTTGAATAACCATGCCCACAGGTTATTATTCCGTAATAACCTTTACTTGAACTCCACATTTGTCCAGCCGGAGTGGAATATGAGGACTGATTGTTGATTGCCGATGTGCCATTTATTGTGGCGATTTCCTTTATTTCGTCCTGTGGATCGCTTTGAACAAACGAAATCATATCCTCGCTAAGTACCGATAGCAGTTCCTTTTTCGTCTGATCAGTCTTAGCTTCTTCAAAAATGCCAACGACAACACTATTGTTTTCTACGTCAATCCAAAATTCCTTAATGATTTTGTACTCGCCAGCCGTCTTGTTAAGATATTCATAGGCAACAGACAATTCCGAATAGCTATATTTTACCTCGGATACTGCAACAGAATCGACAAGGACTTCTCCAGTATCACTCAATAACTTTGCAGACGCTTTTTCATTATTGGCACGCATGGTTTCGGCTGATTTAGAATCGTTACGATAACAGATAACCAATTGGCCATTATTATTAAGATACATTCCTGCATAGTCATCGTTTGTGTATATGCTATAGTTTTCTGCGTGAAACTCTTTGATGACAAATCCATTCGGAGCTTGCGTTTTTTGAGAATCTATAGCCTTAGCTAAAATTGAATCCCCATAAGTAAAGGCAAGGGCTTCAAAGACTTCTTCTTCAGTCAAGTATTTTTCCGTTGAGGTCAAACTATCTTCACCGAAACTATCTTTGATAGTTGCTGCTTGTGTGGAAAATCCAGAAAACATCATGGATACACACAATAAAATTGCAATAAAACTAAATTTTTTCATCGGGATACCTCCTTGTAATCATAAATCGCACTATTATCATTCGAGTTAAACTAAGGAATTTTCATACAATCATATTCCTTCACCTCCTCCTTTCATGTGAAACACTTGGTTTTTAACGGCTTGATAGCACTGATCTCTCGGCGTGAAACAGGACTCCCTAACCAATAGAACTGTTTGTTTTGTGCTGAGACTATTACTTGTAGTGATACTTCCATTTACCGTTTGCAAAACCATTTGCTTATTTTTAATCAATAGTAATACGATAAACATTGCAATCATCAACAGCATCATGGTTAAATAAAGCCATGTATGAGATTCCTTTTCAATGTTTACAATATCTTGAATTGGTTCTCCTATTTGCACACGAACCATTTGCCCATACAATTTTTCATATTTTGTTATAGTGCTTTCCAAAACATCTGCTCGTACATCAACCAATATACGATTGTTTGGCTCATCAATACAGATAGCATATATTCCATTTTCTTCCGAAAGGTCTTTTTCAATTTCGCTCATCACAACAATCATTTCGTTGTATGAATGCTTACCACTAACAAACTCAATATTATCCGGATCGGAAACTAATCCTTTTATTTCAGCTACCCGATTGGCTGATAGATCAACAACAATAATTGTTAATCCTTCTTCCGAATAATATATCCCGCCTACATCATCCGGGTATCCATTTTGGAGCCAGTTTTGTACCAATTCGGTGGATGTTATCGCTCCGCTTTCTGCTGCATACACAGTTATTGGAATGAGAAGAAACGATACTATACAGCAAAACAACAATGTAAGTCTTTTCATTTTAATCCTCCTCAGAAAGAATTTTGCGTAACTTTTCTATCGCTTTTCTGTATTTCCATAAAACCGTTCCGAGTGGCATAGTCATTATGTCTGAAATTTCCCGAAACTTCAGTTCAGCATTTATGTGATATGTAACGATAGCTCGTTCATCTACATGCAATTGCATAACAGCTTTTTCGAGATTGATTGCCGTATCTATTGATGCACTTGTAAACAGATGGTCTATTTCTGATTCTGATACACAATCAAATCTGTCTATTTTTCTTTTACGATCAATCGCCAAGTTGTGTGTTACCTTAAATATCCACGCACGGATATTTATTACATCAGGATTAGGAGGTTTATCAAATAATTTAATGAAAACATCTTGCATAACATCTTCTGCATCTTCTTTAGATTGCAAGATACGACAGGATATTGTAAATATCGGTATGCTCATATCGCAATATATATCATCAAAAGAAGAATAATCGCCATTTCGTATCTCAACAAAGTATTTACACAATTGCTTGTTATCCATGACTATCCTCCTTTCACTAACTATGACGATTGAAAACGCGCTTTTATTGGCGTTGAATGAGTTTTTTCAAAAATATTTTACTTTATACGATATTTGTGTGAAAGCAAAGTGAGCTTTGTAGAGAATATTATTAAGAAGAACGCTGGATTGTTTACCAGCGTTCTCTTATATGATTGAGGCGGAAGATTATTTGCTAATTGCTTTTAGTTGCAGAATAGTATTTTATGCTGCCTGTTCCGCATTTTGCTTCAAACGAAGCATCGACATACTTAACGTAGTCACTTCCGAATACCGTCCACGACGATACGCGACCGGGTGTGTTGTTTGCGCTGCCAGAGGTATTGCCTGTCCATTTATAGGTTCCAGATGATGCCTGATAATACTGGACGTTCACTGTGGATTTTAAGTAGTTGCTTACGGGAGTACAACTGCAAGCATAAATAACTCCCTCGCCCTTCTTGTTGTTATCAAGAATGCTCGCACTATAGCTACTATATGGTTTTGCCGAAGTAGCAAAAGCTACCATTGAGAACATGCTTAGTGCTAAAATAAGCACCATTGACATAGAAACAATTTTTATTGTTCTTTTCATGTGCTGAGTTCCCCTTTCTATTTTTGATATTTTCCGCCCCAATCAATATAAGCAAAATGTTATTGGAGTCTACCGTCCGAGAGAAGATATTGTCTATCGCATGTATCCGCTATTGTTGGATTATGTGTAACTATTATGATTGTTGTTCCATTTTTGTTTAATATCCTAAATAATTCCATGATTTCATCTGCTGTTGAGGTATCAAGTGCGCCAGTTGGCTCGTCCGCCAACAATAAAATTGGTTTCATAACAACAGCGCGGGCGATGGCTACACGTTGTTGTTGTCCACCAGATAATTGAGAAGCTGTGCGATGCAGGTATTTTTCCATACCGCAACTTTGTAATGACTCAATGACTCGTGAGCGTGTTGTAATTGACTCTCCTCTGCTAAACAAACAGGGAATTGAAACATTTTCATAAACTGTACGATCTGGTAACAGCCCAAAGTTTTGCAATACAAACCCAATGCTCTTATTTCTAAGCTCAGCCAGTTGTTTATCGGTCATTTTGCTAATATTACTGCCATTTAAGAAAAATTCACCAGATGTTGCTTTATCTACACAACCCAATAGATTGAGTAACGTAGATTTTCCAGAACCAGATGGGCCAACAATAGAAATCATTTGGCCTCTATCAATTTGTAAGTCGATGCCTCGAAGTGCTTGGACTTCATTTTCCTTATTTCGATTATATGTTTTTGTAACATCGGATAAACTAATAAACATCATTCACCTGCTCCTAACAATTTTGTAATGCTGAATCCTATGACACGCCGCATAGATATAAGGTTAGCAAAGAGCAGCATTAGCAGAACCACTAATGAAATTGCTATATTTGTGTAAATGTTCACTATGCGGCTATTTACATTCATGATTTGCGAAAAAAACATCATAAAAACAGATGGAGCAAGAATTAGTATTGAAGTGGATGTTAAAGCTAATAAAACATATTTCTTTTTTGTCATTCCTGAAAGATAGTATATTCCCATCATGAACTCGTTTCTCGTCACACTGAGCAACATATACCCACCCAAACCTATCACTCCGAATAAAAACAATGAAACAGATAAAACAAGCTCTGTGTGATAAAAATTCAGATTCCATTCAAGTTCGTTATCTGCTATGCGATCAATTGTGTGAAAATGACCATACTCGTTTTTTGCTTCCAATCGTTCTGCTAACGCACTGGCCGAAACTGAATTATCCAAAAATAGAAGTGCGCTCATAGAAAGGTTATTGCGATTGAAAACAAAGTCGAGTTGACTTAATGGAATAATCAGCACCGATGTTTCCGATGGTTTCATTGAGGCATTTGCGCTTACAATAGAAGGAAGCCTTGGTTCAGTTGCTCCACTACCAATAGTTACATACATATCAGACTCACCCAACAGCCCTATAATTTCACAATTAAGACTACCGATATATTCGCCATCAATTTGGAAATTGAGCTGCTGCCCTATACTAAGTTCATTCTTTATAGGGCCACCTGCGATGACTTGTGTTAATCCTTGCGTTATTGATGTTTCTGTAAACCATGTACCCTTTGCAAGTTTTAGTCGTGTAAAGCGAATCATATCATCATCATACACAATGCACCGTATACGGTTACTTGCTATTGTGAGTTCAAACTCACCAGTTCGTCCAACACCAATTACACCATCAATATTAAATAGCATTTGGTTCAGATGGTTTTCCATTTCGATTCTTTCGACTTCGGGATTTCCAATACCACCATTCATTATTCGACCAACACGATCATACATGCTGAAGAACATTGTTTCATGAGTCATTCCGGTTTTGAAATCATTTATTGTGGAAAGCATATTACTGATTGGTGATATAACAACTGCAAGAGTAAATACGAGATAGCCTGCAAGAAGCATAATAATAATTTCTCGAAAAAAAGTTGTTGTATATTGCTTATATATTAGTTTAAGAAATTTCAATTACTGTACCCCCTTTGACTAAGATTCGCATTTCGTCGAATCTGTGGCAACATAAATAGGGTCGTTACAATATACCCACAGATAAGAATGAGAAGTGTTTGCCATAGGGGAAAATCAAGCGTTACACCTATTTTCAGTAAAATTGGTGCGATTAGGATTTCAATAATAAGTGATAGGATGAATGATAAAATAATAAGCACGCCCCATTCAATTGCCATTAACTTAATAACACTCTTACGGGTTGCACCACACAACATATATACACCATGCACACGTCGATTGATTGAAAGCCAATATACAAATAGTGCGGCTATATTAACGAGAGCGGCGAAGATTAGCGCCACTGCCTGCATAAGTTGCTTATTCATGTCTCCCGAATAATAATCATGAGGCGTTGTTGGGAAATATATTTTTGAATTTGGAAAAGTATCACGCAAAAGTTCCGAGAAATCTTCAAATTCGGCATTGCTTTTATACTGATACATAAATGTTACCAAGTCTACAGAGTAACCTTGTTTGCAATAAGTAGAGAAGGGCATAAGAATAGTTTGATATTGAGGTGTTATTTCAACATAATCAAGACCTTCTTCATGGTCATGATCATGAACGTTTGCAATTTGTTCTTCATATGGGTAGTATTTTTCATAAAGTCCTTCACCTGAGAAGAATAGATTGTTTTGTGGGATTATGCCGATGCCAATAATGTTAAACCTTTGCCCGTATATTTCGAGGGGATAGTCAGCATAAGCAAAATTAGGACGATTATATAGTCCGGGCGAAACAACTATATTGTTTGTTGCGTTCAGTTCATCTTCTGGTGAAAGTTCAACACCCTCATCATGAACATACCATCTGTTGTTGTTCTGCCCCTTAAAACCGATGATCATTGGTTCGTGATCGGAAGTCTTGATTAGAAGTACGTTGGGTAGTTCTGCTACTGAGCCAATGATATTGTTAATATGTTCTATATCTATTCGTGAAGATTCACCATCGAAATCAACAGTAAAGGAATGAAGTGTATTGAGGTTTTTTGCTGCGTTGATTTGAAACTGTACAACTCCAAGCATCATTTTTACAGTTAAAAAAGATATGGTTATTCCAACAAGCAAGATAATGGTCAATAGCGTGTGTATGCCAAACGCATTTTTAAGGTCGTTTTTTATCAATGACAGCACAGGCGTTCTCCTTCCCGGCATATATTATATAAATTGTTTTCTGTGTTTTTCATTTTGTTGCACAATGCAAATATAAAAACCGCTGTAATAATTATATTCGTAGGAACGCGCATTACAAGGGGTTTGACGTAGAAGGACGGCTGGTGACGTAAATAGCATAACAATCACGGATTTTTCACTTTAGCAGTGTTCTTTTCTATCGGTTGATTGTAAAAGACGTGGAATCGTTTTGCTTTATCATTGTGAGCGTTTCAGCACATAAATGAGCGTAATTACCTGTTGGACAACTACGCTCAAATTTGTTCGGTGCTTATTTATGTAGAGATTTATATGACTTTATTCCAGCAATTTCATCTGCTGACTTTATCGCGTTATTTACCGCCTCGGCTAATACCTCACTGGCGATAACTCCCAATGTGTTAATCTCACATTCTTTATCGCCTTTAGAAAATACAAATACAGTATCACCGTCCAGCCCTGTAGATACAGGAAATATCGTCTTAACCAAACCATGAGTGGCCTTTGTTGCAATCATATTACATTGTGTTTTTGTAAGAGCGACATTTGTACCGATGATGGCAATAGTTGTGTTATCGAGTTTGTAGCTGTATACATTTTTTCGGCCTGCGGTCATAATCGCAATTGTATCTTGCGGAATACCATCCTTTAATGCTCCAGCTAAAATTTCGCCTGTTTTATGATCTCGGACATCCCCAAACGCATTTACTACAACAATAGCAGACACGATAACGCCATCTTCATTCATATAAGTAGAGCCGCCGATGCCGCCTTTCATAATATTATCATTGCCTAAAACTTTTCCAACTGTTGCACCCATTCCTGCGCCATAATTACCCTGAAGCATACATTCGTCTGATGCTAAGGTACAGGCCAAATACCCCATTTCTCTTGTAGGGCGTATTTTTGCGCTTCCGGCGTTCAAGTCAAAGATCACCGCGCCGGGAACGATACCAACTTTTGCGTATCCGGTATCAAAGCCGATATTGTTTTCTTCGAGGTAGGTCATTATTCCATCGCCTACAGATAATCCGTAGGCGCTTCCACCAGTGAGAAAAAGTGCATGAATTTGATTGTTCACTTTTTCTGACTGTAACAGACTGCTCTCTCTTGAACCGGGCGCACCTCCACATACATCAACACCACAAACCGCGCCATCGGGGATCAATACCACTGTGCAGCCTGTTAGGTTTTCTTCATCTGCGACCTGACCTATCAACACGCCCTCAATATCTGTAAGGCAATTCTTTATCTCCATGTTTATTTCGCTCCTTTTTCTAAATTTATACATCTAACTTGGCGATTGCCAATTGTCGTAAGCATTGGGGATTCCGTCAAACACATTGGCGTAAGGTATGGACAATACTTTGCATACGCACAGCCACAATGAGATTTCGGCACATCATTTGCAACGATGCTGGGCGGCTCTATCACACTATCCATTCTCGGTACAGAACGAATAAGAGCAGTCGTATATGGATGTGCCGGAGAATTGTAGATGTCAACGGCATTGCCAACTTCCATTATTTCGCCACCAAACATTACGGCTATACGGTCACAGAAATATGAAACAACATTTATATCATGGGAAATGAACAAAAATGAAACGCCCATTTCCTTATTGAGTGAAGTTAGCATATTAAGAATATTGGCTTGCACCGAAACATCAAGTGCCGATAGAATCTCATCCGCTACAATCAGTTTGGGATTCAACATAAGCGCACAGCCGATGGCAATTCGTTGTCTTTGTCCTCCGCTAAGTTCGCGGACAAATCTTGATAAATAGCTCTCATCAAGCCCTATAATGGACAACATCTCTTTTGCTTTATGTAATCGTTCCTTTGATGAATGATACCCATGAATGATTAGCGGCTCTTCGAGAATTTGCCTTATCCGCATCATAGGATTAAGCGAGCTATATGGATTCTGAAATATCATTTGTATTTCTGAACTTCTTTTTTTGCGGCTTAACGATGACAACTCATTCCCGTTTAACTTTATGCTTCCAGAGCAAGGCAACAAGCCACATATAGCTTTTGCAGTGGTGGTTTTTCCACAGCCAGATTCCCCAATCAAGCCAAATGTTTCTCCGTTTTTTATTCTGAATGTAATATCACTTATTGTTCTTTTAGCGGCAACATTTTTGCTTAACGACAATCTTTTCGTCTCATAGACCACATTCAAATTGTCAACCGAAAGCATTACATTCTGCATTGCTACCACCTCCTTGCTCGACAAAACATCTATAGTAGTGATCTTGGCTGATATGAATGAGCGTTGGTTTTGAGCTGAAACACTTTTCGGTACTCTTGATACATCTATGTGCAAATACACACTGGTTCTCATGATTGTCTGCGATACGAACAGTTCCGGGGATTCCTGTTAATGCTTCCCCTTTTTTATTCACATGAGGGATTGATGCCATCAGTCCTATGGTATATGGGTGAACAGGGATTTTTAATAAGCTCAAGGTGTCCGCACTTTCAACAATCTGCCCCGAATACATAACTGCAACCTTGTCACAGATTTGATTAACAACACCGAAATCATGAGAAATCAGCAAAATGGTACAGCCATATTTATCCCGTATCTTCGTTAAAAGATATAGTATTTGTGCCTGAATGGTTGAGTCGAGGGAAGTTGTTGGCTCATCAGCTATAATCAGTTTTGGATTATTGACCAGAGCTATAGCAATCATCACGCGCTGACGCATTCCCCCCGATAATTCATGCGGGTACTTGACGAGGAACTCTTTTCCATTTGGAAGTCCAACCTCGCTTAGAACTTCTGAAACGCGATTTTCGATTTGATTTTTATCCAGATCGCTATATAAATACAGCCTTTCGGATATTTGTTCACCAATTTTCATCAATGGATTTAGCGATGTAATCGGGTCTTGGAAGATGAACCCGATCTCTTTTCCTAAATACTCTAAACGGCCTCTTTTTGATAGCGTTGCTAAATCTTTCCCTAAAAAGCTGATAGCACCAGATGCAATTGTGATATTATCTGGTAATAACCCTGCTATTGAAAGGGCTGTCGTACTTTTCCCACAACCAGATTCACCGATTATCCCAAATATCTCAGCTTTATTAACCTGAAAGGATAAGCGATTAACAATCGTCATTTTATTGTTGTACTGTTTATACTCAACCGATAAATCGGTAATTCTCAAGACGTTATCCATTTCGTCATCCTCCCCCTATGGATTAGTAAAGTTTTCTTATTCCTTCGCCTAAGTAATTGAACCCGATTATCAGCAAGACTATGGCTACTCCGGGCAAGATCGCCCCCCACGGCGCATTAAACAGATAGGACTGAGCATCGAACATCATTCTTCCCAAACTTGGAACAGGCGGCTGTATCCCTATTCCAAGATAACTAAGCGCAGATTCAGCCATAATCGAATTAGTAACCACGATAATACTTGTTGAGAGCAGTGAGGGATAAATGTTAGGCAATGTATGAATGAACATAATTCGGAAATTGCTTGCACCTAAATTCTCAGCGTGTTGGATATATTCAAGTTCCTTGATTTGCATGGCCTCATTTCGCGTTATTCTGACGAATGTGGGCGTGAAAATAATAATCAAGGTTATTATCAATGATACATTTCCTTTTGCAAAAACGCTTACTAAGACCAGCGCGAGAAGAACCGCAGGAATTGAGTTGATAGCGTCAATGACACGCATTATGAATTGTTCTATGAGCTTATTGGCTCTGGATGCAATCAATCCGAGTATTATACCCATAACCGCACTGAAAAAAAGTGTAATACTTGAAAAGAAAAGAGAATACCTGATCCCAATCATTGTTCGGCTGAAAATATCTCTACCCAAATTATCCGTACCAAAAAAGGCCGATGCGGAGGGCGGTTTCAGTTTCATTCCTGATTGCATTGCATAGGCATCATGAGGCGTATAAAAAATGCTTACGATAGCAACTGCAACGAAAATCATAATGAGAAATATTCCAATTTTCCATTCTGTCGGTTTGTTTTTCATGTGATAGTTACACCGTCCTTATTCGCGGGTCGTTTAGTTTTACAATCAACTCAACAATGAAGTTGATAAATATTATCAAAAAGGAAATATACACAACCAGCGTAATAACTACGGGGAAATCCCGACTATTGATGCCGCCGATGAGTAACCTGCCAATACCGGGGATGCTGAAAACTTGCTCTACAATGATGCT
>JGI994J12354_10004362_pt1 | contig 12751 bp, 15 predicted proteins | sample IntmicLarv3ML3BL_FD_12354 | JGI IMG/M metagenome (IMG submission 12354)
TTGATATCTCCGACAACCAGCAGCCGCAGCTCTGTCGTTCACCGCTATCTCTCAGCGAATCAAGTGCTCTGTATATTCCTTTTTTTCCACAGCTACATTCACATTCCCAAATCACCGCACGGTCAATCCGCTTATCTGTGGGGCGCAGGGCTGTAAGCCTACCGAATTTTTGGTTTGTAATATCAGCTATTTGCCCTGATTTCAGCTTTACGGCTGTTGTATTTTGACACCCGCAATGAAGATTACGGGTTACTCTTTTTAACTGATATTCCGCGCCGTCTTTGAGATTATCAAATCCCGTCTTGATAGCCGCTTCTTCCATGCTTGAAATCCACAGCCGTTTCAAAGGTTTCTTGCATTTGGCGTGTTCATAGACAAGCCGGAAGATATGCTCACCTTCACGCCCCGCGTCGCAGGCGTTTATAACCCTTTCCACATAATTCACGCTCCCCGCGTTTCTTGTTCCTGACAGGCGAGGTAATGTTTTTGAGCGTTTCCTTGATTTTTTCTATCCGCGCTTTCAAAGACCTTTTCTTGGCTTTCGGATTCAGAATGGCCTTTGAGTATTCTTTAAACGCCGAATCCAACGCTTTGTCATCCTTTGACTTAAAGAAAACGATCCAGTTTGGCGGGTCTACCGAACCATCCTTTTTGAGCGCGAAATCCAGATTGTGCTTTCGCGCTGTGCGTCTGAAATCACCGATATTATCGCCGGTAATTTCAATGTCTGCTAAACTTGCGCCATGCCGTTTCAATGAATTTAAACTCTGTATGCCCTGCTTGGGCGGCTTGGCTTTTTTATTGTTTTTGTTTTTTTGCATATGCCGTAAATACGCCTGCATCATCTTGACAAGCATACGTCCGGTCATTTTTGCGCCCCTTGAACAAAGCGCTACGCTTTTTTCTTCAATTTGCTCTTGCAATCGTCACTAACTCCTTTCCGTTGATTTTTTTCGATTTCCAACTCTTTGCGCTCTCTGCGCCTCCATTAAGGTGTCATTCCAATCGTTCCCGAAAACGGGGAGGAACGGCTCCGCCTGTACGCCTGCTATCTCCTTAATTGCCGCCACTGACAAAGTTCCTGCTTCATCGTCATCGGTACAAACAAGGCAATGCGTAACTTCGGGATGATTCTTTAAAAACTGCCTCAGCGCCAATGTGCTTATACCGCCCAACGAGAGCCGCCAACCGTCAAAAGGCTGAATAAAACCCTGTTTACACAGGGTTTTATGGGAAATAGCATCTATCGGCGCTTCAAAAACGGCAACCTCATGGCTGTCGGGATTGCTCGGAGGAACAACAAAGCAAAGCAAAAAGAGTTAAACGCTCTAATCGCCCGTGACAAAGAATTGGATAATCTGTTTGAACGTCTTTACGAGGACAATATAAGCGGAAAAATAGCAGATGACCGGTTTATGAAAATGTCACAGAAGTACGAGAGAGAGCAACGCGACCTTGCGGAACAGTTAAAGGTGCTAAAAGAAGAAGCGGCGCAGATGGGCGACAAAGCCATGACGACTGATATGTTCATAGCAACCGTCCGACAGTACACCCGCGCAAGGAAGCTGACTCCCCGTATGTTAAATGAACTTGTAGACTTCGTAGAAGTTTACAATGCGGAAAAGATAGACGACGTATGGGAACAAAAGCTGCGGATTCATTTCAACTGCGTAGGTGCAATCGAAATCCCCGAAGTGCTAACCTTACCACATCCTGACGTACTAATAAAAACAAGGCGGGGCGTATTTGTTAGTTACGCCCCAGCCGAAGTAGCAATATAAATCCGCATGAAAAAACCAAGTGTTCTGTATAGGACGTTCAAGTCCTACCAGAACACTTGGCATGGTGCGGGTAACAGGGGTCGAACCTGCACGTCTCTCGACACAAGATCCTAAATCTTGCACGTCTGCCAATTCCGCCATACCCGCATGTATAAAATCGTGATTTTCGCCCGAAATTATCGCATTAAATTATTAAAATTCTTCCATCATAATCAGATAATGCCCACATATTTTGTCAACGACTATTATAATTTCCAAACACATCAAACATGGAAAAGCCTAAATCTACCACTCTAAAATTTTCTTTGCCGCAATCTTATTCTGCAATATCTACAAACGGTAACCGACAGAGATTCCGGCCCGGAGGCCGGAATGACGGTATAGTATTTCGGATACGCTTTTGTCCACCCCCCTATTTTACATCAACTTTACACTTAAATCAAGCAAAAGTTTGCATCATATGCATATATTCAGCGCTGTGCATACATAATGCCGCCGATTGACAGTGTTTGACCGGGTTCGCTGTCATATACAAGACGGATAGTATGCTCGCGCTTAACGCCATCATCTACCAATGGTATAAGGCGCGAGCCGATGCTATAGGCATTTGTGCCGCCGGGAATCTCCACATTATCAACATAAATTCTGGCGTACCCGCCGTGATTTGCGATGTCCATATTGGTCGAAATTTGAAGATATATAAGCCCCGCTGTCACCTTAAATTCAATTGTACCGTAATCTCTGCATACCCAGTGTCCGAGATTGTCATAAAACTTATCAAAAGTTCTCTCGCCCCAATCGCCGGTCATCACCGGCGGAACATAAGCCGGAATATTTCCATATGCAACACCTCGCAAAAAGCCCGCATCCTCATATCTGCTGCGCGTTACAGGGGCGGGAAGTGTATAGTTTGGAGTTTTGTTCTGCGCTCTGTTGTTGCAAACTTCGGCGAGATATTTCACAAGCATATCCGCCAAAAATTCCTGCCCCAATTTATTCGGGTGGATGCCGTCGGTGGTCATAGACAAATACCATTCATTTTCCCATGAAGATATAGCGTCGTTGTGGTGTATACACGGAATATCATAGCGGTTAATGCTGGTGTCGTGTCCGTAATTTCTCGACATTTCAAGCGCAATTACGGCGGGCTTTTGCTTGCTGTTCAACACCTTTCGGCAAAGTGATTCATATGTTTCTTCCGAATATTCAGAATCACTATCGTTAACGGCGTATTCAATGAATACAATATCCGGATTTGATGGCAAAAGCTGTCCATCCACACGAAAACAGGCATAATCAGAGCCTGTGCCGGGAACGGATACGTTGACTGCATTGAATGTAAGGTGAGGATAGAGCGATTGCAGCCAATTAGTAACAAGCTCGCTGTATACGACATTACCACTGCCGCCGGCACTCCCCCATGTGATGGAACCCCCGAGAAATCCTATGGAAACCGTACCCGAGGTCATTTTGTCCAGCTTTTTAAAAACCGCCGCTACCCTATCGCTGTTTCCCGGGTTTGCCATAACGCTTTTCTCATATGAGGTTTGCAGGAAGGTTTTGTAATTTGACGGATTCCTCGCCGCCCATGCATCTCCGACGGTGAGATTCTTTACATCAATAACACCGGCAGGCTTTGCGGCAATATTTGACGCCGCGGTAACGGAATTCGTTTTATCGGTCTGTTTGCCGGATGTTGCGGCATTAGTTGTGGCAGCAACTTCGCCCGCATCTTTGGTGGCGGATTCTGTGGTTGTGGCGACTTCGTCTGTAGTTTCGGCGATTTCATCTGCGGTTGCAGTGGTTGTTTCTTCCACAGCAAGCGTTCCATCAATTGTTTCATCACTGGAAACATCCACCGAAGAAACTCGAGCACATCCGGAAATTACAATAAGACAGAAAACCACAACAAGCAGAAACGAAAACGGCTTCTTTATGTATCTTTCCATAGCCTACAACTCCTTTTCCTGTACTTTATAAAATTAACAATTATGGGCGCAGACAAATAGCGTTGATAAAGTGAGAGGCTGTCATTCTGAGCGGGGCGAAAAATCTTGTGGATTCATCCCACTTTCAAAAAATGCAAATGCGCCCACAATTATTATCTTCTGTCAACATGCTTTTTAGGCGGCATATTTTTTATGAGAAGCTCCCGCAAATCCTCGGCGCTTCCTTCGAAAATGTCGGATTTATTCAATAAATATGCCCGTTGTTTTGATATAAAAAGATAGAAAGCATCTTTGGTTTCATATGTGATTTCAAAATAATTATAGCCCGCTTTTGTTCGTCCTACTGCGGTTGGAAGCGTTGAGTCTATAAACACTTCATTTTCCGAAAACTCATAAACAGCAACCGAATTGAATAATTTTTTACTCAATTTTACCATTTTTGAAGGATACATCAGAAGCGTAATCGGAACAATCGCGAGCAAAAACAGCGAAACAGCCATAACAATTGGAAGCATAAAAATTTTCGCTTCTCCTGCTGCTGAAAAAGGAATGAAAAGCAAATAAACCGTCAAATGTATCATTAAAAGTTCCAAGACCACATACTTAATAATCTGCGCGGGCGCTCTGAACATGCTAAACTTCGTAAATTTCTTTATCACACTTTCGGTGTATACTGTTCTCGCTTTTATAATCATAATCCCGCCCCTTTTTCTGATTTATTGTGAAATTATCCTTCAAAAACGGTCAACCTGTCCTTCTTGACAACAAATCCATTTTTCGCATGCTCCAGCATCGGCAAATCTGACATGGAATCCGTATAAAACTCATCAATTATTTCGCCTTGAAGCTCCCCGAAAAATCTTGTGACCTTTTCTTCCCCATGGCAATTAAGTCCCGTGATTTTACCGGTATTTTTATCCATATCGGTCGCAATAAGCTTATACACACCAAGCTCGCCGCAGATACCGCGCAACAGGAATTCAGGCGAAGCAGAAATAATAACATCATTGCTGTGGTCCTTTTCGAGATACCATTTCTTCAGCTTTTTGCGGTACCCTTTCCAAAACGCCTCAACATAAGTATCGGCATCAATTTTGCTAAGAAAAGCGAACCATTTTTCCTTCATTTTTTCCTTGGAAATTCTGTTCACCTTATACAGCAATACAGCCACACAAAAGCCGGGCACTTTCAAGAGAATGCCGGGGTTTTTGTGCATACAATATTTATGAAAATCCACGGATGAATCGCCATTGTAAACAGTGTGGTCAAAGTCATAGACGAACAAACAGCGGCACCCCGTTTCAAATAAAGTGCATTGTGCAAAGATTTGTACATTTGATTTATTCAGCGCTTACTTAAGCCTTCTCATCCATTTCGCGCCGGCGCAGGCTGTACGAAAGCGTCATCAAGCTGTCATTCAGGTGCACATTTTCCGCGATAGTTTCGGGATGATGATATGCAACATCATATCCGGTGAAATTCCAAAACGCCTTCACACCGGCGTTAATCAACAGCGTGACAATTTCGGGAGCAGATGAGGTCGGGATGCACAAAATAGCAATTTTAGTGCCGTTTTTGCGACAATAATCCGCAACGGTCGCCAGCGGCCGCACCGTCATACCACGAATAACCTGACCAATAACACCTTCCGAACAGTCAAACAAAGCGGTAACATGCACCCCGCGGTTGTCAAAATCCATATAATTTCCTATTGCACGACCCATGTTGCCTATGCCGATAATAATGGTCTGAGAAGGCTCGTTCACCCCAAGAATAAGTCCGATTTCGGTATGAAGCTGTTCCACAATATACCCATATCCCTGCTGTCCGAACCCGCCAAAACAGTTGAGGTCCTGACGGATTTGTGACGCCGTCAGCCCCATGCGCACAGCAAGCTCACGCGAGGAAATACGGACAACACCATCACATTTCAACTCGTACAAAAAACGGTAATATCGGGGCAACCGCCGTACAACGGTCATAGATATCTGCTCTTTTCCCGGCATTGTTATGACCATCCCTTTCTTCGTCCCCGTCAGCTTTTTCGGCATGTGTTATTTACTCAATCTTGTATAATTCAACAAACCGCCGGCAAGCAACATATCGGTTTGGCGAGCAGAAAACTCCGCATTCAACGGCAGCGTTTCGCCGGTAGTTTTATTTTCCAGCACAAGCGCTTCACCGCGCTCCAACCGGCCGCGAACATCCGGCAAAGCCAATGTGTCACCAAACGAAACACGGTCATAATCAGACTCGTCTTTGAAGGTAAGCGGCAAGATGCCGGCGTTAATAAGGTTGGCAACATGAATTCTGGCAAAGGATTTCACAATTACCGCTTTGATGCCAAGGTAAAGCGGCGCAAGTGCAGCGTGCTCACGCGAGCTGCCCTGTCCGTAATTCGTACCGCCAACAATCATTCCGGCGCCTGCAGCTTTACAGCGAGCGGGGAACTCCTCATCACACCGGACAAAGCAATGCTCCGATATAGCAGGAATGTTGGAACGCAATGGTAATATCTTTGCGCCGGCAGGCATAATATGGTCGGTGGTAATATTATCACCAACCTTGAGAAGCACATCCGCCTGCAACTCGGCAGGCATCGGATGTGTTGCGGGGAACGGCTTTATATTGGGTCCGCGAAGCACCTCCACGCTGTCCATTTCGGATTCAGCGACGGGAGGAACAAGCATATTGTCTTGAATCAGGAAACGGTCGGGCATATTAATCACCGGCGGCTCACCAAGCTCACGCGGGTCAGTAAAACGACCAGTCAAAGCCGAAGCGGCGGCAGTTTCGGGGCTTACGAGATATACCTGTGCATCGGCTGTTCCCGACCGTCCTTCAAAGTTGCGGTTGAATGTACGAAGCGATACCGCACCCGTGTTCGGTGATTGTCCCATACCGATACAAGGACCGCACGCGCATTCCAGAACTCGTGCGCCGGCGGCAATAATATCAGCAAGCGCGCCATTTTCGGCGAGCATGGCATACACCTGTTTTGAACCGGGAGCAACCGACAAGCTAATGTCGGGATGTACGGTTTTGCCCTTCAAAATAGCGGCTACCTTGAGCATATCCGACAGCGATGAGTTTGTGCATGAGCCGATACAGCACTGGTCAACACGGATGTTACCCAAATCCTCCACCGCCTTGATATTGTCAGGAGAGTGCGGACACGCCGCCATCGGGCGCAGTGTTGACAAATCAATATCAATAACTTCATCATATACCGCGTCAGCATCCGGAGCAAGCGCAACCCAATCTTCGCCGCGTCCCTGTGCTTCCATAAAGGCAAAAGTAACATCGTCCGACGGAAAAACCGAGGTGGAAGCGCCAAGCTCGGCCCCCATATTAGTGATGGTGGCGCGTTCGGGCACCGAAAGAGTTGCCACACCACTGCCGCCGTATTCAACAATTTTACCCACACCGCCCTTAACCGACAACAGACGGAGCACCTCAAGAATAACATCCTTAGCGGCAACCCATTTGCTCAAACGGCCTGTGAGATTAACATGCACACTCTTGGGCATCGTGATAAAGTATGTACCGCCGCCCATAGCCACCGCAACATCCAATCCGCCCGCACCAAACGCCAGCATACCTATGCCGCCGCCTGTTGGGGTGTGACTGTCAGAGCCTATGAGCGTTTTTCCGGGGATGCCAAAACGTTCCAAATGTACCTGATGGCAAATACCGTTGCCCGGACGTGAGAATATAAGTCCGTGTTTTTTGCACACAGACTGAATATATCGGTGGTCATCGGCGTTTTCAAAGCCGGTTTGTAGTGTGTTGTGGTCAATGTATGCGACCGACAGCTCAGTTTTTACGCGCGGAATACCAATAGCCTCAAACTCAAGATACGCCATCGTTCCGGTAGCATCCTGTGTCAGCGTTTGGTCGATTCTCAACCCAATTTCACTGCCCGGTGTCATGTCACCGCTCAACAGATGTGATTTTATGATTTTTTGTGCCAATGTGTAAGCCATGTAATTCAGCTCTCCCTAATACTTAGTATTTGCTGAGTATTAGTACTTAGTATTTGCTGAGCATTAATACTCATTTCACTGTATTATAACCCAAATAGCACATATTTGTCAATTCTGAATTTGCCGTGGCAGTGGACATGTGAAGATCTATCATTCTCTTCCCACTGTCATTCTGAGCGAAGCGAAGAATCTTTAAAATTTATCCCATGTTGTAAAGTCAAGGAAACCGAATAATCCTGAAAAAACCGCGCAAGTCTTGAAACTCCAAGACTTGCGCGGTTTCTGTTATTAATTTTCGAAAATCGGGTCAACTTCGGATTCGCCGTAATAATAATTGCAATAAATGGTGCCACTGAAACCGGTTTCCTCTATCTCATCTTCGTCCGGCATAGCATCAACAAACCAGTGGGCTACCACGCTGCGAAGGTTGAAATAATTTTCGGGATGATTGGAAATGCAGTTAAGCAACTCCATGCATTCGTTAAATTCATCGTCCTTAGCGATATGGAAAACGCATTCATCGTCTTTGCTTTCAAGCTCACTGCCATCGCCGTGGGCAAAAGCAAATAATTTTTCCTCGAGATCCGCAACAATGATTATCTCGTTGTCACACTCATCGTCTTCGTCAAGCATACCAAGCGCTGTTTTGATGTGGTCTGAAAGTGCCGGAACAAGATGGTGATTTCCGAATTCACCAAAAAGCTTCACAAGCTCGTCTATGCTTTTTCCCTCGTATTTTTTAGTGGCCATTTTCATTCTCCTTTTTTTGAAATATGTTAATAATATAGCATGAAATATTTAAAGAGTCAAGTCCCCCCACTCGTGGGGAACTTGACAAACGCGCTAATAATTTAAAAGATTGTCATTCTGAGCGAAGCGAAGAATCTTTTTGCAATGGCGTTTAAGAGCCTTCGCGCCAGTCAAGATGACATTGAATTCTGCGCTATTTGTCCTCTCCCATTCCAAACTCGCGGAATTTACCATTACAGTGGACAAACAATTCCATTATTCTTACCGGTCACAGCAGCCGGTAATCCGGCCATTGCAGCCTTTGCAACCCAACAACCGCACTTATTCCAGCACTACACCAGTCCATCCCGCCAAATACCGACGGAGGCGAATAACGTCAGCGGGGCCAACAATAGGATTACCGTCACCATCAAAGTCGTTGGTAACATTAGCGTTACCAAGATGAATTTCCACGCCGGGCCAACCAGCAAGATATCGGCGGAGAAGTATAACATCTACAGGACCAACAACGCCATCTATATCATCATCAACATTACCGGGGTGCTTTTGTACCACGCTTGTGATGTTTACAACAAAAGGGCTGCTTCCGGCTTTAAAACTGACAGCAACGTTGTCATAATTTCCGGTAGCGTTATTCCGGTCGGCAAATTCGCAAGCGCTTATTGAAAAATTATGACCCTTGACCGGAGCGGTATCCTTCGCTTTGAAAGCGATTTTAACCAAATCTCCCGCGGTCAGATATCCCAACGGCTGCTTGTCGGGGTAAAAAAGAACCGTCAGCACGCCGTTGTTATCGTTAGCGCTGAGAGAATATGAGCTGCCGCCGGTCAGTGTCTGTGACAGCACAACAAACTGATAATCAAACGCCGTTGCATCATATGTCACCTTGAAGGTAAAGCCGTCAATTCCATCTTGCAACCCGACAAAATCGGAAGCGGTAACAGTCAATCCAACCATATTTCCGGCATTGTAAAGGGGGCGATTCGACGCCACAGACAACTTCAGCGTTTTGCCCGCTGCGCTAACATGAACCGCGACACTGAGCATTACAACGCTGACCAATACAATCACAATAACAATACGAAGTGCCGAAGCAAACGCTTTCCTGCTATGTTTAAACATCATACTATATCCCTCCAATTTCGCCGTCACGGCGGCGACCCTTATGACACTGATTACGCACTGTAGTTGAACACTTACAATACACTGTTGAGTATATCATTATATGCGCCAATTTGCAAGCCGCGGTGTCATTCAAATATGTTTTTCTATGTTTTGTTCAATTATTTTTCTTCTGTTTTGTGCATTTTGCTATTTTAGCGACGTGGCGCAAGGTGACGGATAAAGTGACCGGAAACACCTTGAAATATGACCTCATAATCGAAAACACCGCCAAAACAATGTATTCGCGAGAGTTGATTGACCAAACAAAGATAATAAAAAAGAACGATAATGTTCCTTCATTAAAAATCCTGCGGCAGTATTGTGTAGTCATACGTGCTGTTTCCCATATACCCATCAATATCAATCTCTATTTTTTTGTCCGGAAAAATCGTAACAGTATCTATCAATACTTTTCCGAGATCCTCTACATCATCTCTCACAGGTTGATATGTTATCATCATTTTGTCTTTGAACATATGCATAGTATATACACTGCCACCAACCATCGTTGCATTGCCTGCATATCCTGCCGCTTCAATGCTTGCTGAAAATGTTGGGTCTATTTCCATGACCTTCGCGAGTGAATCTCCGCGTTTAAGCGTTTCAAACTTGCTCTGTTCCAAAGGTTTCATCAAATACATAGAATGCGATAGAAGATTGCCTTGTTCCTTTGGGAAAAACGCAAACATTCTCCCGCCATTTTCCACTTCATACACGACATAGTAATTCCCATCGCCCATATCCCGCAAGCATTCTATTTCGCGCTTTTCATCGATACGCTACATAGGGTAAATGTTTCCGGAATATGTTCTACTGGAAAAATATGCGCTAAAAGGCAACTCAATGTCTGCCAAAGAGTAAGTTTTTGTAGTCAGCTTGTCAAAAGATTGTATGTTGTCAACTCTGCTTAAAATCTCCTCTTCTTGTTTTCGGCGCAATTCATTGTGGTAATCATCAGAAAGTAGTTCGTATGTTGAGGTTGGCTGTGAATCTTCGTTTGTTACAGTTGTCGGAAAACCTTCATTTATTGAAGGATTTGTTGCTGACTCATCTTTTTCCGTTCCTGAACAGCCCATCACCATACAACACAAAAATAACATCGGCAGAAAAACCAAAAATAATTTTTTTATGAGTATACTTCCCCTCAATTGATACAAAGAAAACAGGCAGTGGGGAATCCCCACTGCCTATTGTTTGGTTCAAACAATTATTATCTCTGGTTAGAAAAACAATCACTGCAATAAACCGGACGATCGTCTCTGGGCTGGAACGGAACTTTGCACTCGGCACCGCATGAAGCACATACAGCGTCAAACATTTCACGGGGGCCTCTACCACCGTTGCGATTGCTCTTGGCGATATCGCGGCAAGGCTTACATCTCTGGGGCTCGTTTGTGAAGCCTTTTTCCTCGAAGAAATCCTGCTCGCTCGCTGTGAATACAAATTCCTGTCCGCAATCCTTGCAAACGATTGTTTTGTCTTGATGATTCAATGAATATTACCTCTTTACTAAAAATTATACATCAACAGTTTAAGTTAAGTACCATTCTATTATACATTCAATATTTCAAAAGTCAAGCTATTTATGCATATAAAATATTCCGATTGTATTTCTGCCGCTGTGGACACAGCAATTACAGCTGACATCATGAAACTCAACATGCTTAAAATTGTGGTATTTTGCCACGATTTTCAAGATGTTTTCCTGCATTTCTTTATTATACGTGGTGTACGCAACATACAGAATACCCAGCTCGGGATTGGGCTTTTTCTCGAATGTATTCCGTATATACGGCTCCAAAATCTGATGTTGATTGCCACGGTGCTTTTCGCGGACAACCATGTGACCGGTGTTGTTCATATGAATTACCGGCTTAATCTTCAGCAAATTTGCCGCGTAGTATGTCATTCCGCTGCATCTGCCGCCCTTATACAAACAGTCCAATGTATCAATCAGGAACGAGCCTTGTACATGCGGTATTTTTCTGATAACCAGCTCAACAATCTTTTCAGCATCGGTTTCGCCGCCATCAATCAGCCGCAGCGCATATCGGGCAAGCAGTGCTATACCAAAGGATAACAGCAGTGTGTCAATAACAAAAACCTTTCCGGGATAATCCATGGCGGCGATTTTGGCGTTTTCCGCAATAGAGGAAATGCCGCTTGAAACCGCAAAATGAATAACTGTGTCCCCCTTGGCGACAAACTGCCCGAAAAATTCAGAATATAAAGCAGGGCTTTTTGCGGCAGTTTTTGCGACACCGCCGGTTTCATCCATAAACTTGAAAACATCTTCGGGAAAAATATCCTCCAAATCCGAATAACTTTTACCGCCCATGTTGATATAGCACGAAATCGTGTCAATATTGAGGGCTGCCAGCTCCTCGTTTGGCAAATCAATCATCCGGTCGGCGACTATTTTAATTCCCATATATACTCCTTAAATTTTGTGTTTTTCAACTGAGGTGTGTTCAATAATTCACCAAGGCCGGTCAGCCAAAACAGACCACTCTATCCAGTCGGGGGGACTTTACTGTTCCCTTGTTCCATTTACATAACTGCTCATATTACTCCATTAAATGCTGCTCTTCCCATTAATTTCGAAATCGCAATCGAGACGGAACTCGAACCTATTTATTTCATAAAGTTTGCGTATAAATATAAATATCAACATGGCTGTATGATTAAATCTGTCATACAGATTTGCCGAATAATTTGATTGTGAAGATGTGCAACGCGTTTTATTCATCGCTTACTTAAAATCACTTATCTGAGCAAGCCAGGCTCTTCACATCTTTTTGCCATCCATTCATCCAATTTAGATTTCGAAAAAACATTTAAGGTTATAACCCTACCGTCTATAGTTTTTCCAGCCATTTCATATGAGACATATGTTCCGTCAAGTGCGCCGCTTGTTATAAGCGAATTGAAGAAATTCTCATCCACACAAATATATGCCGCCGCTTGATGTTCGTGTAAATATTCGGGTACTTGCGCAGTATTAATATCCATGGATGATAAATCTCGTTTTGAACGGTTCAGGGTTGATGTTTCTGATAACAAACAGCCTTTCGCTGCTTATGACTCTGAGTCTTTGCATTGCGATTTTTTGTGTGTCAAA
>JGI994J12354_10004363_pt1 | contig 12751 bp, 9 predicted proteins | sample IntmicLarv3ML3BL_FD_12354 | JGI IMG/M metagenome (IMG submission 12354)
CAAGCCAAACAGGAGATTGCTCTTTACGGCAAACGTGTACAACGTATGTTCGGAATAGTCAAAGATCTATATACCGAAGAAGATTCCGATAAATTCCTTAAAACATACGGTCGAATAGAAAAATATGAAGAGATAAGCGATCGCATGGAAATTGAAATAGCCAATTACCTGACACGAGTTCTTGAAGGTCGACTCAGCTCGTACAGTAAAGAAAATGTCCGTTTGATGTTACGTACCATTTCCGAAATTGAAAGCGTCGCGGATGCATGCAATAATATTGCGAAAGCGATTAAACGAAGGAATGATGGAAAGTCTAAATTTACTGACATTCAGAACAATAGTATAGACCACTTGTTTTCAATTTGCGACAATGCTCTTGAACGTATGAATGAGTTACTCGATAAGTCTGAACAGGAAATATCCAAAGATGATTTAGCTATTTCGTCAAATATCGAACACGAAATTAATAACTATCGCAACAAACTGAAAAACGATAACATTGAAAATATTGACGCTAAAAAGTACACCTATCAGGACGGTATCTATTATATGGACATTGTCTCCGAATGTGAAAGGTTAGGCGACTATGTCATCAACGTGGCGCAAGCTGTTGTAAAAGGGAAAAGCTAATTGATGAATTGAATATTTACTTTCTATGTTTTACTAATCTTATAACCGGATTAGACTCTTCATCTAATTTTGAGGCAATTTCTTTCAATTTGCCTTTTAACAAACCATTCTTAAAATCATCAACAAGACGGTCTGCTTCTAAAATGTGCCAAGCTGCTATTTCGCCATTTATCGGTCTTGCCTCTAAACCGATAGTTTTTTTTTCAGTATAATCATTAGTATATACTTTATATTTAAATATATTATTTTCCTTTTTGTCGTACATCAAACTATTCGTTGGAAATCCTCTATCCTTTTCAAAGTCATATTCGTTTTTAAGGGTTCTCATAAAATAATATCGATCGGTTATCAAGCTTATTGAAAGAAAGACTTTAGTATCCATGACACCTATGGAGGGAGTTCTTATAATAAATGGGCTTATTTTATTATCCTGCAAAGTGTACAAAGAATCAGATGATGTATCTGTCAGCACCCAATTTCCATTGTATGGAATTATTTGGTCTGCAGAGGCCGCCGCTACAATTGCATCACCCGTTCTCATAATAGGCGAAATAATCGTATTAAAAGGAATAAAAAATTCCCGGGTGACACTCCCGTCCTGTTTTGATATAAGTACATGATATGATTTGCCTCTGTTTTCCCCAACATTGTAATATTCAGAATAATCATAGCATATCAAATTATCCTTGTCATAATTAAACATATTCATAAATGAGGCTCCCTCCGGATAATTAATGCTTCGTTTGAAGTTTCCATTCAAATCGTAAACTAAAATTTTATTTCCCGGCGAATTTACAAACAGCTCACCATTCTCTTCATCAAGTGTGATCCATGTAATATATGCATATTCTTCGCCTCCTTGCCCCATCCGGTTTATCTTCCTTATGCCTTTGCCTGTTTTTCTGTCAAAAATAAAAATATTTCCATCATTGATTCTGTTTGTTACCAATATGATTTCTTTACCAACATCTCGCAAATAACATTGAGAAATAAATTCGTCAGTTGTTTCCATCGAAATGTATTCTACATCCAAAAAGTCCTCAAGAATCAGCTCTTTTTCCGGATAGTTTGCCGTAACATCAACTGTGATAATATTATCGGACTGATTGCTTTTTCCGCACCCTGTCATCACGAACAGGATAATTGTCGAAATTGTAAAAACACTTTTCATTTCTTTATTCATAAAATAATTACTTCTATTCGTACAATTGGTATTTTACTATATCATCAAAAAAAATCATTGATTTTGGAGCTTGAATTTTGCGAACATATAGCACTGTACCGGAACATTTTTGCCATTTTGCTTGCCCGGAATCCAATCCGGTGATTTTCCTAAACAACGAACAACCTCTTTAGCAAGTGACGGATCAATACTGATTTCTACTTCAATACCTTCAATTTTTCCGGTCTCATTAATAACATAAGAAGCAATAACTTCTCCTGTAATACCATTTTCTGCAGCAATTGTAGGATAACAAATATTATCTACTAAAAACTTCAGAAATGCTATCTCGTCATTTTCAATATTAAATTTTGGCTTTACCTCTACATCATTATATCGGATAACACCTTCAGGAGGAGATTTCCGCTTATCAGGATATTTTATTTCAGTAGGATTAACCTGCTCTTTATTTGTAGTATAGGCTACGATAACGATCTGTTCTTCAAGTACATTCTGTGGGATCCATGGGTTAACATCCTGTGTAACACCCTCTATTATAGTATTCGAATTATGCGAAGCGACAGATTTTTCGGAGCTGACAGAAAATGCAAACAATGTGATAAATAAGACGGGTATAACACCTATTTTACGTATTATACTCCATTTCGATTTTTTACTTTTAGTAATCATAAAAATCCTCCTTTTAATTGATGATTGAAAAAAACGACTTGTAAAGTCGTGGTAATGATTTGGGTACATTGTACTCAATATCAGGGATGACAGCTCTTCGGCATTACCTTCGCCAAGGCTTTCGCGGTCGGCTTCAAATTCGTGCACTAATTCAAGCTCGCGGCGAAATAAAACGAAAAACGGGTTCATCCAGAATATGCAGCAAATAAGCTGCATCAGGGCTTTGTCCAAACTGTGGTCTAAGCGAACATGCGCCAACTCATGACGCAGCATGCAAACACCTTCGCCGGAATCCGGTGAGATACCTTTTTTCCAGAATATTGTCCGAAAAAAAGTAAACGGTGCGGTATTGTCATTAATACAATATAAGACAGTTTCATTCGTATAAACTCGTTCGGCTTTACGTTTTAGACATACAATGCGAATAAAAGAAACTATCTCCTTCAAAAAAAGAATGAATGCAATAAGTATAGATGCTATAAAACCAATCCCTACCCAAGAAAATGACGGTATTCCTGATTGTACGGGAACTGTTGCAACGATTGAATTTCCAACCGCGATATAGCTTACAACATTATCGTACGTTTCCTGTAAAACACCCGAAGAGGCAGGAATCGTTATATTTAATAATGGAATGACTATCGACAACACAACCGAGACATTTATAAAAAACCTGTTCCAACGATAAAAGCTGCAGTCGCGTAGTATCCACCGGTAATATCCCGCAAACAGTGCTGAACAGACCATTACCTCTAAAAGGTATATGAAAAATGTTGTCATGGCGTCCTTTTTTTCAACTGTTCAACAAGTAACTCCAGATCTGAAATACTTACATTCTTATTCTTTACCATGCTGGATATTACCTTGCTGAACGATCCGTCAAAATATGAATGTGCAATCCCGGCAATGCGCTGTCCGGAATAATCTTCCTTGCTGATCGTTGGCGAATAGAAATTCATGCGGGCATACGCTTCAACACTTACAAACTCTTTGTCTGTAAGGATTTTTAACATCGTAGCCACAGTGCTTGTATGAGGTTTAGGCTCAGGCATTGCGTTAGTGATTTCACGCAGTCCTGCTCTTTGTAACTTCCACAGGGTTTGCATTACCTGTTCTTCAGCTTTGGTTAGTACTTTCTGACTCATTTTTACTTTGTTATTTTGGGTTCAACATAAAACCAAACTGTAGTTGGTTCACGGCACAAAGTTAAACTAAGTTTTTAGATATACAACTAATTATTTAATTTTATTTCTAAAAAATTAGTTTTGCGAGTATACTGAACCTATACAATCACATTTTTTATAATAAAACCCCATCAGTAATTCGTAGACCATGGGGATTTATTTAGATTTTTATTATATACATGAGAAATTTCAACTTTTATATAACAATATTTTCAAAAAAATTCTATCTTTGCACATCAGCACCGGTACGTTAAAAAATAAAGCAAATTATTTGTTCCTAATTATTAACATGTAATGTTTATGTGACGAAAATTAATGAAACAGTAATACTATATACTCAATAATAACTTTATAATAAATGTATTAACATGGAAAACATTTTTGATCTTTCAACCCAACAGCTTAGAGAAATTGCAAATAGTTTACAGGCGAAAATTGAAGAAGGCCTGAAAAAAGACGGAATGGAAATTTCGGATATTCCGACTCACATTACGCCGAAAAAAGACATCAAAGACGGAAAAGTACTAACACTCGACTGGGGCGGAACAAATTTTAGAGCCGCGATAGTTGAGTTCAAAGGAGGAAAACCATCTGTCATCGAATCTAAAAAGAAACCGCTTTCGGCAAAAGAAACTGCCGGTTTCAAACAAGTGGATTTATTTAACGATATGGCCTCGTTGATCAGTAGCCTTGATACATTGGACGAAAGCGTGACGCAAATCGGTTTTTGTTTCTCATACCCTGCAGCGTCAAGACTTAATGGCGATGCCATCCTGCTTCGCTGGACAAAAGGGATAGATATTCCGGATATGATTGAAAAACCTGTCGGAGAGCCTTTGATGTTGCATTTAAACAACTACAAAAACATCCGCACGACATTTACCAATATCAAAGTTATAAATGATACAGTAGCATGTTTATTTGCAGGGCTTAGCGAAGCCGGTTTTGATACCTACATGGGATTAATTGTAGGAACCGGCACTAATATGGCAAGTTTGATGCCACTCGACAAAATTGAAAAACTAAACAGTAAAGAAGAAGGCGTTATTCCGGTTAATCTTGAATCAGGAAATTTCAAACCACCGCATCTGACTGTTGTGGATGGTCTTGTAGATGCAATGTCGAACAATAAAGGAAGCCAACTTTTCGAAAAAGCAATATCGGGCGGATATGTCGGTGAATTATTTAAAACACTTTTCTTCAACAAGAAAATCAAGTACGATTTCGACGGCGGTGACTTAGCTAAACTGATTAATAATCCTGTGGGTCAGTCTGAAGATCAAGTAAATGCCGGACAATGGATTTACGAACGTTCTGCTAAACTTGTTGCAGCATCTCTTACCGGATTGGCTCAGGTGCTGGTTGCTCAAAATCCTGCAATTAAGAAAATATGTCTTGCTGCCGACGGCAGTGTATTCTGGAGCAAAGACATGAACAACGAAACATATTATAAAAACCTTGTTGCAAAAGAACTTGAAGTATTATTGCCGGCAGGAGTAACAGTTACAATCATTAACGAAATGGAGGATCCTAATCTTGTAGGGTCGGCCATTTCAGCGTTATCGTAATTCTTGTTTGTCTGCTTGGAATTTTAATTACCGGATAATCGTTCTAAGGCTTTTTTAGCATTTGCATGTCCTTGTTCTGATGCTTTGGTGTACCATTTTACGGCTTCGGTTTTATCTTGCATAATACCGAGGCCGCTTTCGTACATCAAACCTAAGTTGTACTGACCCATTACATGTCCTTGCTCTGCCGATTTTTGAAAAAGATTAAACGCTTCAAGATAGTCTTGTTTAACGCCATTTCCTCTGAAATACATGTTTCCTAAGCCGATTTGTCCGTCTGCGTCTCCTTGTTCGACTGATTTACGAAACCATTTCAGGGCTTCGGCGTAATCTTGCATAACACCGATCCCATTTTCATATACGACACCCATATTTCTCTGGCCGACAGAATTTCCTTGATCCGCCGATTTGCGATACCATTTCACCGCTTCGGCATGGTCTTGTGAAACGCCGTATCCGTTTCTGTACATAAACCCCAAGTTAACCTGTCCGACAGCATCACCTTGTTCAGCCGATTTGCGATACCACTTCACCGCTTCGGCATAATCTTTTGTAACGCCGTATCCATTACTATACATATAGCCTAAATTAGCTTGTCCTTCAGCATAACCTTGCTCTGCTGATTTGCGATACCATTCAACAGCTTCAATATAATTTTTCTCTTGAAAGAAAGATGCCCCTTTAGCATTTTGTTGCACCGGATCATTAAGATCCAAATCCTGAACGCCTGATTCCAACTGCTTTATACATAGCTCAAGTTGCGATTTTGCACGCGGGTCTTTAGCATTGTTTTCTAACACTGTCTCATATTGTTCCTTTGCCTGAAGAAAATTATTAATGGCATAAAAGTATTCTGCTAATGCAATAGTATTCATACAAACATCGCACCGCTCAATTTTTTTATCCATTTCGTCTTTATTTCCTAAAGACTTTTGTGCGTTATAGTTTTGCTTTGCACAATCGTAATCGCCTTTGTCAAAACAATCGTTTCCCGCTTTTAAGTAACGTTGTGTCTGACAACTGCTTAACACCACCAAACAAAGACCGATTATAAAAACTATATTATTTTTCATTTTTCACTTTTGACTTCGTCCAAACACCTAACGCTCGGCAAAGGCAAGAAAACTTGCCTCTGCTCTTGCTTAATCGGTGTTTTCATTTTTCATTTTAAAAGGAGTAGTCCTGCCAAGCTTTGATCTGTATATCCTCCGGATTCATCTTACAGAAAGCGTTTATGAACGCGCTTGCAAGGCGAATGTTTGTTATTAGAGGGATATTATGGTCAATGGCAGCGCGGCGTATACGATAACCATTCGTCAGTTCCCGCTTCGTCTGGTCTTTCGGAACGTTTATTACCAAATCATACTCATGATTCGAGAACATCTCCATAATATTATATTCACCGCTTTCTTCGTCAGGCCAATTTACCGTAAGCGCTTTCACTCCGTTATCGTTCAAGAATTTTGCCGTTCCTGCCGTTGCATAGATTGTGTAATCTTTTGCTGCAAGAACCTTACACGGGTCGAGCAATTTCACTTTATCTTTTAGCGCTCCCGATGAAACAAGTATCTTCTTTTCGGGAACATCTGTTCCTACTGAAATCATTGCCGAGAGTATCGCTTCGTCGAATGTATCTCCAATGCAACCTACTTCTCCCGTAGAAGCCATATCTACGCCGAGCACGGGGTCTGAGTTATGAAGACGAGCAAAGGAGAACTGTGCTGCTTTCACTCCTACCCAGTCAATATCAAATGTGGTCTTATCAGGTTTTGTGAACGGAGCATCGAGCATCACTCTCGTAGCTGTTTCTATCATATTGCGTTTCAGCACTTTCGATACAAACGGAAAACTGCGTGATGCACGGAGGTTACACTCGATAACCTTTATTTCATTTTCCTTTGCAAGGTATTGTATGTTGAACGGGCCTGAAATATTCAGTTCTTTGGCAATCATACGCGATACTTTCTTAACGCGATTGACCGTTTCGAGGTACAGCCTCTGCGGCGGGAAAACTAACGTTGCATCACCGGAGTGTACACCGGCAAACTCAACATGTTCGGAGATAGCGTACTCAATTACTTCACCATTCTTTGCAACAGCGTCAAACTCAACTTCTTTCGCTTCCGTAAGGAATTCTGATACTACAACAGGATATTCTTTTGATACTTTTGCCGCAAGAGCGAGGAATGCTATCATCTGTTCTTTGTTATGGCATACATTCATTGCCGCACCCGAAAGAACATACGACGGACGTACCAATAACGGGAAACCTACTTCGGCAATAAACGCATCAATTTCTTCCATACTTGTAAGTTCCGCCCAACGTGGCTGGTCTATACCCAACTGGTCTAACATTCCCGAGAATTTGTGGCGGTTTTCGGCACGGTCTATTGATACAGGCGATGTGCCAAGTATAGGTACGTTCTGGCGATGTAGTTTCATTGCAAGATTGTTGGGTATCTGTCCGCCAACCGACACAATAACACCTTTCGGCTGTTCAAGGTCTATGATATCAAGCACACGTTCGAACGACAGCTCATCGAAATACAACCTGTCACACATGTCATAGTCGGTAGAAACCGTTTCGGGATTATAATTTATCATAATTGACTTATAACCAAGGTTCCTTGTCGCCTGAGTAGCATTTACCGAACACCAGTCGAACTCAACCGATGAACCGATACGGTACGCACCCGAGCCAAGTATAATCACCGATTTGTCGCCGGCATAATATGTTATGTCATTGCCTTTTCCGTCATAAGTGATATACAGGTAATTAGTAAGGTCAGGGTATTCGGAGGCAACCGTATTTATACGTTTTACGGTAGGCAGAACTTCAAGTTTTTTCCTGTGGTTGCGTACTCGTAAAATTTCTTTTTCCATATTCCCGAAAGGATTTTCCGTGTAACGGGCTATCTGGAAATCAGAAAATCCAAGGCGTTTGGCTTCTTTCATTACATCTTTGGGAAGATTTTCGATTTTCTTATATTCAGCCAGAACTTTAGTGAAGTCAACAATATTTTTCAATGCATTGATAAACCAAGGATCTATCTTCGTAAGATCATGTATCCTCTCTACAGTATATCCATCTTCTAAAGCCTTTGCTACAGCAAAGATTCTTAAATCGGTAGGATTGGACAATTCAGAATCAAGGTCATCAAATTCAACATCTTTATTTCCAACGAAGCCGTGCATACCTTGTCCTATCATACGAAGACCCTTTTGCATAATTTCTTCGAAACTCTTTCCGATAGACATTATTTCACCCACGGACTTCATGCTTGACCCGATCTTTCGGTCTACACCGACAAATTTCGCCAAATCCCAACGTGGTATTTTTGCAATGATATAATCTACTTGTGGAGCTTTGTAAGCCGAGTTAGGAGTACCCTGTTCGCCTATTTCATCAAGCCCGTAACCTAATGCAAGTTTCGCGGCAACAAACGCCAAAGGGTAACCGCTTGCCTTTGATGCAAGTGCTGACGAGCGCGACAGACGTGCATTTATTTCGATAACTCTGTAATCGCGTGTTACCGAATCGTAAGCATACTGGATATTACATTCTCCAACGATACCAAGATGGCGAACAGTTTTTGCCGACAAGTCCTGCAAAAACTTAACTTCTTCGTCATCAAGCGAACATGTAGGAGCTACAACTATACTTTCACCTGTATGAACGCCAAGAGGGTCTACATTTTCCATACTAACGACAGTGAAACAGTGGTCATTCTTATCGCGTATAACTTCAAATTCTATTTCTTTCCATCCCTTAAGCGATTCTTCGACAAGTATCTGCGGCGAGTATGTAAACGCACTCTCTGCCAACACTTTAAGCTCATTCACGTCTTTACATATACCGCTACCCATACCACCTAACGCGTATGCCGAGCGTATCATTATAGGAAAGCCTATTCTTTCGGCAGCTTTAACAGCCGCTTCCATTGTTTCAACAGCTTCGCTGACAGGCGTCTTTATATCCTTTTCATCAAGGCGTTTAACAAAGCGTCTCCTGTCTTCAGTATCCATAATTGCCTCAACGGAAGTACCAAGCACCTGAACTCCGTATTTGTCTAAAATCCCATTCGTGTACAAGTGTGTACCGCAGTTCAGTGCCGTTTGTCCACCGAAAGCGAGGAATATACCATCAGGTTTCTCTTTCTTTATTACCTCTTCTACAAAATATGGAGTTATGGGAAGAAAATACACTTTGTCGGCTATACCTTCCGAAGTCTGTATTGTTGCTATATTCGGATTTAACAATACCGAAGATATACCTTCCTGCCTGAGCGCTTTCAACGCCTGCGAACCTGAATAATCAAACTCTCCCGCCTGCCCTATCTTCAGGGCTCCTGAACCTAATACAAGGACTTTTTTTACTTTTGCTTTAGACATAAACTAAATAAATATTTTATTAATATATTTTAAATCATTTCCTGACGGCAGTCGCTGCTTCATAATTACCGACGATACTACTTCTTCTTTCTTTTCCGATGACGGTTTTAGAGTTTCTTCATAAAGTTTTTTATCTTTCAATACTTCAATTGCCTTTTGAAGCGTGCTGTCGTCATTAAGGTTTTGCTGTACTTCACCTTTTTTATAGTAATAACGCTTTACTATTTCAGACGATATGAGGCGTTTGACATCTTTTTTATATCTGTCAAGGTCACGTTCAAGGTTTGGCTTCAGTTTTTCTTCCAAAGCAGAGAATAGAGTAGAATCTTCATCCATGAATCCTTCCATCCCGGCAATCTCTTTCAGGCTGTTCAGCACCCTTCCGCTCTGACGGTCATATTCAAAGTTCTTCTCTATCATATATTTCTTGAACTCCTCATAATCTTCGTCTGCATATACAAAGTCTCGGGCAGAAGATATTGTTTTATGTTTACTCACCCATTCGGTTACATAGTCAAATAATATAAGGTCATTATCGGCATACAGGTAATAAAGCATTGTCGGCAGCTTTTCTTCTTCAATTTCAAAATCGGGATTAATACCTCCGCCATCGAGAACCGGACGACCGTTTTCGGTATAAAAAACTGACTTCAGGCTGTCAGGTATGGAACCGGCGCTTCCGTCTGCATTTCTGTGGGTATAGTCGAGTTGCTGTATGCAACGTCCGCTCGGGATATAATACTTATTCGTTGTTATCTTCAGTTTACCGTCATACGGAAGGTTTCTTGTGGACTGCACAAGTCCTTTTCCGAAAGAGCGCTGCCCTACAAGTACGACACGATCCATATCCTGTAACGCCCCCGACACTATCTCCGATGAAGAAGCCGACGAGCCATTTATCAAGACGGCCATAGGTATAATCGTATCTATCGGTTCGTTATATGTGCGGTATGTCCTGTCCCATTGGCTTACCTTGCCTTTCATGGTAAGTACTTCCTTGCCCTTGGGAACAAAGAGGTTTACAATCTGCACGGCGCCTTCAAGTATTCCGCCGCCGTTATCACGCAGGTCAATAATCAGCGATTCTATATTTTGATTTTTCCTTAGGTCTTCGAAAGCGGCTTTTACTTCCTGTGCGCTTTTATCCGTAAATGATTGCAGATTGATGTATCCGACATTATTATCATAAACGCCATAGTATGGCACTTGTTCAACGACAACTTTTTTACGAACAATATCAAATTTGAGAGGTTTCTTCTCTCCAAAGCGTTGTACCGTAACTTTCAGTTTCGTATTCGGTACACCTTTTAACAGTTCGCTTACCTTGTCGGACTCCATGCCTTTCGTATCAACAGCATCAACGGCTATTATAACATCTCCTGCCTTAAGACCTGATTCAGCGGCAGGCATTCCTCCGTAAGGTTCTATGATAACCGTTCCACCGTCACGATATCGAATAATCGCGCCTATCCCTCCATATTCGCCTGTAGTGATAAATTTAAGCGATTCCATGTCTTCCTCGGGTATATATTCGGTATATGGGTCGAGGCTTCTCAACATCGCGTTTATACCACGGCGCATAGTTGCCTTTATGTCTAACGTATCTACGTAAGACATCTCCATTTCTTTAACAAGAGCATTGAAAATATCTAACTGTTTACTTATCTCAAAACGTTTATCATCACTGTTATCACTAACTGACGTTTCATTCTGTGCATACATCCCGCAAACGCAGAAAAAACAGATAATTACCGGCAAAAGTCTATTTTTCAATTGTCTCATAACATATATTTTAATTAAACCCCCACTTCCTTGGGAAAGGGACGAGGGTAGACATTTTTCTTAAAATCGGCGTAAAATTAATCATTTATACGCTTATTTCCTTAAAATACCGGCAACTTTTAACTTTATTTGTTCCCAACGCTCTTCGGATATTTGCGCACCTACCGTTTCAATAACGTTTCCGGACAAGATTGAACCAATCTTTGCGGATTGTTCCAATGTAGCTCCGCATGAATATCCGTACAGGAATCCTGCCGCAAAATTATCTCCCGCACCTGTCGTGTCGATGACATTACTGCTCAAAGCTGCCTCGTGTATCATTTGGTCTTTACTTTTAGCAAGTACTCCGTCCTTTCCTATTGTCACGACAGACACCTCAACTTCTTTTGATATTACATCTATGGCTTCACGGGCTGTAAGTCCTGTATATGCTTCTGCTTCGCTCTCATTCGAGAAAAGAATATCAACATACTCAGGAACAACTTCTTTCAATAAATCTTTAAACCCGTTAACTATATTGAAGTTAGACAAGTCAAGAGCAATTTTCAATCCCAGATTTTTTGCACGTTTCAGAATCGGGAGAAACAATTTTTCGTTTGAAATCAGATATCCTTCGATATAAATACAGTCATAACCGCTGAGCGTTTCGTCAGCAATCTCTTCATCCGATAATGTTGCGGCCGGGCCGAGAAACGTAGCCATCGTACGTTCTCCATCGGGAGAAATCAGTACTGTCGAGCAGCCCGAAATACCATCTGTCCGAACGAAGAACGGGGTTACTCCGGCCTTTTTCGTCTCCTCTTCATATATTTTTCCGTTAATATCATCACCTATTTTACCGATATATCCGACATTGGCGCCAAGATGCGCCATCGCACGCATAGTGTTACAAACCGAGCCTCCGGGCACTTCCGACCGCTGTAATCCTGACTGCGCCTTTTGAATTTCTTTCATTTTGGATTCGTCAATCAAATCCATCGCACCTTTTTTCACTCCCATCTCCGACAGCGTCGCATCGCCGTCCAAACGCAGCAATACGTCCAAAAGCGCATTGCCAATACCAATTATCTTCATATCTTCCTTTTTTATTTTCACCGGCAAAAGATTATGTAATCTGCATATTTATAACATGATAAGTTGTAAACCTAACATCTGCCGATATTAAATCAATATTTTTTTTGCAAAGATATTGCATATTTAGAAAATAACATCTATCTTTGCACCGCAATTTTAGAAAAAGACATTCTTCCTTAGCTCAGTCGGTTAGAGCATCTGACTGTTAATCAGAGGGTCCTTGGTTCAAGTCCAAGAGGAAGAGCAAAAAAAATTATAATACGCTGTAA
>JGI994J12354_10004364_pt1 | contig 12746 bp, 11 predicted proteins | sample IntmicLarv3ML3BL_FD_12354 | JGI IMG/M metagenome (IMG submission 12354)
CAGTGCCAAGGGACGGCTTTGGAGCTATCATGCACGAACCACTAATTTTAGAATTATCTGTATGGGCCCAACGGCTTGTTTCGTTAATGGTGCATTATGTTTTGCATCAAGCCCAAATGATGAGGGTGAAAGAGAGATGAATGTCTTTTCGGTGTCTTTAAATAAGGGATATAATGAATTTATTATTGTAACCCAGAAAACACCACGTGGTTTTGGCTATCGTTTTGGGAATGCAATGCCACAATGGGAGCCTTATTTAATCCAGGCTGCTGGTGAAGAATACGACGGACAGTTGGGATTTCGTTATACAGCACCCTATGTTTCAGAATCACCGATTGAAGAGTTAGATGATTATCTAGAATTTTTGGAATTTCAGTATCCTTTAAATGCAAGCAAGGAATCATTAGAAAGTGAAGAGATAGATTTTGAACAAGCACTTGGCAAGCAGTGGAGCGGTTACGCATATGCTATTGCAAGACTAGTTATGGAAAAAGCAGGAGCTATTGAATTTATCGGAGGAACGACAGGAATAGAGATAGAAGTTAGCGTAGATGGAGAAGTAATCGAATTAGACCAGTCTACGGCAGTGGCAAAAGGGGAATATGTTATCGTATTTAGCTGTAGACATATGAACCAAGACATAAAAATAAAACCAATGAAAATTGTTGCTGAGAATGGAAAGCTACAGTCAATGGTGCCAGTCTTGGGATATCCAGCAATATGGCTGTATTTAGGAGTATTGGAGCAAAAGCTGACAAAAGAGCTAGGCATGGCAGCTTTAAATAAAGTATATGAGGGTATTGATGGCAAAGCGGTTTATTGGAAGCCAAGTCCTCAGAATATGGAGCTGCGCCCCTGTGTGGAAGCAGAGCTTTATGGTCGTTTTACCTATCCGATGGGAGTGACCTTATATGGAATCTTGGAAACGGCAGAGTATCTTAACAATAAGAGATATCAAGACTATGTACTTCATGGTGTAAAGCAAATTGCCAAATATCATGATTATGCACTCTTTGACAAACAGAGAAATGGCTTTCCAAGCTTAAACCAACAGATTTGTTGGTTGAGAGAGCTTGATGATTGCGGTTCCTTTGGTTCGCTTATGTTAGAAAGCTTGAAGTATGCAGATATACCAGAAGTAAAGGCACTAGCAGGGATAATTGCAAACCACATGATGAAACAGCAAAGACGGGAAACAGATGGCACCTTTTCAAGAGAAAATGACACCATGTGGATTGATGATTTGTATATGAGCATTCCTTTTTTAGTGCGTTATGCAAAGCAAACAGGTGATGGTAGATATTTTGATGAGGCCTGTAAGCAAATGCTGCAGTTTAAAGAATATTTTTTCATTAAAGAAAAATGTCTGATGTCGCACATTTTTGATACAAGGACGAAAAAGGCAAATCAGATTCCATGGGGACGAGGCAATGGCTGGGTTATTTTTTCGCTATCAGAGCTACTGCATCATTTGCCAAAAGAACACGAAAAGAGGTCTGAACTGATTGAATTTTTCCATGAAATGGCAAAGGGCCTAATTGGAACCCAAGGGAAAACAGGCATGTGGCATCAGGTGTTAGATGATAAGGACACTTACATTGAAAGCTCGGCTACAGCAATGTTTATTTGTGCCTTTTCACGTAGTATTCGAGAGGGATATGCAAAAGAAGAGCTGCGAGAAATATTACAGGAGAGTGCGTTGTTTGCATGGCGAGGACTTACATATCATGCGATTGATGAAAAGGGAAACCTCTATGGGGTATGCCAAGGCTCTGGTTGTTCCTTTAGTAGAGAATATTATAAGCAGTTATCATGGCGTTATAATGATGCACATGGAATCGGGATTGTTTTGTTGGCGGGAGTGGAGGCTAGTAAGTTAAAGGCATCATATACTTGTCCGCCGAAAAAGGTTTTTTGATTTGATTCTTTGTGTTTAGCTATGTAATCAAAAATCTTTCATTCTTTAAAACCCTTAAATTTAGTAAATATGCCGAAAGTTACTTTCGGCATATTGCTGTCTTGACTCTTAATCATAAAAATGGTTTATTAGGGAAGAGTACTTTCTCTTGTAAGGTATAAACATTGGCAAGTGAAAATATCCAAATAATATACAGAAAGATAAGGTGAAAATTATGAAACGTTCAGAAATTAATAAGGCAATTAAAGAAATGGAAGCATTAATTAAAGAAAACGGCTTTAACCTACCGCCATTTTGTCATTGGACAAAAGAGGATTGGGCGAGCAAGGGCAGTGAGTATGATGAAATTCGTGATAATATGTTAGGTTGGGATATTACCGATTATGGGCTTGGAAATTTTGAAAAAGAGGGGTTTGCTTTAATTACTCTTCGCAATGGAAATCAAAATAATCCAAAGTATAAAAAGACTTATGCAGAAAAATTATTGATGTTAAAAGATGGTCAACATGCACCAATGCACTTTCACTGGGTTAAAAGTGAGGATATTATCAACCGTGGCGGCGGAACCTTGATTATTCATGTTTATAATGATAAAGATGGCGAGTTAGACGACAGTGATGTTTTGGTAAATACAGACGGACGGTCTTACTATGTAAAGGCAGGGACGGGAATTGAATTAAAGCCAGGAGAAAGTTTGACCTTGTGGCCACATCAATATCATGATTTTGATATTGTGCCAGGTACTGGTGATGTACTTATTGGTGAAGTTTCTATGTGTAATGATGATAATACAGATAATCGCTTTCATGAAGAGATGGGAAGATTCCCTGAAATAGAGGAAGATGAGGAACCGTATCGTCTATTATGTAATGAATATCCTGTGGCAAAGTAGGTTAGCATTCTAATATGTTTTTGTAAAAAGTATATAATTTTCATGATTCCTGATAGGATTTTGTATGTAATATGACGAAAGAATATCATATAATGTCTTCAAAGTTTAGGAATGGTCCTAGACTGGATAATTATTTAAGGAGGAAATAGCATGAAAAAGAAATTGTTAGGAGTAGTACTCTGTGTAGCGATGATGGCGACAGCGATTGCAGGTTGTACAACGGGAGGAGAAACACCGACCTCTGAAGTAGTATTCTGTAACAATGATGCAATGGTTCTTGGAGCAGCACAGGCGATAGCAGCAGGTAGAACAGTTGGCGAAGATATCTACCTAGTAGGTGTTGATGCTCTTACCGAAGCTCTTGAAAAGGTTGTTACAGGTGAAATGACAGGAACAGTATTTAATGACCATATCGGACAGGCATCAAAAGCAGTTGAAGTTACAGCGTTGAGGTTAAGTGGAGAAACAACTGATGTTTATTACCGTGTAGACTATGTCAAAGCGACACAGGATAACGCACAGGAAATTTTAGGATTTCTTCAGTAAGAGGTGGTAAAGATAGCTAGTTATTTCAGAATAAAAGGAATATAGAGTTATTCAAATAACGGGGTGTGGAATAACCACATCCCGTTAAAAAAGTGAGGTATCTAAATGGGTGAATATATATTAGAGATGAACAGTATATCAAAGAGCTTTCCTGGTGTAAAAGCCCTTGATAATGTTAGCCTAAAAGTACGGCCGGGAACGGTTCACGCATTAATGGGAGAGAATGGTGCAGGGAAGTCAACATTGATGAAGTGTTTATTTGGTATTTACCATATGGACGAAGGTGAAATCATTTTCGCTGACAAGACAGAAGTAGTTAGAATTTATTTAGTTCATTATTATTAAAATCTATGATATACTTAGCGAAGATAAGAGGGTGAAAGCAGCGAAGTGGAAACGAGGATTTTATGGCAATGAACAAAGCAGTGAAAGAGCTTTTGAGAGTTTTGTCCTTTGGCGGAATTGAGGTTAACACATCAAGGCATTTGGCAGAACTAAAAGCACTTTCACCAATGAAGAGATTTTATAAGACGATTAATTATAAAGTATATAATGGTGATTATAAGGTTCCCATGCGAATTTATTTTCCGAGTGAGGATATGGATAATGAGTGTCCAGTGCTATTATTCTTCCATGGCGGTGGTTGGGTGACGGAAAGTATTGATACTTATCAGCGGATTTGTGCATTGATGGCAAAAGAAACTGGTCATGCAGTGGTCGCCGTAGAGTATCGCTTGGCACCAGAACACCCCTTTCCAATAGGATTGATGGATTGCTATGCAGCGGCGGAAGCCATTTATAGTAATCATTTTATCCTCAATATACACCCTGATAAAATCACCTTAATAGGGGATAGTGCGGGGGGAAATTTAACAGCGGCTATTTCTTTAATGGCACGAGATAAGGGGAGTTTTTTGCCCAAGCGGCAGATTCTGATTTATCCTGCAGTAAATAGTGATTTTTCAAAGAACAGCCCATTTCGCTCAGTAAAGGAAAATGGCAAGGATTATTTATTGACACAGGAAAAAATGCAGGCGTACATCAACCTTTATGCCAGTAAAGAGGAAGATAAGCAGAATCCATATTTTGCACCAATTTATGCGAAAGATTATACAAATCAGCCCAAGACGTTAGTTTTGACTGCCGAATTTGATCCATTGCGTGATGAGGGGGAAGAATATGCAAGACGTCTAAAAGAGGCGGGAAATGAAGTTAGAGTTCATCGTATTAAAGATGCTTTACATGGCTATTTTGCCTTGGGAATCAAGCATTTATACGTTAAAAAGAGTTTAGATTTGATGAATCAATTTTTACAGGAAAGGTGATTTTATGCAACGAAAAGAGAAAAACTCACGGAGAAGAAAATCATCATGGCGAAAATTGGATAGTAGCGGCTTACTATTTTCTGCGGTTAGCACTGAACATGACCCACGTGTGTTTCGTTTCTACTGTGAGCTAAAAGAAGAGGTAGACCCAGAAAGCCTACAGGTAGCGTTGGATAAAACACTCCAAATCTACCCCATCTTTTTATCAGTAATGCGAAGAGGACTTTTTTGGAATTATTTAGAAAGCAGTGATTTACAAGCACGGGTAAAGGAAGAGTATAAACCGCCATGTGCACCGCTATATATTAGAGATAAGCAGAGCCTTTTATTTGAAGTGACTTATTTTAAAACGAGGATTAATTTCGAGGTCTTTCATGCACTGACGGACGGAACAGGAGCAATGGAATTTCTAAAGGAGCTGGTGAGACAGTATTTGGTGGCACATGGTGATGTAACAGCAGCCGTGCATGAAGAGCGAGCCGAAATTACCATTCAGGATCAAGAAAAGGACGGTTTTTTAAAATATTACACTCAGGAAGAAATAGGAGTAAAGAAACAAAAGACCAAGGCGTTTCAGCTTAAAAAAATGGTTAATTCCGTGGGAGAACTGAGGATATCAGAACGAATGGTATCAGTGAAAGCATTATTGGCAAAGGCACGTGCATTAGATGTTTCGATGACGGTCTTGATAACCGCAGTCTATCTCTGTGCAATTCATCAGGAAATGACAAAGCAACAGGAAAAACGCCCGATTATTTTGATGGTGCCAGTAAATCTGCGTAATTTCTTTCCGCTTATGTCAATGCTGAATTTCTTTGGCTGGATTGAACCTTGTTTTTGGTTTGGAAGAGATGGTGATGATTTTGAAACCGTTCTAAGAGCTACCAAGACATATTTTGAGGAGCAATTAACCAAGGAGAAAGTTGCAGCACAGATGAATGGATTGAAGTCGCTAGAGAAGCACCCTATTTTACGATTTTTACCATTAGAGGTGAAGCATTTAGGGATTAGTGCTGGTTCTAAGCAGGCAGCACGGGAAGTGACAGCGATTTTTTCGAATATGGGAATTGTTAAATTACCAGCACAATGCGAACCTTATATTCAAAATTTTGGAGTTTATACCAGTACCCCTAAAATGGAATTGACAACCTGTTCTTTTGGTGATACATTGATGCTGAGTTTTACTTCACGATTCGATACAGTAAATATTCAGCGTAACTTTTTTCAAATATTAGAAAACCTTGAGGTAGAATCAGAGCAAAGGGAATTGCAGTATCCTAAGAATGATACACCAAAGCTGACGGGAATTAAGGTATTTAAGATATTTAGCTTTCTTTGTGCCGTGGCAATGGTCATTTCAGTGGCAGTAAATGTGATGTTTACGCCTCAGAGCTTTTGGTCCCTAGTGGCGGTCGGTGGCATTGCCAGTTTGTGGGTGGCTCTTTCCATGGGCTATTATAAACGGCATAATCTGCTAAAAGATACTATGTGGTTGCTTGTTTTAGTTACCTGTGGTAGTATGCTTTGGGACGTTTTAACAGGTTGGAAAGGTTGGTCGGTGAATTATGTTTTTCCAGCTATGGGAATTGTCGCAATTGCGGCAATGGTGGTAATTACCAAGATTCAATCACACATTGCACGTGAGTATATGATTTATCTATTGATGGCGGCAGTGTATAGCAGTGTAATTCCATTTATTTTATTATTAGTAGGGGCAGTGCATTTTGTATATCTATCGGTGATTTCAACTGCTATTGGTATTTTAGTAGTGATTGGACTGATGTTATTTCGGTGGCGGGAATTTAAAGAGGAAATGGCTAAAAAATTTCACGTCTAATATAGGAGTGTTATGACTAGAAAAATGACAGAGGGGTCTCCAGCAAAGTTGATTGTGTTATTTACAATTCCGCTTGTGCTTGGAAATATATTTCAGCAACTTTATAGTATTGCAGATACACTTATCGTTGGTCGTATTTTAGGCATTAATGCCTTGGCGGCGGTGGGCTGTACGGCAAGTGTTAGTTCTTTATTTTTAGGTTTTGTAATGGGGATAACCTCAGGCTTATCCATTATTACGGCACAACGCTTTGGTGCTAAGGACTATGAGGGTGTGAGACGTAGTGTTGCGGTTAGTATTTGGATTAGTCTTGTGGTAACTGTGATTTTAACGGTAATCTCGGTGTCTTTTGCGAGAAAGATATTAGAGCTTATGAAAACCCCACCAGAGATTATTGAGCAAGCGTATGAATATATAGTGGTTATTTTCATAGGAATTGGAGCCACAATGCTATTTAATTTATTATCTAATATCATTAGGGCTTTAGGTGATAGTAAAAGACCGCTTATTTTTTTAGTGATATCTAGTATTTTAAGTATTGTTTTAGATTACGTTTTCATTTTGGTTTGGCAAACTGGTGTGGCAGGAGCAGCATGGGCAACGGTGATTGCACAGCTTGTTGCAGGACTTTTGTGTCTTGGATATATTCGTAAAACACTGCCAATTCTACAGATGAAAAGGGAGGATTTTAAGATATCCCGTTTTGAGCTACACCAGCATTTACGAGTGGCCTTGCCGATTGGACTGCAGCAGATAATTATTTCAATTGGTTCGGTTATCTTGCAGTTTGCTTTAAATGGTCTTGGTGCTTTATCAGTAGCAGCGTTTACCGCAGCCCAAAAGATTGACCAGATCGCAGGTCAGTTAATGAATTCCTTTGGAATGACCATGGTTACATTTACGGCACAAAACTATGGAGCGGGTCAGGTGGAGCGAATTAGGAAAGGTGTGTTACAGTGCAGTATCATATCAGTTAGTATCAGTATTATTATGGGCTTAATCAACATTTTCGCTGGTCATCAACTAGCGAGTGTATTTGTCGGACAGGAAGCGACAGAAGTGTTGCGATTAGTACAAATATATTTTATGACGAATAGTGTGCTATATCCAGTGCTTGCATTATTATTTATTTTCCGCTACACCATTCAAGGCTTGGGTCGTGCAGTAATGCCGACGGTTGCAGGAATTATGGAGTTTTTAATGCGAACGATAGCAGCCCTTTTCCTAACAGCAAAGATAGGATTTATGGGAGCATGCTTGGCAAGTCCGCTGGCATGGATTGGTGCTGGGATAGTGGTTGTAATTGACTATTTTAGAGTCGTAAAGGGTTATCGGCAGCATAAAGAAACCTTGTGAAAATATGACAAAAGATATTCACAAGGTTTCTTTATGCTTTTATTTTAATCCTATTCCTCTATAATCTTCAAAATCCGCTCCGTTGCCTGTCCATCACATGCAGACATAAATTTTTCCTTAAATGCAATCACTTCACATGGGTCAAAATCATGCTCTAGTTGTTTCACAGCCTCAATTAGTTCATCTGTTGTTGCGATAATCGGTCCAGGTGTCATTTCTTCATAGGGATAGTAGAATCCCCGCCAATCTTCATAATCAGCTTTATCACTAGCAAAAAACAGCATTGGTCGTTCCATCAAGGAGTATTCAAAGACCAGTGAAGAGTAATCAGAGATACACATATCACTACAACAGATTAAATCTTCAATGCTGCAAGTATCTGACACATCAAAAGCGAAATCGCATACTGCCGCAGGAATCTCAGGGAGTGAGGTAACAAGCGGGTGGTGTTTGATTAGAAATAGATAGCTATCAGCGAGGGCTTCCTGTAATTTGAACAAATCGGGATAGCTAGGAGCCGTGGCATTATTTATATTACCACGAAAGGTCGGAGCCCAAAGGAGCAGCTTTCGTTTTGACGGTCGTTTAGGAAGTGTATTTATGACCCTACTATATGCGTTATGCTTGAATTCATCACAAAAATAGATATCGGTTCGACTAATGCCAGTCGCTTTAATAATTCCGCTTTCGGGGGGAATATTCATTGCCTCCGCATAGGCCCAAATCACTTCGGGACTGGAAACGGTGACTAAATTTAAGTTTTTATGATAAGGATATTGTTCATCATTTTGATAATTACCGCCAAATTTTAGATTAGCAGTACTAAGTCCAAAACGTTTAAAAGCACCGCACCCATGCCAAAGCTGGGTAATAAAGGTCTCGGAACGAGGTGAAATACAGCTTATTAGTCTTGAGGCTTCGCAAAGAAAAACCATATCGGCAGTTGCGATGTCCCGCAGACATTTTAGGGCATTAAAAATGTAGCGTATTTTACCATAATGTGATTCACCTAAACAATGAGCGGATAGGAGATAATCACCTTTCGTATCTAGTTCATCATAGAGATACTGTAAGCTGTTTGGCAAAGTACACAGATTAGCTTCAATAAAGACGGCTTTATTTTTTTGTATTGCACCTTTACTATTTCTGGTATAGTGCCATGGAAATAAGACGTCCAAGGTAAACCAGTGATATAGTTTCTTTAGTAGATTATTCATTCCAAATCATCACCGTTTTTCCGATTAGTTTGTGGATATCGGTTTCAAAGGCAGCAGCAATATCCTTAATATTACGAACCTCAAGAGTTGAGCCGACAATATTTTCAAGATAAGCAACAATTTCGGGGTGCTTTTGGTAAAGCTCGATGAGACCAACAAAATCCCTACGTCCGCTACGGCTCGTACCAAAGATACGTAAGCCCTTTTCTAAAATCATGCGAGTATTGAGGGGAGCTAATTCTTCTGTTACACCAAGGATACTAATGGTTCCCTCAGGGATAATCCAGTCAATAATTTCATTAATTGCTGAGGGAGCAGCACCGCCGCCCACACATTCAAAGGCATGATTAAGAGCAAGGTCTTCTGGAATTTCTGAAACAAGGTAAGTTTCATCAGCAAAAGAGAAGTCACTCAACTTGTACTCGCTAATACCAAAAACAATAATTTTACTTTCAGGCATTCGATAACGAAGTAATAAGGAAGTGATATATCCTAGATTACCATCACCCCAAATACCAATGGTTGTTCGGCGGGAATGTGCAATTTCCAAAAAACGACTGATTGCATGGTAGCTTACACTGACTAATTCTGTATAAGCAGCGACGATACGACTAACTTCGTCGGGTAATACAACAAGACGGTCAGGCGTTAAAGCAACGTACTCCTGTAAAAATCCATCAATGCTGCTGGCATGAAATTTACTAGAGCGCAGATAATTTTCAGCAATGACCTCATCACTTTCAACTGGTTGATTGGGAATCATAATAACCGCCGTATCAGGTGCATAGGTTCCTGTAGGATCATAAACAACCTTGCCAATCCCCTCATGAATGAGTGCCATAGGCAGTTTTTCTCGTAAGACTTTTTCCGCTCTCATTCCCTGATAGTAACGCTGGTCAGCATTACATATGGACAGATGAGTGGGACGTACAATCACATTTTTATTATCAAGGACAATATCTTGAAAAGCGATTTCAAATTGTCTTGGTCCTTTTAATTGGTAAACCGTATTTAGCATAAATCATCTCCTCCAAGGATAGCCTGTGCTAGGCGTAAATCAAATGGGTAGGTAATTTTCATATTAAAGACTTCACCATCAACAAGGTGAACGTGTTCACCTTTTAAAACGTAAATTTTGCAGGCATCAGTTAAAACTTCCTTTTCTTCATCAGAAAGTGCTTGGTAAACATCACGTAATTTTTGTGCTTTAAAGCTCTGCGGCGTTTGTCCCTGATACATTTTACTGCGTTCAGGAATATCGGTAATAAAGGTGTGATTACTGCTTTCAACAATTGTGTCACTCGCTGGGATAACGGTATCGCAAGCACCAAACTCTTTTGCATATTTAATATTTTCTTCTAAAATGCGATGTGTTACAAATGGTCTTACAGAATCATGAGTAACAATGATGGTATCGTCGTTTAGCACTCCATTTTGCTCAATATAACGAATAGCATTCATAATCGTTTCATTACGGCTTTCGCCTCCCTCAATAACCACGGTTTTTTCGCTGAGGGTGACATACTTGCGAACAATGTCCTTTGTATGAGGAATCCATTGTTTTGGGGTTAAGACAATGACCTTTTCAAAGGCTGGATTTACTACAAATTTTTCAATTGTGTGAATGATAATTGGTTTTTTGCCAATCTCAATAAATTGCTTTGGTTTTTCGACATTTCCCATGCGGCTGCCGACCCCGCCAGCAAGAATAACGCCATAAGTATTTGTTTTCATCATTTTGTACCTCCTCTAGGTGATGAATGGTTATGATCACAGATATTGTAAATCCTTTTTGCGACATCATAGCAAGCGGTTCCTTTTTCAAAGCTACCCATGTATGAATGATGGTGCAAAATATTTTCTTGGATATCAGATAGATTATAGTGTTTCACAAAATGGGTTACTTCTGCCCATTTACTAAGGGTTGGGAAAGGCCATTTACGAATATCGACATAAAATCCCGTCTGTGCCAAATAATTTTCTAAATCGGGAGTATAAAGACAGCACGGTCGCATTAGTAAAGAATAATCCCAAATAATAGAAGAGTAGTCCGTGACCAATAAATCAGCAGCGCATAATAATTCTTGAACATCAGGATAAGCACTAGCGTCAACACTCATACGTCCTTGAATGCAAATGTGTTTCCAGTCATCTTCATAACGATGTGTTCGTGTTAAAATGCTCCAGTTATCACCAGTTTCACATAGATGTTTTTGTAAATCGTCACTATCAAAGGTAATTGTCCCCACACCCTCACGATAGGTTGGAACATATAGAAGAACCTTATCATCAGGGGCAAGACCAAAATGTTTTTGCACTTTCTGACGAGCGATATCCACCTGCTTGGTTAGTAGAAAATCATTTCGTGGTAATCCCGATTCAAGGATTTCACCTTGATATTTAAAGGCTCCTCGAATTAAGTGGTCGTTTGCTTTTTGGCAGCTAGATAAAAACAGGTCGATAGTATTAGCAAGAAATTTTACCCGCTTATGTGTCCAAATCGTGGCATTTGGCTTGTCATTTTCAATTTTCTTATAAGCACCGCCCCCATGCCAAGTATCAATCAGATATTGCTCCTTGCGAAACGGAAACCAAGGCAGGTAAGCACCACTAGAAACAACAACCCTTGCAGTTAAAAGCTTTGCAAAAGAAGAGAATCGTTGATGTCTGTAGAAACGAATCCCCCTCGCTGCTTCCTTGATGTATTTTTCGGGTTTAGAAACAAACCAAATAATATCAAAGTGATTAGGATAATGTTCCATCAGATATTCACACAGATATTTTAGGTTATCACAGTACTCATAGGAGTTACCGCCAGTTAATCCAATAAAGGCTATACGCCTCTTTTTCATAGGCTTTATTAGACAAGGAAACAGTACTATTTTTAGTAAAACAGAATAAATAATTTTCAGCAAATTTTTCATAAGCGTTTTTAAATCTTTCTAAGGGTTAAAACTTTTTAATTTACTATAAAGCTTTTTTTATTAGGTCACGGACATCTCTGACCTTATTCAGAAGTCTATCAAAGAGATTTTTCTCAGGTTTAAGAGAATCACTGTAAAGAAGAGAAACTCCGCTATTAAAAAATTCTTGTGAGCGTTTTCGTTTATTAATTGTATGAACAGCAGTTTTGACACCGTTATCATCGGCTAGTTCTTGTAATTCCTCTGTCCATTCCCGATGTATTATGGTAATTACTGGAATATTATATTCGCTGCAAAAAAGAATAGCATCGGTATATTCTTCAGGTTTCAATTTGTATGCTGTATAAAGTACATTTTCTGGTGTTAATAGTTCCATTACAATATGATACATTTCTTCGTTATAAAATTGAATAATAAAGCGTTCACGGAAGATATCTAACAGCCCCTTGTCCCTGGCGATTTCAATCATTTCTGCAAAAAGAATACGATTAGCTTCGGCATTGGTTTCTTTGGTATCAGTGACAAAATAAATATCGGGGTACTCTACCGCTAAGTCGAGGACATCTGCGAAAGAGAGTGCCGTATAAGAACCAAAGGTAGGTTGATTAAGAAATGTCTCTGCAGTTGGAATATTTTCAGCAGAGTAATCATCGTAATCATGTTCCTGCCAAGAATGTCGTCCCACCAAGACACCGTCCGCTGTTTTAGCAAAATCGATTTCAAAGATTCGA
>JGI994J12354_10004365_pt1 | contig 12745 bp, 7 predicted proteins | sample IntmicLarv3ML3BL_FD_12354 | JGI IMG/M metagenome (IMG submission 12354)
GAAGCTTTATCAGTGGAGCTAGTCGACGATAGAGTATTCGCGCAGATGTCTGATACTAGGACGCCACAAGGAATTCTTTGCGTGGCAAAGCAAGCGGAATATTGTCTTGATGAGATGATGGAATTGGCGAGATTGCGGGTCAAGTCAGCGATGACGACGGAGGCACAACCTTTTTTATTAGTATTAGAGGATTTGCAAGACCCGGGTAATGTCGGAACGATTTTTAGGACGGCAGAAGGAGCAGGGATAGATGGTATTATTCTAAGCGCTAATTGTGTGGATGTATATAATCCGAAAGTGGTAAGAGGAGCAATGGGGTCAATTTGGCGAGTACCATTTTTTTACGCAGATGATTTAATGGAAATTTTGGATAAATTAGAGGATAAAAATATAACAACTTATGCGGCCCACCTTGCGGGAACACGAGATTATGACGAAGTAGATTATCGCGGTGGTAGTGCCTTTTTGATTGGCAATGAGGGTAATGGATTAAGCGAAAACCTAGCCAAGGCAGCGAAGGAGTTAATTAAAATACCAATGGTAGGCGAAGTGGAGTCACTAAATGCGGCGATTGCCACGACAATTTTGATATACGAGGGAGCTAGACAAAGACGTAGATAACTTGAAGAAAATGTTAAAATGGAGTAAAATGTAATTTATTAAAGAAAACAAGCGAGAGCATAGTACGAGAGATTTACAAGAGCAAAGTTTTCTAATAAAAAGAAGATTTTGAAGGGGGCGTTAAAATGTCAGATGGAAGAAGAGTGAGGAGACGCCGAAATGCAAACGGGCGTGTATTCCTAAAATCGATTATATTGATTATATTGTTGGCTGTTCTAGGGGGAGCCATATGGGTATTAGCCAACCAATTAGGAGATAAAGAAAAGGAAAAAGAAATGCCGACGGAGGAAGTAGATATAGAAGAGCCACAAGAAGTGACACTGGAGGTGGAAGAGCCAGGGGTATCGGGAGAGGCAACAGAAGAACCTGTGGAGGCGGAAAACAAAGAAGAATTAATGGCGTATGCGGACATCTTAGCGATGCAGTATGATTACGATGCGGCAATTGAGACGCTTGAAAGCATTGATGGGGCGGCGGACGACCCTGAAGTTCAATCTAAAAAGACCGAGTATCAAGCAACTAAAGACAGTTGTGTTGCCGTTAATCCTAATGAAGTAACGCATATTTTTTATCACTCGTTGATAGTTGACCCCGAAAAGGGATTTGGCGGAAATGACGCAACAGCAGCAGGATTTAGCCAATGGATGACGACAGTAGATGAATTTAATCGTGTTACGCAGGAGATGTATAATCGTGGTTTTGTAATGATACATTTGCGTGATTTGGTTGAGCAAACTGAAAGTGCTGACGGTACAGTGCGTTTTAAAGACAAACCGGTTATGCTACCACCGGGCAAGAAAGCATTTGTAATGTCGATGGACGATTTGAGTTACTATCATAGTTATGATAATCGGGGGATTGCTTCGAAATTAATATTAGATGAATATGGGCAAGTTAAGAATGAATATATTGAAAATGATGGTAGTGTTTCAGTGGGAGATTATGATTATGTTCCGCTACTAGACCAATTTGTCAAAGAGCACCCAGACGCATCTTATCGTGGCGCAAAAGCGACAGTTGCATTGACAGGATATAATGGAGTTTTTGGCTATCGTACAGATGAAGTTTACAATACCCGTGACCCAGAAAATATTAGTAAGGAGCAACTAGCATGGCTTGAGGCTCGTCCCGATTTTGATTTTGATGAAGAAGTAGCGATGGCAACTAAAATAGCTGACGCAATGAAAGCGACTGGTTGGGAATTTGCTAGTCATACATGGGGGCATATTAGGATTGGCGATTCTTCGCTAGAACATATTCAAAAAGACACGGCTAGATTTGAGAAAAATGTCATTCCCATAATAGGCGAAGTTGACACAGTTATTTTCGCTCATGGGCAAGACCTTAACGATTGGCAAGACTACAATCCCGAAGACCCGAAATTCCAATATATGAAATCAAGAGGATATAACTTCTTTTGCAATGTTGACTCGGCGCAGTATTTCCTACAAATCCGCGAGAACTATGTGCGACAAGGAAGAAGAAATATTGATGGATATCGTCTGTTCCAAGATTTAAAAAATCCGGACGCAACAAGTCGTAGAACTCACGATTTGTTCGATGTCAATGAAATCTACGACAAGAGGCGGCCGGATGTACCAGAACTGTAAAAGCATATAATTGTTTTTATAATAATTGTAAGCCAAGGGCTTTGGCGTCATCGATAACACCATCAGGCCATAACGAGCATTGCACTTCGCCGATGTGGGCTTTTCTTAGGAAGAACATACACAGACGTGATTGCCCGATACCGCCACCAATAGTATAAGGAAGCTCCTTATCAAGAATGGCTTTTTGAAAAGGTAATTCGGCACGTTGTGGGCAACCAGCTTTTTCAAGTTGTGCTTTAAGTGCGTCTTCATCGACGCGAACGCCCATTGAAGAAAGTTCTAAAGCGATGTCTAAGATAGAATAGTACACAATGATATCACCATTTAGTGTCCAGTCATCATAGTCGGGAGCACGACCATCGTGCCTCTCGCCGGATTTTAGCACATCGCCAATTTGTGAGATAAATACAGCACCTTTTTCTTTGGCAATCGCATATTCACGTTCTTTTGCTGTGTAACTAGGGTACATATCTTCTAGCACTTGTGAGCTAATAAAGAAAATATCTTTTGGTAGAATTTCTTCTATATAATCATATTTAATTGCCATATATTTTTCGGTCTTACGCAAAGCCTTATATATTTTGCGTACACAGTCTTCTAATGTCGCCATCGTGCGTTCACTTTTGGTAATAACTTTTTCCCAATCCCACTGGTCTACAAAAATAGAATGAATATTATCAGTATCTTCGTCACGACGAATGGCATTCATATCAGTGTAAAGACCGTTACCGACAAAAAAGTCGTATTTCTTAAGGGCATAACGTTTCCATTTGGCGAGAGAATGAACAATCTCAGCGGGCTCGTCATTTTGCTCCTTGATACCAAAATCAACAGGGCGTTCAGTACCGTTTAAGGTATCATTAAGTCCTGATTGTGGTTGCACGAAAAGTGGTGCAGTTACACGTAAGAGACCAAGTTGTTCAGCAAGCGTCGTCTGGAAAAAATCCTTGACGGTTTTGATGCCAACTTGAGTGTCATAAAGATTTAAATCCGAACGATACCCTTGTGGTATTTCTAAATGTGTCATAATCAATCCTCCTCTTGCTTATAGGAAAGCTTCATTAGCAACCTAAATTTAATTATATCAAACCTGCTATATTGTAACAAGAGGATTATGAAAAAGGACTTTGCAAGTCGGAACTTCCATGATATACTGATTTGTACAATATATAGAGATATATAAGTTTGATTTAGCATCTAGGCACTAGATGTTGTGGGTAAAGGAGAGGGATTTATGATTAATATTATTAAGAAGGATGGCACTAGAGAGCCATTTACGACAGATAAAATAGTTCGGGCGGTCAATAAATCGGCAGAGAGAATTCTGTACCAATTTAGTGATGAGGAGATTACTTTCATTTGCAAGTATGCCAATGAGCGTGCGAGGGCGACTGGTAAAGAGGATATCCCTATTCAAGAGATGCACAATATTGTTGAAGGGGCCCTAGAAGATGTCAATCCAATGGTAGCAAAAAGCTATCGAGATTATCGTAATTATAAAATCGACTTTATTCATATGATGGACGACGTCTACACTAAAAGTCAGTCAATTCGTTATATTGGGGATAAGAGTAATGCCAATACGGATAGTGCACTAGTAGCAACTAAGCGAAGCTTGATTTTTAATGAATTGAACAAAGAATTATATCGCAAGTTTTTTATGAATAGAAATGAATTGCAAGCGTGTAAAGATGGCTACATCTACATCCACGACCAAAGTGCGCGCCTTGATACGATGAATTGTTGTCTTTTTGACGTGGCGACAGTATTAAAAGACGGTTTTGAGATGGGCAATGTTTGGTACAATGAGCCTAAGACGTTAGATACGGCATTTGATGTAATGGGCGATATTATTTTAAGTACGGCAGCACAACAATATGGTGGCTTTACTGTGCCCGAGGTTGATAAAATTTTAGGACCTTACGCACAGAAAAGCTATGATAGATATTATGCGGAATTCTTAAAGTACGTTGATGCATCATGGGAAGGTGCGAATGAGCAGGCGGTTAAGTATGCTTATGACAAAGTAAAACGTGATTGTGATCAAGGTTGGCAAGGCATAGAATACAAACTAAATACCGTTGGTTCATCACGAGGGGATTACCCATTTGTGACGGTTACATTAGGCTTGGGAACTGACGAATTCGAGAAAATGCTATCTATTTCATTGATGGAGGTACACAAAGAAGGACAGGGTAAGAAAGGGCATAAAAAGCCGGTCTTATTCCCTAAGATTGTATTCTTATTTGACAAAGATTTGCACATGCCAGGGGGCTCTTGCGAAGACGTATTTGAGGCGGGGCTAGAATGTTCAGCTAAGACGATGTATCCTGATTGGCTATCGATGACAGGCGAGGGGTATATTTGTGATATGTATAAAAAGTACGGACGGGTAATTAGTCCGATGGGGTGTCGTGCATTCCTAAGCCCATGGTATGAAAAGGGCGGTATAGAACCAGCAGATGAAAATGACAAACCAGTTTATGTAGGGCGTTTTAATCTAGGGGCGGTAAGTCTTCATTTACCAATGATTTTGGCGAAGGCGATGGCTGAAAACCAAGACTTTTATCAGACTTTAGATATTTACCTAGAGATGATTAGAGGATTGCATAGAAGGACATTTGATTACCTAGGCGAGATGCATGCATCGACCAATCCCCTTGCTTATTGTGAGGGTGGTTTCTATGGTGGCAAATTAAAGCCATCAGAGAAAATCCGTCAACTACTTAGACCAATGACGATGTCATTTGGAATTACCGCATTAAACGAATTGCAGATGCTCTATAACGGCAAGTCGATTGCTGAAGATGGAGAATTTGCGCTAGAAGTAATGAAGTATATTAATGTGAAAATTGGCGAATTTAAGAAGGCTGACAACATTTTGTATGCCATTTATGGAACACCAGCGGAAAGCCTTTGTGGCTTGCAAGTAGAACAATTTAGAAAGCAATTCGGTATTGTGCACGGTGTATCAGATAAGCCATATGTAAGCAATAGCTTCCATTGCCATGTGACCGAAGACATCACACCAATTGAAAAGCAAGATTTGGAGGGGCGTTTCTGGGAACTTTGCAACGGTGGCAAAATCCAATACGTTCGCTATCCCATCGGCTATAATAGCAAAGCTATCAAAACACTTATTTATCGAGCGATGGAATTAGGATATTATGAGGGAGTTAATTTATCACTCGCCTATTGCGACGATTGCGGACACCAAGAACTAGAGATGGAAGTCTGTCCAGAGTGTAATTCCGAGAACCTAACTAAGATTGATAGAATGAATGGATACTTATCGTATAGTCGAGTTCATGGCGAGACGAGATTAAATGAAGCCAAGATGGCAGAGATTGCCGAACGGAAATCGATGTGATGCGTAGCGAAAATTGTGTTGAAAAGTCCTTGCGAGTAATCGCAGGGACTTTTTATGTCCCAAGCGGAAAAATTTCTTGCGTAATGAGTTTAGTTTTTTAATGTTTTATGTTATGATAATAAAATTAGAAGTTCCCGTTGTGCGTTATCCAGGCGGGAAATTCAGCTTTTGAAGAAAAGATAAAACAGGTATTGACAAGTGAGGCCAAGAAAGAGGACAATACTATTAAAGGAATGCTTAAAAAGCATCATGGAACGTAATCCGTTTGAGAAAAAGGGAGGAATATTAAGGTGAAAGAAAAGATTAATGCAGGACAAGTAACGTTAGGAATTGAATTTGGTTCGACTAGAATTAAAGCAGTTTTGATTGATGAAAATTATGCACCAATTGCATCAGGTGCACATGATTGGGAAAATAGCCTAGAGAATGGTTTTTGGACATATTCCCTAGACGATGTTTGGGCGGGTGTTCAAGATTGTTATAATAACCTTAAAAAAGACGTTCAAGAAAAATATGGAGTTTCACTTAAAAAAGTGTCAGCTCTAGGAATTAGTGCGATGATGCACGGATATATGGTATTTGATAAGGAAGATAACTTATTGGTGCCGTTTAGAACATGGCGTAATAGCACAACGGGTGAAGCAGCAGAGAAACTTAGTGAATTATTTGATTACAATATGCCACAGCGATGGTCGGTTGCCCATCTTGAACAAGCTATTTTAGATAAAGAAGAACATGTTGATAAAGTTAATTACCTAACAACACTAGCAGGCTATGTTCACTGGAAATTGACTGGTGAAAAAGTACTCGGTGTTGGTGATGCATCTGGGATGTTCCCGATTGATGCTAAAAGCAAAAATTTCCACCAAGACATGGTTAAGCAATTTGATGAATTAAATGCGAACAAGAATTATCCGTGGAAGCTAAATGACATACTACCTAAAGTTCTAACGGCGGGCGAAGATGCTGGCGTATTGAGTGGTGAAGGTGCTAAACTATTGGACCCAGCTGGTGAATTAGAAAGTGGATGTCCACTTTGTGCACCAGAAGGTGATGCCGGAACTGGTATGACAGCGACCAATAGTGTTACGGTTAGAACCGGTAATGTATCGGCGGGAACTTCTATTTTCGCAATGATAGTATTAGAAAAAGAATTATCAAAAAGATATCCAGAGATAGATATGGTAACAACTCCAGCGGGTGATTTGGTAGCGATGGTACATTGTAATAACTGTACTTCTGACCTTGATGCATGGGTGAATATTTTCAAGGAATTTGCCGAAGAATTTGGTGTTGAAGTTGATATGAATGAACTATATGCTAAATTATATTTTAAAGCATTAGAAGGTGATGCTGATTGTGGAGGACTCTTATCATATGGGTATTTTGCGGGTGAGGACATTATGAAAGTATCAGAAGGTCGCCCATTATTCGTGCGTGAACAAAAGAGCAAATTCAACTTAGCAAACTTCATGAGGTCACATCTGTTTAGTACATGTGGTGCTTTGAAAGTGGGGATGAATTTACTCATGGAAGCTGAAGATGTTAAAATTGATAAAATGCTAGGCCATGGTGGGTTATTTAAAACCAAAGGAGTTGGACAAAGAATTATGGCGGCGGCAATCGAAGCACCAGTATACGTTATGGAAACTGCTGGCGAAGGTGGAGCTTGGGGGATTGCGTTGCTAGCAGCGTATTTAGCGAAAAGAGACACGGGCAAACTGGATGACTTCCTCAAAGACCAAGTATTTGGCGGGGAAGAAGGTATTAAGATGGAGCCAGATGCTAGGGATGTGGATGGTTTTAACCAATACGTTGAACGCTATGTAAAAGGTATCGAGATAGAAAAGGCAGCAATTGAAGCGCTAAAATAATAAAGGCGGTATTTGGCGATGTTAGAAAAGTTAAGACAAAAAGTCTACGAAGCAAATATGGAATTGCCCAAAAGGGGATTGATTACCTATACCTGGGGCAATGTTAGTGGTATTGATAGAGAAACGGGATTGTTTGTAATCAAGCCAAGTGGCGTTGACTACGATGTGTTAAAACCAGAAGATATGGTAGTGATGAACTTAGATGGTGAAAAAGTCGAGGGCAATTATAAGCCCTCTTCTGACACGGCAACGCACCTAGAATTATATAAGGCCTTTCCTGAAGTTGGTGGAATTGTTCATACTCATTCGCCATGGGCAACATCTTGGGCACAAGCAGGCAGAAGTATTCCTTGTTACGGTACTACTCATGCAGATTATTTCTATGGTGAGATACCTTGTAGTAGGGGGTTGACAGTTGCAGAAATTGCCAGAGAATATGAGAAAAATACCGGATTAGTAGTTATTGAGACATTTAAAGATAAAAACCCTATGCATGTACCAGGAGTTATCTTAGAAAACCATGGACCATTTACTTGGGGCAAAGATGCTGATGAAGCAGTTCATAATGCCGTGGTTTTAGAAGAAGTTGCCAAGATGGCATATCGTACAGAACAATTAAACCATGAGGTGAGACCTGCGCCACAAGAATTACAAGATAAGCATTTTTTAAGGAAGCACGGAGAAAATGCGTATTATGGGCAGGGATAGGTCACTTGATTGGTTGGATAAAATAGGTATATGTAATAGAACAAACTAAATATTAAAGAAGGGCAGGGGAAATCATGGGATTTATTAAAGCGTTTACAGGTGCAGTAGGAGGAACATTTGCGGATCAATGGAAAGATTTCTTTGTTCCAAGACGTGATATTACTCCAACAGCTGCTGTTTTTGAAGCTGTACAACAAGGAACGAATGCAGGTCGCGGGTCAAATACGCGTGGTTCAGAGAATATTATTACAAATGGAAGTAGAATTGTTGTTCCAGAAGGAATGGCACTTATTACATTACAAGATGGTGAATTGACGGGATGTATTGCAGAAGCAGGTGGATTTATCTATGCATCTGACGATATCAATTCAAAGTCTTTATTTGCAGGTGACGGAATTGTGGCATCAATAATAACGCAATCTTTTGAAAGGTTCAAATTTGGTGGGCAACCAGGTTCACAACAATTGGCCTTTTACGTGAATTTGAAAGAAATTCCTAATAATAGATTTGGTACTCAGTCGGAAATTTACTGGGATGATGCCTATTTAGGAGCACAAGTCGGTGCGATTACACGAGGAACTTATACGGTGAAAATTATAGATCCTATCGTGTTTGTAAAGAATTATCTTCCTGCCAAATATTTGATGCGGAATGCACCTTTGTTTGATTTTGGTGATATGGATAATGATGCAGTAGAACAGCTTTTCACGGAGGTTGTCAGTGTTTTGGCACCAGCGTTTGCACATTACACAAATGACCCAAATAAAGAGAACCGCATTTCAAATCTTCAAAAGGATACACTTGGCTTGGCGAAATCACTCTCGCAGGTTGTTGAAGATGAGTATAGATGGAAGAGTAATCGTGGTCTTATAATAGAAAAAGTAGCCCTTATGGGAATTGAATATGATGAAGATACTAGAGCATTGCTGAGTGATGTTAAGAAAGCGGATGCGCTATCTGGTGCTCGTGGTAATTCGTTTATGCAACAATCGATGGCACGGGGAATGCAAAGTGCTGGTGAAAATGGCGGTGGAATGGGTATGGCGATGATGGGCTTTGGTGCTAATGCGGCTGGAAATATGGCTGGAAATATGCAACAAACAGAAGGGACACCACAATCGCAGTTCATTCAAAGTCAAGCAGCACAAAACCAAGCAATGCAACAACAAATGCAACAGCAAGCACAACAACCAGTGCAAAACACGGAAGAAGATCCATATGAAAAATTGGCAAGATTGAAAAAGTTATTAGATAGTGGCGTGATAACACAAGAAGATTTTGATGCTGTGAAAAAACAAACCTTGGGGGTATAATGGTGTCAGATATTAATATGGAAAACGAACCTACAGTTGTAAAAACAGATGTAGGGGCGAAAGATGGGCAAAATAAGTGCCCTAAATGTGGAGCGACGGATATTTCGCATAATGCTAAAACGGGAAAACTAAGATGCAATTTTTGTCGCCATGAATTTGAACATCAAAAAGCAGTTGGATTAGATACAGATATCAAAGAATTACAAGGGCATATAATCGGTTCAGGTGCGCAGGATATTGTGGCGGACGCAAATGATATTTTGACATTCAAATGTAGTAGTTGTGGGGCGGAGGTTGTCATAGACACAAGCGAAGTTACCCATGCAAGATGCCACTGGTGTCGTAACACGTTGTCGGTTAATCAACAAATCCCCAATGGCGCAGTACCAGATATGTTATTACCATTTTCTGTGAACAAAGGCGAGGCACAGACTCAAATCAAGGAGTTTGTAGATAAGAGAAAATTCTTTGCCCATCCAACTTTTACACAAGAGTTTACTACTGACAATATTATGGGAGTTTATCTTCCATACATGGTCGTTGATATCAATGCACACACAAAACTTGCCGGGCAAGGCGAAAAGCAGGTCAAGAAATATATGCGTAAACAAGGCGATAAAAACGTAACTTATTACGATGCTGATGTTTATGATGTTGAGCGGGATTTCGATATAGCCGTTAGCGGACTGACAGTTGAATCAAGTGCGGACAAGTTGGGCAAAGGCTCATCTAATACGACCAATAATGTAATCAATTCTATTATGCCATTTGATATTGAAAATAGTGTCAAATGGGACGCCAATTACTTAAAAGGCTATACATCAGAGAAGCGCGATACGAATGTTGAAGAGTTGCAAGGACTAGTAAACACACAAGCCCAAGATATTGCCAGACATAAAGCCAATGATGACCTGAAAGAATACGATAGAGGGGTAGCGTGGAAAAAAGAAGAGCTAGATATTAAGGGACAGCAATGGAAAGCCGCCTATTTACCAGTATGGTTATATAGCTATCAGCAACTGAAAAATGGCGGAGAGAGTCTATTACATTATGTGGCGGTAAATGCTAGAACAAAGGAAACAATGGGAAGTGTTCCGATACATTTATCCAAATTATTGGGCGTATCAGCAATAATAGAAATATTGGGGATTATACTTTGGATGTTATCTCCGATGCTTTTCGATGACATTTCTTTGTGGCCACTTGCTCTTTCGGGTTTTGCATTTTTCTTCATTATGCATTTGCGATATCGTAATACACACGCAAGGCATGAACATGAGAGTGAGACAAAATCCACGATGAGCAACTTGCAGCGATATGATAAATTCGTCGTAAGAAGAACAAAACTTAAAAACGCCAAAATGAATGGTGCCAACAATACTCGAGTTGGTGACAAAAATATAGGCGGAGACCTTCTTAAGAGCGTAGCAGGAAGCACGTCGGTGGGTGGTTTTATCAGTCAACAAATCGATGATAAACTTAAATAGAATTTTCTTGCGTCAAGGCCGAAAGGTTTTGGCGCATTTTTAGATGAGTTAGGCAATCAAGGTAGTCGTATTTGGTATGCATATAAGACACAAAATATGAATGTAGGACGTGCACGGCTTGTCGTTTCATGCAAAAAGTGGTAAAATAAAAAGTGGTGTGTTTTACTATAAAACAGCAGAAACCTTAAAAATAATAACAGGAGTACAAAAACCATGGGTATTATACAGAATATATTTGGAACGCATAGTTCACGAGAAGTTAAAAGGATTATGCCGATTGTCGAAAAAATTGAAAAATTAAGACCAAAGATGCAAGGATTAAGTGATAGCGAATTGCGTGATAAGACACGCGAATTCAAAGAGCGTTTATCGGCGGGTGAGACGCTTGACGATATTTTACCAGAGGCATTTGCCGTTGTTCGTGAGGGTGCCAAACGTTCACTAGGGATGGAGCCATACAAGGTTCAGTTAATTGGTGGAATTATTTTGCATCAAGGACGTATTGCCGAAATGAAGACAGGTGAAGGTAAGACTTTGGTGTCAACTTTGCCAGCTTACCTAAATGCGCTAGCAGGAGAGGGTGTACAAATCGTTACTGTCAATGACTATCTAGCTCATCGTGACTCGGAGTGGATGGGGCAAGTGCACGAGTTCTTGGGACTAAGCGTTGGTGTTGTTTTAAATGACATGGAAAAAGAAGAAAGACGTGCAGCCTATGCCTGCGATATCACCTATATTACTAATAATGAATTAGGATTTGATTATCTTCGCGATAACATGGTTATTTACAAAGAACAATTGGTACAGCGCAAGTTGAATTATGCGATTATTGATGAGGTCGATTCAGTATTAATTGATGAGGCAAGAACACCGTTGATTATTTCTGGACAAAGTGGCAAATCTACTAAGCTTTATGAAGTGTGTAATACTTTAGCGCAACAACTTAAAAAGGGTGAAGCTAGTGGTGAGATGACTAAAATGGCCGCATTAATGGGTGAAGAAATTACTGAGACAGGTGACTTCATCGTTAATGAAAAAGACAAAGTAGTAAACTTAACTGAGGATGGTATCAAGAAAGTTGAGAAATTCTTTAGTATTGATAACCTTGCCGACCCTGAGAATTTAGAAATCCAACACAATATTATCTTGGCACTACGCGCACATAATCTGATGTTTAGAGACCAAGATTATGTAGTTAAAGACAATGAAGTTATAATCGTTGATGAATTTACTGGTCGTATGATGCCAGGTCGTCGCTATTCAGATGGCTTACATCAAGCAATTGAAGCGAAAGAGCATGTTAAAGTTAATCGTGAAAGCAGAACTTTGGCGACAATTACCTTCCAAAACTTCTTCAACAAATATGCGAAAAAGAGTGGTATGACAGGTACCGCCTTAACTGAAGAACGAGAATTCCGTGACATTTACGGAATGGACGTTATCGAAATTCCAACTAATAAACCGATTGCTCGTGCTGATGCTGAAGATGCAGTATATACGACACAAAAGGAAAAATTCTTGGCGGTTGTTCAAGATATCAAACAAGCTTATGCTAAAAAGCAACCAGTCTTGGTGGGTACGGTTACAATTGAAAATTCAGAAATTTTAAGCACCTTGCTTAAACGTCAAGGCATTCCACACAACGTCTTAAATGCTAAGTTCCATGAACAAGAAGCAGAGATTGTTGAACAAGCCGGTGTGGCAGGAGCAGTTACGATTGCGACTAACATGGCTGGTCGTGGTACTGACATTAAGCTTGATG
>JGI994J12354_10004366_pt1 | contig 12745 bp, 13 predicted proteins | sample IntmicLarv3ML3BL_FD_12354 | JGI IMG/M metagenome (IMG submission 12354)
CGCACAATGCAGGAAAACCCGCGATTTTGCATTCCTGCGGATACCCTGCCGACATTATGGATGACATTATTGATGATATGAAATTTGACGGAAAGCATTCCTTTGAAGACAATATTATTCCCATTGAGGAAAGCTATAAAAGATGGGGCAGCCGTATTGCGCTTCTTGGCGGAATGGATGTCGATTTTCTTATCCGCTCAACGCCGGAGGAAATTACAAAAAGAGCAGAAAAAATGCTGGAGCTAACCTCCGGGAAGGGGCACTACGCCCTTGGAAGCGGCAACAGCATTCCTGAATACATTCCTTATGAAAGCTATTATGCAATGATAAGACCGGTTCTTGAATATTACGGCAATTGAAGAAAAGAATTACACAAGGAGAGTCGTGAAAATTCGGTTTCAGACAAGGCGCACCGGCACAGTTTTCCTTTACGGAATACACGTCTGCGCAACGTAGGATTAAACCGGATTTTCCGTCGCTGCTGTGTAAAGCTTTTTTGAAATTGCTGTAGTTATCCTATGTCCATTTCATCAATCAAACCGCGGTGCAAATGGCGTATCTTTATTATGCCGTTAACCGTCGCCGCCGAGGATGATTTTTTCGAGCCGGTGTTTACAGCTGTCGAAGCAAACATATATACTCTGAGCGTACCTTGACCGAATAATCGCTGCAGAGGTCCCGAACGCATGGCCGTTGATTGCAGCCGTGTACGCGGAAGCATAACCGTTTTTCTAAATATTCCACCTTTGTCTATACGGTAAAATTTTTCGGAAAAGCCAATGCATGAATTGTGATATTGCAGCAGTCCTGCAAGCAGTGTAAACATAACTGTGATTGCGCCGATTATACCGAAAATCATATTAAACGAAAGGCAAAACAGAACTATGGTAACAATTGTAAAAAAGACCGCAGGTAAGAAATAGAGCAGCATCGCCTTACCGTTCGGACGAACAAAATCAAATTTCTGTTCTCCCATATTTCCATATATTTCGTTGGTCAAAAACTGTGCCTGTTCCAGTGTTGCAGACGGCGCTATAACCGAATTAAGCTCATTTTGTTCATCACCGTAGCCTGCCGAAAGCACCGAAATTGAATACAGGTTTGCAAATCGCTGAAAAAGGTTTTGCGATGTTTTTATTCCGTTTATTTTGTTTAATGGAACGGTAATATTTTTTGTGCTTAAAAGTCCATAGGAAATAAACAGATTCTTTGGCGTTTTGCAAAGTGTGAATTTGTAGTACATCAATGCTGTTCCCAGCGCAGAAAATACCGTTATCACCAGCAATATGCCTATCAAAATAAGAATAACGGCGGCGTAAGGAATAACCTCGTTGATTTCCTTATAAAACATCAGCGAAAAAGCCGCAAGATAAGGCATTGCAATAAAAAATCCTACCAAAATGGATAATACCGACATAACAATTACCTTTCCGCCCTGAAGCCAGTATATCGGTGGCGTGTCAGCAGGGGCAGGCACTGCACCGTCACCAATATCATCCGAAGCGGAGCCTTGCAAAAATCCCATCAAATCACTTTTGAACTGCTCGGCGGCATTTTTGGAAAGAGTAAGCACAATTTCACTTTTTCCCACAGCTGTTGCGGCAACTGTGTTGCTGTCAATCTTGACTCTGGAAAGTCCTATAATTCGATAAAAGAGAGGTCTGTAAATATCAGCGGTTGCTATTTTTTCATACTTAAGAGTAATCACATTTTTGTTCAGCACGCCTTTTGCGTAAGACAGCTTATCTGAATAAACATACAGCGCCTTCATGCGCCAGTCCAGAAAGAAAAATCCGGCAAGCAGCGCGGTAATCAGCACTGCCGCCAAAACAAGCAGAATACCGTATTGGTTAAGCAGCGGTGTAATGTCAACGTCTTCCATAACAAAAGAAAATATAATAACACCGATTGAAAACATTGCCGACAAAGTTTGTGCGACAATTAAAAAAGGATGATTTCGTACTACCATTACAGGTTTCACTGTGAAGCCTCCTCATTTACCAGATAATTCACATTTGTGTTTACCTTTTCTATTATGGCTTCAGCCTGAGCAGGAGTCAGCCCGATAATTGTTACATTGCTGCTGGCGGTTGTAACGGTTACCGATGCCAATCCGAAAAGACGGTCAATAATCATTCTTGCCATGGTAATGTGCTGAATTCTGCACTGAGGTACAATCTGCACCATCTTAACAATTACGCCATAGCGCACCTCTATACGGTCATCGGTGATAATATACTTCCATTCCTTGTGCTGTAAAAACGGCATAATAAAAGTATTAATAACCGAAAACAGCATTACAATCGCAATCAAAGCATATCCGGCGATTAATATTCCAAAGCCTTCGGCTTCCCCTTCAAGAGCGTGTGCCCCGAAATAAATACCGATACAAATTCCCAATGTAACAATAAAGCCTATGAGTCTGCCCAAAAACCATGCTGTCGCCTTCTTTTTACTTATGCCCGAGTATTCCATGAATTTATCCCCCTGTCAAAATTTCAGACTTAATTTATTTTTTTGATTTGTAACAATGTAATGATATCTGTTTTTTGAAAAATAATCAAGTGTTTTTTCCGCTGCTGTTCCGAAAAAAAATCTTGACATTGCACCCGAAAAATTATACAATATTAAGTGATATGCGAATATCAGCATAGTTATTATGAACGGGAGTAACGCACCTGTTTGTTGTTACTGTAAAATTAAATTATTAAAACTTACGGAAAATCGCCGTTTTCCGTAACGAGGAGGAAAAAAATTGGACAAAGTTTTGCCAATTCTCCTTTCAGTAGTCGGCGGTGGATTAGTATTTGGAATTATTGCTTTTTTTCTGGGGATTCAGTCCAGAAAAAAGAAGGCTGAAAGCACAATAGGTTCGGCAGAAGAGGAAGCTAAAAGAATTATTGAGGCTGCCAATAAGAATGCCGAAACCAAGAAAAAAGAAGCATTGCTTGAAGTTAAAGACGAAATGCACCGTTTAAGACAGGAATCTGACAGGGAATTAAAGGAACGCAAAAACGAAATCAAGGGTCAGGAAAGACGCTTACAGCAAAAAGAGGAGTCCTTAGACAAAAAAATTGACAACTTTGAAGCCAAGGAAGAAAAACTTGCGCAGAAAACTAAATTGATAGACGAAAAAATGCACGAGGCGGAAGAGCTTAAAAAAAGGCAGTTTGAAATACTTGAGAAAATTTCAGGCTTTACTATTGAGCAGGCCAAGGAGCATTTACTGCAAAATCTTGAAAACGAGCTTACACACGAAAAAGCGTTGAAAATCAATCAGATTGAACAGGAAACAAAGGACGATGCCGATAAAAAGGCTCGCGAGCTTATATCCCATGCAATTCAGCGCTGCGCTGCCGAGCATGTTATTGAAGCAACCGTTTCGGTCGTACCGCTTCCGAATGATGAAATGAAGGGACGTATAATCGGTCGTGAGGGGCGTAATATAAGAACCCTTGAAACGCTTACCGGTGTTGATTTGATTATTGATGATACTCCCGAAGCAATTACTCTTTCAAGCTTTGACCCTGTAAGGCGCGAAATTGCAAGAATATCGCTTGAGCGTCTTATTACAGACGGACGTATCCATCCTGCAAGAATCGAGGAAATGGTCGAAAAAGCAAAGGCTGAGGTTGAAGTCGCAATCAAAGCAGAGGGTGAGCGTGCTGTTCTTGAAACAGGCGTACACGGACTTCATCCCGAGCTTGTTAAGCTTATCGGACGGCTTCGTTATCGGACAAGCTATGGTCAAAACGTGCTTAATCACTCCCTTGAGGTTGCGTATCTTTCGGGAATTATGGCAAGTGAGCTTGGGCTTGAGCCGTCGCTTGCGCGCAGAGCGGGTCTGCTCCATGATATCGGAAAGGCTCTTGACCACGAGTTTGAAGGCTCGCATATTGAGCTTGGTGTCGATGTTGCCAGAAAGTACAAGGAGAGCGAAGGCGTTATCCACGCTATCCACGCGCATCACGGTGATGTCGAGGCAAAAACAATCGTTGCATGTCTTGTTCAGGCATCTGACGCAGTATCTGCGGCACGTCCCGGAGCAAGAAGAGAAAACCTTGAAAATTACATCAAGCGTCTTGAAAAGCTTGAAGAAATTGCAAAATCATTTGACGGCGTTGACAAGTGCTTTGCAATTCAGGCAGGACGTGAAATCCGTGTTATGGTAAGACCTGACGTTGTTTCGGACGACAAGATGGTTCTGACCGCACGTGAAATAGTTAAAAAGATTGAAGCGGATATGGATTATCCGGGACAGATTAAGGTTCACGTCATTCGTGAGAACCGCGCAATCGAATACGCTAAATAAAGGAAGTATTGTAGTGGGAAAAGTTTTAGTTGAGGTTTCTGCAAGACATTTGCATGTATCTAAAGAGGATCTTGAAATTCTTTTCGGCAGGGATGCCGCATTAACAAAGAAAAAAGATCTTTCACAGCCCGGTCAATATGCATGTGAAGAGCGTGTTGACATTGTCGGTCCTAAGGGCGAGCAAAAGGGCGTAAGCATTTTGGGACCTGTACGTCCCGCAACACAGGTCGAGCTGTCACTTACAGATGCAAGAAAGCTTGGTCTTAACGCTCCTATCAAGGAATCGGGAGACATAGCAGGTTCTCCGGGATGCAAGCTTGTCGGACCGTGCGGCTCGGTTGATATCGAAAACGGAGTCATCGTTGCAAAGCGCCACATACATGTAACCCCCGATGAGGCGGCAGAGCTTGGCGTAACCGATAAACAGGTCGTCAATGTGGAGATTGAAGGAACCGGACGTGCACTTTCCTTCGGCGATGTAGTCGTAAGAGTACATGCCAACTTCTCGGCTGCTATGCACATCGATACAGATGAAGCAAGCGCCGCGGCGCTTGCCGGTCAGGTTTTCGGCGAGGTTATCGCATAATTATCAGGTAATTATATTAATACATGAAAAAACCTTCTTTTACGGTCACATCGTAAAGGAAGGTTTTTTGTCGTCTATTTTATTTCCTGTTCCAACTGATTGAAAATTTCAGTATCAAAAAATTGTGCAAGAGTTATTTCCAATCCATCGCCATGCGAAATTATTCATTGTCCAAAAATTGAAGCAAAGCCTTCTTTTGTTTGTCGCTAAGACAATTCCATTTTTCTAACATTTCTTTTTGCTCGTTTGTTAACTCAATAAGCTCATTTTCAGACGCGAAAAATTGTGACATTGTTATTCCAAAAGCTTTGCATATTTTTTCTAAGGATGATATTGACGGAAGCATATCTTTTCTGTACCACGATGAAATAGTAGATTGCGGAACAAATGATTCTTCGGACAATCTGTATTCTGTCCAATTACGGTCCATTCTCAGTTGCGTAATTTTAGTTAAAATATTCATTTCAAAACTCCTTACAATACACGATAATTATACTTCAATAAATCGTTGCAATATAATTATTATTATCGTATAATAATTACGATAATAATTACTGTAAGGGGATTTTATGAAAAACCAAACATGTTGCTTTATCGGTCACAGCGCCATATCAAAAAAAGAATATGAATCAATCGAATATCTTTTTGAAAACGAGATTGTCGAGCTTATAAATCAAGGTGTGTACTGTTTTAACACAGGTGCCGCGCTCGGCTTTGACATGTTAGCGGCACAGACTGTTTTGAGATTGAAAGAAACATATCCGTTTATAATACTTGACGCGGTACTTCACCATAAGAATAATCCAACAAAAGGTTGGAGCGAAAAGAACGCAAAAAAAATACAACCTTATCCTTGAACATGCGGATACGGTTGTATCTATGTTTGAAAATTACAGTATTGGCTGTGTATATGTGCGAAATCGACAATTGGTGGATAACAGCAGCTTTTGCATATGTTTTTTAGAAAGCAAATTCGGAAAAACTGCAAATGCAGTCGATTATGCATATGAAAAAGGATTGAAGGTTATTAATTTGAAGGATTATTAAAAATTATTATACACAAATTCAATTTCGGTGTTAGAGTTAAGAAGCAAGTACGCAAACACAAGCATGGCAAGAGCCATAAACAGCACTCTGAAAATAAAGCTGTTAACGACTTTATGAAAAATATTCAGTAATTTTTTTGTTGACATGCAACCACCCTCCCCATCCGAGATGCATAACATCCATCAAAAAATACGGTTCGTATTCTTTGTCTCTTAAATCCAGATAATCAAATCCGTTTTTTTCGGTTATTTCACAGAGCTTATCAAAAAAAGCATGTCTTTTTTCACGGCTGAGCCCCATATAATCATAATACCATCCGTTTGAAGACATGAATACTACATACGGCTTAACGCCTGTTTGAACACAGGTTTTCAAAAACACATCATAATCACCAAATTCATTTGATGCCAACAAATCAATATTCTGCATTCTGTTTTTTGCCGCATCAATGCCGGGGGCAAGATAGGTGTCGTAATAGCTATCCATAACATAGAAGGAATTGTTGGTACAAACACTTTTTCCCATTTCGACAGCCTTAGCTTCCTCGTCATCCCAATTAATATCTTTTACTTCAACTTTCGGATAATCTTTAAATCTTTTCACTGCGTTATACGATTGGAATGTGTCTTTAAGATTTACAAAAGGTTTTCTGGACAGATAGTAGTACGGTTTAAACCATGTCAGTCCAAAAGATGAATAAAGACCGCCTTTGCTGTATAATTTAGAATAAAGATACGGCTGTGCAAGAGAGGTTTCTTCTGAAATCAGATTCGAGAACCGGTTACAGACATATTCTTTATCCGGCTTACTTACCGCGTCATTGTCCATAAAATCATAAAACTGGACTTCGGAAAAATGCGCTTTTGTTGACGGCTTATCAATTTCCTTTTTAAAAAACCACTGCATAGAAACTACAAAGACAACTTTTTTATCCTTAAAATCTTCGGAAAGAGCGCCAACCCTTATTGTGTTCAAAAGGCTTTGTGCACCTGCTCTTCCGACTAAATTCACATTGTAATCGAATTTGTTATTCGGGAAAAATTCTCGAGGATTCTGCGGAACGGCAGAATTAAGCTCGGATGAACCAAGGATAATCAAATCTCCGCGGCGAGCATTTTGCTCAAGCAGAACGGTGCCCTTGTTCATTTCGTCAACACCGTAAGAACTTCCCAACGCACTGTTATATTCTGATATGACGCGCTTTTCCAGATTTTTGTCATACATCACCAGCACCGAAACGGTTATCGCAATTGACAGTATAAATGCCAGAATAGCTTTTATTGTTTTTTTTAACATACAGTTATTTCTCCGTTTTTTTCAAGAACGCGGCAAAATTATTAACGCTTGATATATCAGTTCTTTCTATATCGGTAGGCTGAAGCGTAACATTGAGCTTTTGTTCAATAAGCAACAATACGCTGAGCGCCGACAAAGAATCTATAAATCCGGCATCAAACAAATCCATTTCGAGGTCTTCTGAAATTTCGTCGGTTTCGCATACCTCTTCTAAAATTTCAATAGCAATTTTTTGATAATCCATGTTATTTACCTCACATTACAAATTTTATTTTAAAATGAAAACAAGTATCCTGAGAAAAGCAGCATTCCGAACGAGATTACATTAAAGCATATAATACGGCTTAACAGATTGTATCGTCTGCTGTCTTTGTACTTTCGAAAAAACTTTGATTTTGTATGCGAATCGGAAATTATCAGCATAACAGCCTGATACAGTCCATACACAAAATAAGAAACGAAAACTCCGTGCCACAATCCCATCAGGGTCATTGATACGAGATATCCGCATCTGGACGCTGTTTTTTTGCTTTTAAAAAGACCGTTTCGTATGTTATTAAGAACAAATCGGCTGAAAACATAATCTGTAAACCATCTTGAAAGTGAGATGTGCCAGCGATCCCAAAATTCCTTCATGTTGCGCGCCAAAAACGGCTTGTTGAAATTTTCGGGGGATTTTATTCCAAGAATATAGCTTGTACCAATAGCAAAGTTTGAATATCCCGCGAAATCAAAGAAAAGGTATAAAGTGTAGGTATACATGTACTTTATTGCGTTGACAACAGTAATTTCCACCGGAATCATATCAAGCAGATATGTTTTAATCAAAGCGGCAATAATAAGCTTATAAAGCGCTCCCATTAAGATTTTTTTTACACCGGGCATCAAAAAATCCCTGATATATTCCTTTGATGTACGCTTAGCCTTAATATCCTCCGAAAAACGCAGGTATCGGTCAACCGGTCCGGATGTAAGTGTCGGAAAAAATACAAAAAAATAAATCATATCAGGCAAAGATATTTTCTGTATTTTTCCGTCGTGAATTTCGATGATCATCTGCCAGACTCTAAAGCTTATATAAGAAATACCGATAAATCCCAAAGCGTTATATCTTTCGGCGTATACGCAAAGCTTTACGATAATGATTGGCAGCATGGAAAGTCCCATAACAACAAAATATACAAGCTCGCTTTTTGAACGTTTATGGAAGAGATAATACCCGAATACCAAAATAATCTCGCAGACAATAAACATCAAAAATTGAATCATCTGCTTTGAATGAAGCCCCATAATAAGGGCTATCATAGGAATCGAAGCAAGCATACCAAGCCACTTAACGGATTTCCCCGATAATCCTGCAATTACGGCAGGCAGCATAAAACTTACCATAATTACTATTGAAAAAACTCCGGAATACATCGAATAAGTCATCAAAGTTCCTCCATAAGTTTTTTGCGGTCAATTTTTCCACTTGTGTTCAGAGGAAACTTGTCCAGAATAACAATCTTACGCGGAACCATGTATGACGGAACCATCTCTTTTAAAAGCTCCTTGATTTTTATACCTGTCTTAATGTCAGATGTATCAGGTTTGCTGTTCAGGCAGACGAACGCAACAACATAATTAACGCGTTCCTCCTTGTATACCGGCAAAACAATACTGCTGTTTACAAACTCGATTTTATTAAGATTGCACATTATATCGTCAAGCTCTATGCGGTAACCGTTAAGCTTGATTTGAAAATCCTTGCGCGACACATAATATACCAACTCGTCCTTTTCAAAGACAAGGTCTCCGGTGCGGTATCCCGTTCTTCCGCTGCTGTCACTGAAAAAGCTTTTCGCGGTCTGCTCGGGATTTTTATAATACCCTTTGCTTATACTGTCGCTGACAACAACAAGCTCACCAATTTTGCCATAGGGTACATCATTATTCTTTTCGTCAAGAATCCGATATATGGAATTTGGCAAAATATATCCGATAGGCAGACTTTTTTCGTCCTGCAGCATACCGTCTGTAATTTCGCACGCAGACAAAAGCACAGTACCCTCTGTCGGACCGTAACCGTTTATCACGCAAGACTCGTTAAACTTGTCATGAATTGTATTTACAAGCCGTTTTGTAAGAATTTCTCCTGCAAGAATGAATTTTTTGAGGTTGGGCATCATTTTACTGCAAAATTTAGTGTCAAAGGAGCAAATTTCCAGAAATGCCGGTGTTGAAATCCATGACGCGATATTGCTTGTTTCAAGATATTGAAATAAAAGCTTTGTGCTTTGAATCATTTCCTTGTCAATGCAGAAGAGAGTTTTTCCTTCCGCGAGGTAAATATATAACGAAATGACCGAAACATCAAATGAGTATGATACTTGATTAAGTACGGTATCATATTTTCCAATATCACAGTCTTTTGAAAACCACGAAACGAAATTTTCAATGTTTTTTCGCGTAATTTGAACACCCTTCGGTATTCCTGTGCTTCCCGATGTGAAAAGGATATAGCAAAGGTCGTCGGATGAAACCCATTCGTTTTCATCACTGCCGGAGCCGTAAGGTGCACAGCATGAAAAAATATTGCTTTCAAGCTCGCTTTCATTAATAATAAGAAAGGATTCTCCCGGAATTTCAGTATCGGAAAAATTAAAGATAATATCACTGTTTACCATTTCCGATATCTGTGCTAAACGGTCAAGCGGAAAGGTAATATCAACAGGAACATACGCTCTTCCGGTCTTTAAAGCGGCAACCATTACGCAGATAATATCAATTTGTTTGTCACCGTAAATCATCACAGGAGCTTTTGTTCCGGCTTTTTGGCGAATGAATTCAGCAATGCTTTCCGACCTGCTCCACAACTCTTTGAAGGATATGCTTTTTTCGCGGTGAATTATCGCGACACTGTCGCATTCCGAACGTTTTTGGAGTTCACTTAACAACCACACTGTTATTTTAACCCCCTCAAATACTTAACACTTTGCTCTGACAAAAAAATAACTTGGCTAATTGAACCTTCGCCAAGATTAACCTCTTATTTTGAATAATAAATCCTTTAGTTATGATTAAATCAAACTTTTGTAATTATACATCCCTTATCGAGATTCGTCAATCCCTTATTGTAAATTCATTACAAACTATTCCTGCCTTCCATTAAAATCAGTTGGGAGGCTGATAACCATGAAATTCGCAGACACACTCAAGCGGTTGATTGACAATTCAGAAATTTATCAAAAGCAGTTGGCTCATGAAATAAAAATGTCACCATCTACCCTTGCCAATTATGTACAGGGGTCAAGAAGTCCCGACTATGACACCCTTATGGCTCTTGCCAGATACTTCAATGTGACTACTGATTATCTTTTAGGATTTCAGCTTGCCACTGCTGACGAGCGCCAAGAAGCTATGCTATTGCAAATATTTCGTTCTCTTTCAGAGGAACAACGGGAAATATATATTGAGCAAGGCAAAGCCTTTATTCGTGTAAAGCGAAAAGAAAAACCTTCCTTTACAGTCACATCATAAAGGAAGGTTTTTCGCATATTGTTTCGCAAGAAAAATTTACAGCTCCGAGAACGCTTCAACAACCGCAACGGCACGTTCTATTCCCATTTCCGCATTAAGCGGCTTTGCCGGAGCAAGGACATATCCTCCGTCATTTTTGAAAAGATTATGCAGTCTTAAAACCTCCGCCTTTATCTCCGCCGGAGTTCCGAAAGCAAGAATCCCCTGACTTCCCAGACATCCCCAAAACGACAGACGGCTGCCCCATTTTTCTTTTATAAATGAAGGCTCCATATTGTTTGCTTCAGGCTGTACGCTTTCATGGCAGTCCATACCGATTTCTATTAAATCGTCATAGATTTCGGATATGCTTCCGCATGAATGCTGTATCGCTTTTTTGTTTTGTCTATGAACCTCTGCATATATTCTTCCCCAGCATGGCTTTATAAATTTTCTCCAGCTTGGAGCGCCGATAATTACTCCCCTCTGCTCTCCCCAGTCATCGCCGAACAAAAACGCATCGTTAGGAACATCTTCGCACGCTTTAAGAATTTCTATATAAATATCGGTTATTTTTTCTGTAAGCTCCTTATAAAAATCCTCATCGGTCAGGATATCCATAAGTGCATTTTCAAATCCCCTTATGCGCCATGTATGCTCAAACACACCCCAGCCCATGTTAATAATTTGGTAAAGATCGCTGTCAGCCGCATATTTTTTGATAGCTTCCGGTTTATCCCTTTTTATCTGCTCCAAAAAAACCGATGAGTCAGGCAGACTGTATCTGTCCATGGATGCTTCTGAAAGCGGCGGTTTATCAAGCTTCCACGGCTTGTTATCCATTCTCCAGATTGCGCCGAAAGCATCCTTGCTGTATATGCTGTCAACCGGCTTCATTCCGACTGTATCCACAGCCAGATGTCCGCAGGCATAGCGCTTAAGCTTTTTGCTCTCCCAATTTTCATCCTTATAATACCCGGTAAGCATTTGATAAAGCTCATCCTCAAAATGGACATCATAAGGCGTTTCATTTGTTCCCTCGTGGTTAAGTCTTTTAGTGATAAGCTCTCTTGCCGTCATGTTGACAGTCTCCTTTTATGGTGATATATTAAACAGATAACAAAACAAATTATATCGCACAAAGCTATATATATCAATATAAATATATACAACAAATACAATAAATTATATTAATATATTAAACAAAACATCCTTTGACAATGTACGACACGGTCAAAGGATGTAAAAGAGAGGTCATCACAAAATTGAATAATTTATTTTTTTCTCAAAGAGTCTTTTCGGATATGCTCCCTCTTAACCTTATCGCAGTCGGCGACGACAATAATCAAACGGCGGCAAAACGCCCAAATGGTTATCCTGCATTTCATCTCATGTTTACTACAAGCGGTAAAGGCTTTCTTAAAATAAACGGAGTCGAATCGGTTATTCCCGAAAATTCCTGTTTTGTTTTAAAACCGCACCAGCCGCACGAATATTATCCGGCACAAGGGAAATGGCATACACATTGGATTGTCTTTACGGGCGGCAGCGCTCACGAAATAATGGAACAGTTCGGGCTTTTCTCTTCACTTCCGCCGTCAACTGAGGCTGTTGCCGCGGCCGCACGCCATCATCAACATATAACACTGCTCGCAAAAAAAGAACAGTCTGATTCTGCGTATAATGCTTCGTCTGCATTATATGACTTTCTTTCGGAGCTTTCCTTCATTTTCAATTTCAGAAGGTCTCCCGACTATGGCAAACATCTTGAAAAAATAAGAGGAGCGCTTATTTTTATTCATCAAAATTACAATAAGGATTTAAGTCTTGACGACATCGCTGAACGCTGCGGATACACCAGGCAATATATAAACAGGCTCTTTTTCGAGAATTTAAGAATAAGTCCGTACCGGTATCTTATCGACTACCGTCTTAAAAAAGCAAAGGAGCTTTTAAGCAATAAGGACCTGAGTATTGAAGCCGTGTCACGGCTTGTCGGATTTAAT
>JGI994J12354_10004367_pt1 | contig 12741 bp, 8 predicted proteins | sample IntmicLarv3ML3BL_FD_12354 | JGI IMG/M metagenome (IMG submission 12354)
TCAACGTTGTATACGACATTTCGGCGAATACGCCGAGCGCGAGGGTAGCGCGACTGTTAACGTACAACCCATTCAAGTTACATTGCCCGCCCAACGTGTACCGATAATTTTGCGTATATTTAATGAGCAAACCTGCGAAATTTTGTACCGCATCCAAGCGCTTTTGGGTACTTTTATCGCTATAAAAGTACCCCGCCTGTCAGTGCGGGAACTGACAAAAGACTTAATGAATTGAGTTTAAAAAGTCAGTCGTTCGGCAGGGCGAAACCCGCCACCCGGGTAAAAAAGATATATATTTAAATTTCGAAATATAAATGTCAAATTTACCACAGCGGCGTACGCAGTACGAAAAATTAAGTTTTTGGGCAATAATGGTGTCGGCTGCGCCGACTATAGACAATCCTTTTTTTATATGGTAAAATAACTTTTTAGTCGAGGAGGCTATTTTTATGAACTCCAATCAACTTTTTGAAAGCGAAAAAAAATCCGTTATGCAGACCTACGGGCGGTTTCCGGTGGCAATCTCCCGCGGCGAAAACGCAACGCTTTTTAGCCCCGAGGGTAAACCCTACATCGACTTTGCCTCGGGCATCGGCGTAAATTCTGTCGGAACGGCGCACCCGAAGTGGGTTAAGGCTGTCTCCGAGCAGGCGTCCGCTCTCGCGCACACGTCTAACCTGTACTACACCGAGCCGGGGATTGTTCTTGCGGAAAAGCTCTGCGCCCTTAGCGGCATGGACAAGGTTTTCTTCGCGAACAGCGGCGCGGAGGCAAACGAGGGCATGATTAAGCTCGCGCGGAAGTACAGCTTTGACAAATACGGCGCGGGCAGAGCGAGCGTTATCACCCTTGTCCAGAGCTTCCACGGGCGCACAATTACGACCCTTGCCGCCACGGGGCAGGACAAATTCCACAACTATTTCTTCCCGTTTACCGAGGGCTTTACGTACGCCGAGGCGGGAAATCTCGACGCGATTTCGGCGCTCGACGACGGCACAATTTGCGCCGTTATGCTCGAAACTATTCAGGGCGAGGGCGGAGTTTTGCCGCTTGACCCCGAATACCTGAAGGCTGTGCAGGCGCTTTGCAAGGAGAAGGACTGGCTGCTTTTAATCGACGAGGTGCAGACCGGTGTCGGGCGGACAGGCCACTTTTTCAGCTATCTTGAGTTTGAACTCGAGCCGGATGTTATCAGCTTTGCAAAGGGTATCGCGGGCGGGCTGCCGTTCGGCGGATTCCTTGCGGCGAGCCGCGTCAGCGCAACTTTGGGTGCGGGAATGCACGGTTCGACCTTCGGGATGAACGCTGTCTGCTCCGCCGCCGCGCTTGCCGTCCTTGAAATTCTGATAAACGACGGCGAAATGGCAAAGGTTGCGGCGCGTGCCGCGCGGATTCGCGCCGGGGTTGAGGCGCTCGGCTACACGGTACGCGGGCGCGGGCTTATGATGGGGATTCCTGTTGAAAACCCTGCCGAATGCGTAAACAAGCTGCTTGAAGCGGGGCTTCTCGCACTCACGGCGGGCAACGCCATTCGGTTTTTGCCGCCGCTCACTATCACTGACAGTGAAATTGACAAGGGACTGAAAATCTTTGCCGAAGTGATGAAAAAGTAGCAATTATAGAGCCGAGCGCGCGTGTAGCGCGACTGTTGTGCCTCGTACCATTCAAGTTACGGGCTTTGCATTTTCGTAGCGTGGTGCAAGTTCGTCGTTTACAAAGTTGAACAAACACGAGAAATTTCGTAGTCGCGTCCAAGCGGTTTTCCCGAGTTTTAAACAGTCAAGCTTGCTTGACTGTGGACAACAATCGGGCCGTCCGCCGCGACGGGACGCGGCAAAAGACCTTATTATACAAAGTATCAGGAGGATAACGATGAAACGAAAACTATGCCTTTTGGCGGCCGTGCTTGCACTTATCTTAATTGTGAGTGGCTGCAACTCGACCGCCAGCGAAAAAATTGACCTCTCCGCCGCAAATTACACCGTGCGCACGCCGGAAGCGCCCACGCTTTCCGACCCCTCGGCGTATGCGGAGAAGGACAAGACGGAAATCGCGGCGGCTATTGCAGCTGTGCGCGCAATTTCAACCGACATGCCCGCAACGGCGTATGTGCTTGACCTCAGCGGCATGGACGAACTTTCGGACACCAACGGCGCCGAGGAATTTTTGCAAAACTATTTCGCGGGGGACACCGATATCATCCTCTCCTCCGAGCTTGCGGCAAACGCCATCTGGGGCGCGCGCACCGACGACGGCATGATTGACGACATCAAGGCACTGTGGATTAACCGCTTTGAAAACGCGGACGGCGACATGGAAATTGTCGTTGACGTCAGCCGCAACGGAAAGCCTCTCGCCACCTTCCGCTACGACGAGGGCGGCTCGGGTCTCATCACCGCACTTTTGAAATCCTCCAGCCTCGCCCCAACATACGACGGGCGCGAGCCTGTCCGCACCGATGTTGCCGCTCCCGAAAAGACAGGACTTGAAAACTCGATGTTCTTCCGTGGCCAGCTCCACAAGACCGGCATTCTTGAAATGCCCGTCCTCGGCACGGTGGACTACATGTTTGAAATCAGCGCGAAGGCTGTCGAGGGCGAAATCCCCGGCGGCTTTGCCGGTATGCTTGAGGGCAGCGTCACAATCGACGGATTTACAAACACCTTTACCGCAAACGCGAACGGTATCGGCGTGCCGGTGTCGCTTGTTGACAACCCTGCCGAGTGGTATGTCGGCTTTAGTAAAGTTTCGTCAAACAACCCGCAGGACAAAACCGGCTACCGCAATGTTTTCCTTGTGAAAACCGACTATTCCGAGGTTATCGGCTTCCGTGAAAGCTACAAAAACCGCGTATTTAACGAGTGGTTCGAGGCAAGCCGCGTGACTAAGGAAAACTACGACAAGGCGGTTTCGGACAACAACTCGAAGCTCACCTCCCTCTATGCCGACGGCTACAACACCGCCTACGGCACACGCAAGGAGTACAACAACCTCCTCGCCATCGTGTACAACATGCACCAGGGCGTTAACAAGGACTATTTGCAAAAGAACCTTAAACCCTTGATTTCGGGCATCTCCAAGGACATCCGCGACAACGCGGTTTGTTACAACGACGAATCTGTCGCCCGCCTCGGCGCGACGGATATGTGGTTCTTCCCCGACGGGCGCAGCTGTGTCACCCAGCTTTTCGAGTATGACGGCACAAGCGCCATCATCGCCGTCCACTTCACGACAAAGCAGGACGACGGCTACGGCGGGCTGTATTTTGCAAAGTGGAACGGCTCAAACTGGGCTATTTCGGTTTTGAAGGATACACGGATTAAATCGCAGTAAGAGCGTAGGCGCTCGAGCAGTCGGAATAAGACAAAGCGGCGCTTTTTGCGTGGGCGAACCTGTTCGCCCGGAAGCAAAAACGGAGAGATAGTCTTATTTCGGCGCCCGCGAGAGCTGCCGCAGCTTGCCAGAGCCAGTAAGAGCGTAGCTTGCCGGAACCGGTAAAAAGGAGCTATTTATGAAACATTTACTCAAAATCCTCGACCTCACCCCTGCTGACATCAAAAAAATCCTCGATGTCGGAGAGCAGATGAAGTTCGACCTCAAGCACGGGCTTGACCACAGCTTTTTAAAGGGGAAAACCCTTGCGATGGTGTTTTCCAAGGCCTCGACACGCACGCGCGTCAGCTTTGAAACCGGGATGAACCAGCTTGGCGGCTTCCCCATCGTCATCAGCGCCGAGGGCAGCCAGATAAACCGCGGCGAGCCTGTGCGCGACACGGCGCGGGTTTTGAGCCGCTACTGCGACGGGATTATGATTCGTACCTTTGAGCAGGCCGAGGTTGAGGAACTTGCAGAATGGGCGACAGTTCCGGTTATCAACGGCCTTACCGATTTTGCGCACCCGTGCCAGATTCTTGCCGATTTGATGACCATGCGCGAGCGGCTAGGCCGCCTTGCGGGGAAGAAAGTCGCGTGGATCGGTGACGGCAACAACATGGCAAACTCGATGATTGTCGGCGCTTTGAAGTGCGGCATGTCCGTCGCCTGCGCGTCACCGAAGGGCTACGAGCCGCACGCCGATATTTTGAAGTTTGCGAAGCCCTACGGCGACAAATTCCGGCTGACGACCGACCCGAAAGAGGCCGCCGCCGGCGCGGATGTTGTCTGCACCGATGTGTGGGCATCAATGGGCCAGGAGAGCGAAAAACTCGCACGCGAGAAGGCTTTCGAGGGTTTTCAAGTTAACACTGAGCTGATGGAGCTTGCGAACAAAGGCGCGATGGTGCAGCACTGCCTGCCCGCGCACCGCGGCGAGGAAATCACCGACGAGGTGTTTGAAAACCACGCTTTTGAAATTTTCGAGGAGGCCGAAAACCGCCTGCATGTGCAGAAGGCGGTTATGGCACTTTTGATGGCAAGCGAATAGAAGAACGGAGCCACCGCAGCAGGCAAATAAGGCCGGCGCTTCACCAAAATCACAAGTGGCGCGCGCCGCGCAGGGATTTTGAGTGCAGCCGAGACTTATTTGCCGTAGCGGAGGTGTACGCAGTTTGACAGAGAAGAACGGAGCCACCGCAGCGAAATTGATAAAGGCCGTCTCAGAACTGAGACGGCCTTTATTTATCTTCCCGCTAAAGAGCAAGGCTCTTTACCAGCGCTTCCGCTTCGTCGAGCGAACTGCCGCTGAATTTCAGCGAAATGTAGGGCTTCTCCCCCGCCGAGAAGAACAGCCTGCCCTTCCAGCGCTTCTCGCCGCAGAGGACAGAAATTGCATGAATATCCGGCTCTGCTGTATAAAAATTCAGCCGCCCTTCCTTCTGCGAAATTTCGGTGATTTTCAAAGCGCCCGCCGCCGCGCGGAGAAGCGCAATGCGAATCAGCGCATGTACGTTTTTCGGGATGTCGCCGTAACGGTCGCAAAGCTCGTCGATGAGGTCGCTCGCGTCCTCGTCCGAGCGCACAAGCGCAATTCTGCGGTACAAATCCATGCGCTGTCCCGCGTCGGAGATGTACTTTTCGGGAATGCCCGCGCTGACCGCAAGGTCTGCAGTGCAGTCGGCCCCGCGGTTCGGCGCTTCGCCGCGCTCCTCTAAAACAGCCTCCTCAAGGAGTTTCAAATACATGTCGTAGCCGACGTTCATCATGTGGCCGGACTGCGCGTGACCGAGCATATTTCCCGCGCCGCGAATTTCTAAGTCTCGCATTGCAATCTTGAAACCCGCGCCAAACTCGGCAAATTCGCGGATGGCGTTAAGCCGCTTCTCCGCAATCTCGGTCAGCACTTTGCCGCGGCGGAAGCATAAATATGCATAGGCGTGGCGCTGACTTCTGCCCACGCGCCCGCGAAGCTGGTGAAGCTGCGCAAGGCCGAACCTGTCCGCGTCCTCGACAATGAGAGTGTTGACGTTCGGGATGTCTATGCCGGTTTCGATGATGGTCGTGCAGACGAGAACCTGAATTTCGCCCTCCTCAAGGCGCTGCATGATACTTGCCAATTCTCCCTCCGCCATCTGCCCGTGAGCAACGGCAATGGAAACTCTGTTCCCATCGCGGTCAGAACCCTGAGTTTCGTCAAAGTTCTGCGGGGGTTGCCTGCTGTTTTCGTCCGCTTTTTCGACGGTTTCCGCCGCCGGTTTCCTGTGATGCCCACGTTTTTGCGGCTGCTCGTCGTCGCTGCCGTTCAGCATTCGCGACAGGCGGAGCATACACTGGTCGATACTCTCAACGCGGTTGTGGAGGTAGTAAACCTGCCCTCCGCGCGCGACTTCGCGGCGGATTGCGTCGAGAAGAATGCCGTCCTCCTGCTCCAAAACGTAGGTCTGGACGGGGTGGCGGTCGCGCGGCGCTTCCTCCAAGGAGGACATGTCGCGTATGCCGCCGAGCGCCATGTTTAAGGTGCGCGGAATCGGCGTGGCGGAGAGGGTCAACACGTCAACAGTCTTTGAAATTTCCTTCAAGCGCTCCTTGTGCCCGACGCCGAAGCGCTGCTCCTCGTCGATTATAAGTAGCCCCAAATCCTTGAATTTTACGTTCTTCGCTAATAGGCTGTGCGTGCCTATCACAAGGTCGCAAAGCCCGTTTTCAAGCCGCTTTTTCGTCTCGGCGATCTGCTTCGGTGAGCGAAACCGGCTCATCATGTCCACCGTCACGGGAAGCCCCGCAAAGCGCCGCGTCGCCGTAAGAAAGTGCTGCTGCGCAAGCACGGTTGTCGGCACAAGAATCGCCGCCTGCTTGCCCGCGATTATGCATTTCATCACGGCGCGGAGCGCGACCTCGGTTTTGCCGAAGCCCACGTCGCCGCAGAGCAGCCTGTCCATCGGGAACGGAGCCTGCATGTCTAGCTTTATCTCCGCGGCCGCCTCCAGCTGGTCATCCGTTTCGGTATATTCGAAGCGCGTTTCAAAATCCCTCTGCATATCGTCGTCGCCCGGAAAGGGATAACCCGCGAGCCTCCGCCTCGCGGCGTACAGTTCAATGAGCTCTTTCGCAAGCTCGCGGGCGGCGGCACGCGCCTTGGTTTTCGACTTTTTCCACTCGGCGCCGCCGAGCTTATTCAGGCGCACAGAGCCGTCCTCAGCCCCGCCGCCGATGTATTTCGATACTAAATCGAGCTGCGTCGCGGGCACATAAATCGCCGCCGAGCCCAAAAACAGAATCTTGACGTAGTCGCGCTCCGCGCCGTCAACTTCCATAGTCGCAATGCCGGAAAATTTGCCGATTCCGTGGTGCTCGTGGACGACATAGTCGCCGGGCGTGAGGTCGGAATAGCTCTGCACGCGCTGGCGGCCCGTTTTTGTAAACTTTTTGCCAAGCGGCTTTTTCACAGCGGAAATCTGCCCTTCGGTTATCAAAACAAGCCCGACACTCGGGTACTCAAACCCGCTCGACACCGCGCCGAGCGCGATTTTCACGCGCCCGGGCTCGGGCATACTCGAAAGTCCGTAGTCGAGCTGGACGGAAACGCCGCGCTCGAAAAGAAGCTCCATCAGCCGCCGCGCGCGGTTTTCGTCGCGGCACAGTACGACCGTCCGCGCCCCCTGATTCATGTAGTGGCGCACGTCGTCCACAGCGGTTTCGAGGCTGCCGCCGTAGCTCGGGAGCTGCTTTGCCGAAAATGTCTCCAAAACCTTCGGCGGCAAGGGATATGCGGCTCCTATAAAACTATCCAAAAACACGGTGGGGAACTCGGAAACCGCCGAAAAAAGCTCGGCGGAGTCGGCGTAAAACTTGGCGTGCTTCGGGTGCAGAAGCCCCTGCGCGATAAGCGAGGTGAAGTCCTCGCCCGCCTGCCAGTTCAGGTTTTTAGCACGCTCCGAAACGCGGGAGTGGTCCAAAATTACCACGAGCGCGTCGGGCGGCAAATAGTCCAGAGCGGTCACAAACTCGGGGAAAATCAGCGAAAGCCAGCGGTCGGCTGTCGGGAAAGCCGCCTCGTTTTCAAGGCGCTCTGCGTCCGCTTCAAGGGTTTTGCACAGGGGCGTAGCCGTCTTTTCCCCGCGCGCAAGCTCACGCAGTTTCTCGGCAAGCCCCAAAGCCCCGCCGGGCGCAAGAGCCGGCAGAGTTTCGCCCGACGGCAGCACCGAAACCTCGTCCAAAGTGACCGTCCGCCGCTGTGTCGAGACGTCAAAAGAGCACAGCGTGTCGATTTCGTCGCCCCAAAGCTCGGCGCGGCACGGGCTTTCCATCCCCGGCGAGAAGAAGTCCAAAATCCCGCCGCGCACCGAAAACTGCCCCGCGCCCTCGACCTGCGGCGAGCGCTTGTAGCCCGCCGCGACAAGGCTGTCGCACAGGCTGTCGAGGTTGACGGTGTCGCCCGGTTTCAGCGTTATGGCAAGCTTGTCGAAAAGCGAATACGGCAGCGTCCGCGCCGCCGCCGCCTCGTATGAAGCGACAGTTACCCGCGCCGACGGCACGCGCGAAAGCGCGTCCAAGCGCCGGTTTTCCCACTCGCGGCTGACGACCTCGGCTGTGTGGAAAGTTAATTCTCGCGGCGGCAAAACCACCGGCGTTTCGCCAAGAAACGCACCCAAATCGGCGGCGACGCGCTCCGCCTCAAGGTCATCCGGGCACAGCAAAAAGAGCGGACGCTCAAGCTCCGCCGCCAGCGCCGCCGCGACGTTCGCCTTGTGGATGGAGTTCAGCCCACCCGCCGCGACTGGCGTTTTACCGCTTTCCAAAGCCGTTGACATAGCGCGGAATTCGGCGATGTTATTCAGGTATTTGAGTAAATTTTGCAAATTTCCCTCCAATGGACAGTTATAGAGCAGAGCGCACGGCACCGCCGCCTAAAGCGTCCTCGGGTCGTCTCCCTCTGTGACAATCGACAAAATCGCGGCGGGGGCGTTTTTATAAACCTCCGCCATGGTTTTCGCCTCGTCGGGCGTAAAGCCGCCCAGAACCCAGTCCTTCATGTCGTCGTACTCGTTTGCGCCGACGCCGAGCTTCAGGCGCGGAAAAACATCCGTCCCAAGCTCGGAAATAATAGATTTTATGCCGTTGTGCCCGCCCGCAGAACCTTGCGGACGGATTCGCATTTTCCCGACAGGGAGGCTGACATCGTCGAAAACGACGATGATTTTTTCGGGCGGCAGCTTGTAAAAATCCGCCGCTTTTTTGAGCGACCGTCCCGACAGGTTCATAAAGGTCTGCGGCTTTAAAAGCAGCAGGCGCTCCCCTGTTTTGAGCTTTGCCTCGCCGCAGAGGGCGTCAAAACGGCTCTTTACAATCTTTACATTCAATGTGAAAGCCAGTGATTCCAGCGCTTTAAAGCCCGCGTTATGCCGCGAGCTTTCGTACTGCCGGCCGGGGTTTCCCAAACCTGCGACTATAAAATCAAACACCGGTTTTTTGAAAATCATGGTAATGTCCTTTTTATAAATTGTGCACATCCATCCCGTAGGGGCGGCACGCCGGCCGTCCGTGGTATGGCATCATATAGGGAGCGGACGGTCGAGGGCAACCGTCCCTACGGTTTTGCGGCACATACGCCGAGCGCACGTGCACGGATGTTACGCAAGCGTAACATCCAGAGTTTGCTTCGCAAACTCCAGTTATCAGCGTACCGTCCATTCAAGTTACATTGCCCGCCCGACGTTTGAACTGCGGCAAAGTAGTGAACGAATCTGCAAAATTCTTGAGGGATAATGTGCAGAACCCGTTTGCGTAATTACCTCGGGCGTAAGCCCGAAATGCGTGTAACGTAGGGTTTTATTTTTCATACGAAAAGCGTTTTTCCACCCTTTTTGCGCTTCAAAAAGGGTGCCGTCCGCCGCGACGGGACGCGGCAAAAGAGTTATTGCGTAGTATCAATATAAATAACCGGGTCACGGCTTTTGAGCCGCTGTTTGAGCCGCAGGACGTAATTTTCCTTGTTCTCCTGCTTGACGCGGCCGATTGCAAACGCGTCGGGCGGCACGTCCTTTGTAACGGTTGTGCCCGCAGCGGTGTATGCGCCCTCTCCTATGGTGACGGGCGCGACAAGGTTTGAGTTGCAGCCGATAAACACGCCGTCGTGGATGGTGGTGCGGTGCTTTTTCTGGCCGTCATAGTTGACAGTGACCGTGCCGCAGCCGAAATTTACGCGGTTTCCAACGTCGCTGTCGCCGACATAGGTGAGGTGCGAAACCTTGGTTTCGTTGCCGATGTTCGAGTTTTTCAGCTCGACAAAATCGCCGATACGCGCGCTGTTTCCGATGACGCAATGCGGGCGGATGAACGCAAACGGCCCGACGACGCAGTTCGACCCGAGGGTCGATTCGTTAATTTGTGAGCTGTTGACGACGGTGCGGTCGCCGATTTTCGCCTTATTCAGCATGGCGTTCGGCCCGATTTCGCACTCCTCGCCGATTTCGCAGCCGTCGCGGATAATTGTGCCGGGGAAAATGGTTGTGCCTTTGCCGATTTTCGCGAAAGGCGCAACAAAAACCGTGTCCATCCCGACAATCCGCACGCCGTCAGCGATGAGTTTTTTGTTTACCATCCCGCGCAAAAGGCGCTCCGCCTCGGGCAAATCCGCCGTCGTAAAAATCGGGAAAATCCCGAAATCTTCGGCGTTCACCCTGTCGCGGAACGGCGAGAGCTTGCCGTTCACATGGTTCAGATGAACCTGGCTGTAGCTGACGCGGGCGACGCGCTCGCCGCCGCTGTAGATGTCAAACTCCGCGCTTGCAAGGTTTTCGAGCGCCGCGTCCAACGCATATTTGTCAATCAAAGCCGGTGTCTCGAACAAAAACTCGAAGTCGTCCTCCTGCGGCCCGATAGCCTCGAACATCAGCTTGCGGATGGGCGTAAAAAGTAGCTCTGTGTCCACTAAATCGAGGGTTTTCAGCGAAATTACCAGCTCTGCCATCAAATCAATCCTTTCAGTTGAAGCTTGAAAAAATCTAACGTATAATTATAGCATATTTGCGTTGCAAATGTGCTATAATGCGTCATACTTTTCGGTTGCCGCATAAGCGGCGAGAAAAGTGACTTAAATGCCTGTATAATAATTGCGCAGCAATTATTATAGCACGGATTTATGTAGAATTCAAGGAAATTGAGAGGTTTGCGCGGTATGTCCGTTTGGGCAAAAAAAGTGGACCGCGCAGCAACTGCACAGTCCGAGAGATATAGAAAAGGGGAAAAAACAAATGGAATACGGATAACATGAATTCATCCATGCAAACCATTAGCTACAGTCATCATTCTACCAGTCGCGACAAAATTATGCAAGATGTGAAATATTCAAACTTGCACAAGAACGACTATGCTAATTTGTGCAAATTCTCCAATAAATTGTGCAACTCTGTGAAAAAGACGTGAGTTACTTGGCGGTAATGACAACTAAGGACAATGACTCGACAAACCCTGCAACCCGTAGGGACGGTCGCCCTCGACCGTCCGCATGGGTTTTAACGTAACATTACAACGGCGCGTTTGCGGTATACAACGGACGGTCGAGGGCGACCGTCCCTACGGGGTACCACCCCTGTCATTGCGGCGTACGCCGCAATCTCAATTGCACTGGTATGTGAACGAGATTGCGGGTTAAATCCGCAATGGCGAGCAGGGCACACCGACCGTCCCTACATGATGCGCCACAATTGTGCAACAACCTCTTTACGAAAAACAAAATTTGTGGTAAAATGATTTAGATAACGATATTCCCTATTTTTCGGGAAGGAATGATATATATTATGAAATTTTCATGTGAAAAAGCGGTTTTACTTGCTGCGGTTTCGGCTGCCAGCCGCACCGTCTCGACCCGCACTTCAATCCCCGCGCTGGAGGGCATTCTTATCGAGGCTGCAAACACCTCCGTCACGCTGACGGGCTACAACCTCGCGACAGGCATCCGCGCCGTCATCGGAATCGAGGACGGAACGCCGGGCGCGTGCGTCATTAACGCAAAGCTCCTCGGCGACATCGTCAGGAAGAGCGCGGACGACTGGATTACAATTTCCTGCGACGAAAAGCTGACTGTCACAATCAAGTGCGGCATGAGCGAATTTACGCTAATCGGCCTTGCCGCCGCCGACTTCCCTGCTCTTCCCGAGCAGGAGGACGAGATGCAGATGCAGCTTGAGCAGGGCGTTCTGCGCTCGATGATTTCAATGACGGTTTTCGCCGTCAGCGACAACGAAAACAAGCCTGTTCACACCGGCGCGCTGTTTGAGTGCGCGGAAAAGAAATTAACTGTCGTTGCGGTTGACGGCTTCCGCCTTGCTATTCGGCGCGAGGAAGTCGTTGCGGCGAGCGGCGATTTTAACTTTGTCGTTCCGTCGCAGGCGCTGCGCGAGGTTGAAAGGCTCTGCTCCGAGGGCGGCGACATCATCACCGTTTCGCTCGGGCGGCGGCACATAACTTTCGACATGGGCGACACAATTCTTATTAGCCGCCTGCTTGAGGGCGAATTTTTGAACTACCGCAACGCGGTGCCGAAGGACGCGAAATACTCTGTCGTCTGCGACACGCACTCGCTTAGAAGCGCGGTTGACCGCGTCAGCCTCATCATCAGCGAGCGGCTGAAAAACCCGGTGCGCTGCCTGTTTGGTAACAACAACCTGCGCGTTTTCTGCCAGACCGCGCTCGGCAAGGCGAACGACGAGATGTTCGTCGAGGGCGAGGGCGGCGAGACGGAAATCGGATTTAACAACCGCTTTTTGTCCGACGCAATCCGCGCCGTGCCGGACGAAAAGGTGAAAATCGAGCTTTCGACGGGGCTTAGCCCTTGCGTTTTCACGCCGGTTGAGGGCGACAAATTCCTGTTCATGGTTCTGCCTGTCCGCCTGAAATAAATGTACATTTCGTCGATAAAACCCGAGAATTTCCGCAATATTCCGGGTGAAATATTCACGTTTTCCCCCGCGCGCAATGTCATTCGCGGCATGAACGCACAGGGGAAAACGAACCTCCTTGAGGCGGTTTACTATCTCGCGGCCGGGCGCAGCTTTCGCGGCGCGCGTGACCGCGAGCTTTTGCGTGACGGCGCGGACTTCGGCTCGGTCGAGGGTGAAATCTTCGCCGAAAACATGAGCGCGAACCTGCGGGTCGAGTTTGTTTCGGGGCAGCGGCGGCGCATGTTTACAAACGGCGTGAAAATCAAGACAGCGGGCGAATTTGCGGGGCGTTTAAAGGCTGTGCTGTTCTCGCCCGAGGATCTGACGCTTGTCAGCGGCGCTTCGAGTCAGCGGCGGCGCTTTATGGACGGCGCATTTTCGCAGCTCCGCCCGAGGTACGCCGACACCCTTGCCGCCTATTCAC